>VOFB01003825.1_pt1 | contig 29467 bp, 42 predicted proteins | sample 5384141 | NCBI WGS metagenome assembly VOFB01 (sample SAMN12384721, study PRJNA508395) | human gut metagenome | isolation source: healthy gut A | host: Homo sapiens | reverse complement strand
GAACGAATCCGACAGCACAAAAGCATTTTTCTTTCCACGAATTGCGCCATGCGTTACAGTACCCTCTGCCCAGATCAATTCAGTTCTACGATTCAGCGCAGCATCCAGTACATCATTTTATATGATGGCACTTTGTTATAAGTTGACCAATGAGCGTTATCTGAAATGTCAATTGGATGGCGGCGAAGAATATTTTACTGATTTATATTTGAGTCAGCCGCATGAAGTGGATGCAAACACTTTCGCTTACAAAATCGGTCAAAAAGCTCTATGGGGATTCTGAAGAGCTGAAAAAGCTGTTTAATTTTTTGGATGCCCCGCCATACGATTTCCGACAAAACTTACGATACCATATTTTTTTGTCAATTGACGAGAAAACAAAGAGGAACCACAATGAATTTTACACCATTTGAAACACCCCGGCTTCGGCTGCGCCCGCAGGAAGCGCGGGATGCAGGCTTTGCGCTCTGCATCTGGGGCGACCCCATCACCGGGAAATATCTCTCCGACACGCCGCTGGATGCCATTGACGATCTGAACGAGTACATGGAACTGCTGCGGCATCTGAGCGACGCACCGGACTGCTATTATATGATTGCCGAAGACAAAGTCACCGGCCAGCCCATTGGTATGCTGCGCCGTCATCAAAAACGGCGGCACCTGCTGGGATATCGGTTACTGCATCCACCCCACCCGCTGGCGGCAGGGCTATGCCAAAGAAATGGTAACGGCCGTTGTTGCATTTGGCGCACAAAATGGCGTTAAAACATTTCTCGCTGATGTTGCCGCGGAAAATCTCGGCTCCTGCGCCGTCATGCGTGTTCTTGGCTTTAACACCACCGAAAACGGCCCCTCTCACCGCGGCACTACCACAATGGAATACAGACACCTCACATTCAGGAAAGAATTATGACGTCAAACAGCCTTACCCCTATCATCAATTCCATTACTGCCCTGCTCTCCACTGCCGCAGGACGCCCCATCCTCATCGCTTTGGACGGCCGGTGCGGCAGCGGCAAAACGACGCTGGCGGCACAGCTGGCAGAGCGGTTTCCCGGCAGCCGGACCATCCACACCGACGACTACTACCTCCCGCCTGCCCAGCGGGCGCCGGGGTGGGAAACACTCCCCTGCGCCAACATGGATTTAAAGCGCCTGCGGGCCGAGGTGCTGAACCCTGCCCGGGCGGGGCAGCCGTTTTCTTATATCGCATACTCCTGCCGGGATGGAGCCTATCTGCCGCCCGTCTCCTGCCAGCCCGCGCGGCTGGTCATCGTGGAGGGCAGTTACAGCCACCACCCGGCCCTCGCCGATTGTTATGACCTGCGGGTCTTCGTCACCTGCTCCAAGGCGGAGCAGACCCGCCGCCTGCAGGCCCGGGAGGGGGCGCGGTATCCCGCTTTTGCCCAGCGCTGGATCCCGCTGGAAGAGGGATATTTTGCAAAGTATTCCATTGAAGAAAGTGCAGACTTGATTCTGGACACCGAAAAGGGTATGATAGAGACAACAAAATCATAAAGGAGCATCATCTTATGCGTGCTTACGAACGACTGTTACAATACGCCCGGGTGTATACCACCTCGGACCCCGAATCCGGCACCCACCCCTCCGCAGCCCGCGAGTTCGACCTCGCCCACATGCTGGTGGAGGAGATGAAAAATCTGGGCATCGAGGACGCCCGTGTGGACGAGCACTGCTACGTCTACGGCACCCTGCCCGCCACCCCCGGCTGCGAGAAGCTGCCCGCGCTGGGCCTCATCGCCCACATGGACACTGCCCCGGATGCCAGCGGCGAAAACGTCAACCCCATCCTCCACGAGAACTATGACGGCAACGATGTGACCCTGCCCGCCACCGGGATGGTCATGAAGACCTCCACGTTCCCGTTCCTGAAAAAGCTCAAAGGCGAGACCCTTATCACCACCGACGGCACCACCCTGCTGGGTGCGGACGACAAGGCCGGTGTGGCTGAGATCCTGACCGTCGCCGAGACCCTGCTTGCCGAGGGCCGCCCCACGGCAAGGTCTGCATCGCCTTTACCCCCGACGAGGAGATCGGCGAGGGTGCTTCCCTGTTTGACATTCCCGGCTTTGGGGCCGACTTTGCCTATACCGTCGATGGCGGCGATGTGGGCGGCATTGAGTACGAGAATTTCAACGCCGCTTCCGCTACCGTCACCATCCACGGCTTCTCGGTCCATCCGGGCAGCGCCAAGGATGCCATGATCAACGCCTCAATGTGGCGCTGGAGTTCCACAGCGCCCTGCCCGTGATGGCACGGCCTGAGACCACCGAGGGCTATCAGGGCTTCTACCACCTGTGCCAGATGTACGGCGATGTCACCGACGCAAAGCTGGGCTACATCCTGCGCGACCACGACGCCCAGAAGCTGCAGTACAAGAAAAGACAACCTGATGCAAATCGCCGCCTACCTGAACGGCAAGTACGGCGAGGGCACCGTGGAAGTGGAGATCAAGGACAGCTACCGGAACATGATCGAGAAGATCAAGCCCCACTTCCATCTGGTGGAGAACGCCCGCAAAGCCATCCGGATGGCAGGCCTGGAGCCAGAGGAAGAGCCGGTCCGCGGCGGCACCGATGGTGCCACCCTGAGCTGGAACGGTCTGCCCTGCCCCAACCTGGGCACCGGCGGCTTCAACTTCCACGGCGTCTGCGAGTGCACCACCGTGGAGCGGATGGACAAGGCCACCGAAGTCCTGCTGAACATCGTGGAGCTGTATTCCAAATAACTTCTACAAACCAAAAATGAACGTCTGCACGCTGTGCAGACGTTCTTTTTTGGTTCTAAGCCCACGTTGATATGCCCCACCGGCATCACTTTCCGTTTGTTGTCGTCCGGTTTTGCCGTCAGGCTGATGGCCAGCGAGACGTGGCCCACGCGGCCCATGAACATGACCAGCATATACAGCAGCTTTGCCCCGGTGTTCAGCCGCCCGGTGACACCCACCGAGAGGCCCACGGTACCAAAGGCCGAGCAGGATTCAAAAATCGCGTCAATGACGGTGACGGCCTCGGCGCTGTTGTAGTAGACGACGACTGCCGAGCCCAGCGCCGCCACCGCACCCAGCATAATGATGGTCAGAGCGCGGTAAATCGTCTTGGACTCAATGTGGTGGTCATGGATGACGCAGTCGTCCCGGCCCTGTGCTACACTGCGGATGGTCAGGATGACCACTGCAATGGTGGTCACTTTGACGCCGCCGCCCGTGGAGCCCGGCGCCGCGCCGATGAACTGCAGAATGCTCATCCAGAGCTTGGTCACCGGGCCGCAGGCTTCCAGGTCAATGGTATTCATGCCGGCGGTACGGGTGGAAACGGATTGGAACAGCGACGCCATGATCTTGCCCGGGACGCTCAGCCCGCCCATGGTGGCGGGGTTGTTCCACTCCATCAGGCCGATGAGCAGAGCCCCAGCACCCAGAGAATGAGGGAAAATTCCAGCACCACCCGGGCCTGCAGCGAGGGCGGCGGCGCTTTGCGGTACTCGCCCAGCTCCACCCAGAGCATGAAACCCAGGCCGCCCGCCATGATCATGAACATGATAACGGCCTGCACATAATAGTTGTTCACATAGGGTACTACGGAGGAATACGCCCCAGAAGCGTCCGAACAGGTCAAAGCCCGCGTTGCAGAACGCCGAGATGGCCGTAAAGATGCTGACCCAGATGCCCTCCGGGCCAAACTGCGGCACCAACGCAAACATGAGCAACACGGCACCCATGGCCTCAAAGGTCGCGGCCAGCCGGATGACGATTTTAAGCACCTCCGTGGCCTTGGAAAGGCCTTCGGCCGAGACGCTTTCGCCCAGCAGCCGCAGATCCCGGAAGCCCATCCGCCGCCGGGCCGCCAGCGCAAAGAAACTGGTCAGCGTGACAAGGCCAAGGCCGCCCACCTGGATGAGGAGGAGCAGCACTGCCTGCCCGAAAAACGTGAACTGCGTCCAGGTGTCCCGCACGACGAGGCCGGTGACGCAGGTGGCGCTGGTGGCTGTGAACAGGGCGTCCACCAGCCCCAGCCGCCCCTGTTTGCTGGCAATGGGCAGGCTGAGCAGCAGCGTGCCCGCCGCGATCGCCAGCAGAAAGCTGACACAGATGGTCTGGGTGGCACTGCTGCCGGCCAGCCAGCCTTTTTGTTTGCGGAGATTGAATTTCTCCTTTTTCGTTTTAGCATAAAGCCCCTCTTATTTTCAGCCATTCCCGCAGGATACTTTCCAGTTTGCCCCGATCCAGCATCTGTTCATTCAGTTCTGCGTTGCAAACATGGAGAATGTTCCCGCTGCCAGCAGTTTCTGCGTTTCTTTCGCGTAGATCTCCACCAGCACGGTGCACACGGTGCGGCCCCGGTGCTGCACTTTGCCCACCGCGTAGACCTGACCCTCGTGGATGTTCCGGTAGTAATTCAGGCTGCCGGTTTGGGTCACATAAGTGCGGCCATCGGTCCGGGCGGTAACGCCGCTGCAGCAGTCCGCCAGCGTAAACAGCAGGCCGCCGTGCAGCATCCCCATGGGGTTGAGCAGCTCCGGGCGGGTGGTGGTGCCCATCACGGCGTGGTCTTCCTCCAGCTCCCAGACCTCAATGCCGCAGGCCTGGACAAAGGCATTTTCAGCAGTATATTCGATCAGTTTTTTTTCTTTAAATTCTCATTCATCACTCATACTCTCCCGGGTAAAGAACCAGCTCATGGGGTAGATGCCCTGCGGGCACTGCAGATACTTGTCCTTTACCGCGCAGCGAATCCATTCTTTGGATACTCCCAGCGCGTCGGCTGCCTGCTGCAGCTCCAGCGGGCGGAGGTAGCCGTGGCCTTTGCGGAAGAATTCTTCCTGCTCCGCCACGATCTTTTTGGCACAGCGCTCCAGCAGCGCCTGCCGCCCGTTGATGTTTTCCACGATGCTGCGGGCCTGGTTCAGCTTCTCCGAAAGATAGAGGCGCACCTCTTCATCCGGCGTCTCGAGCAGCAGGTTGCTGTAATACACGCTGAGATCCAGCGGGGGCAGACCGCCGCCGTTCACCTGCACTTCCAGCTCCTCGTCTTCCCCGGGCAGCACCAGGACATCGGGCGTGACATAGCTCAGGTTCTCCCGGCGGCTGAAACCAGTACCCGGGCGGGGGTTCAGGGAGCGGATCAGGTCGCACTCCTCCCGCACCAGAGCCTCGGAGGCCCCCGTCTTCCGGCTGATGGCACCATAGCCGTTCTCGGCCAGCTCATCCATGAACTGCTCCACGATGATCCTTGCCAGCCGGTGGTCGCCTGCGTGCCGCTCGATCTGCAAACTCAGGCACTCGGTCCGGTCCCGGGCCCCCACGCCCGCCGGGTCGGCAGCCTGCAGCTCGGTCAGGGCACGGGGAGATCACCGCGTCGCTGACGCCCAGCGATGCGGCCAGCTCGGCGGGGTCCTCGCTGAGAAAACCGTCATCGTCCAGCCGGTCACAGAGCAGCTCCACGGCCTGCAGCACCTCCGGCTCCAGCTTCGTGCCGATAAACTGCGAAAGCACAAAGCGGGAGAGGTCGTTCTCATCGCTCAGATAATATCCCATCCGGGAAAGCGGGTCCCGGCTGCCGTCTTCCTCGTCCTGGCCCTGATAGTAAGAATCCTGCCAGTCGCCGGCCTCCAGCCACTCCGTTTCCGGGCAAAATTCGGGTCTTCCAGCATCTCTTCGCCCGGGTCGGACAGCTCAAACACCGGGTTTTCCTGCAAAGCAGTTTCTACATAATCCCGCAGCTCCTGCACCCCCATCTGCAGTACGCCTGCAAACTGTGTTTCCTGGGGAAACGGAGTCTGTTTATACGTTGCGCTCATTTCATTTACCTCCCAATCATCAGCGGTTTCAGTCTATCACATCCCCTGTTGTGAATCAACATTTCTCAGATTTCTTGGCAGGTTGCAACAAAAAGTGCGCCCGCATTTTGTGCAGGCGCACAGTAGAGCACGGTGGAAAACCCGTTCAGTACTTTAAAAACAGCATTCCCAGCACCACGCCGCCCACCATGAGCGCCGCGGCGGCCAGGTCATACCAGTGCACCCGTGGTACCGTATAATAGGTACGCGGCGCATCCCCGCAAAAGCCCTTGGACTCCATGGCCATGGCGATGGACTCCGACCAACGGACGCTGTTGACCAGCATGGTGAAGACCGGCTTCATCGAGAGCGGGCCCGCCTTCAGGCCGCGCGCCGCAAAGGCCGTGCGCACCTGGGCGTACTCCCGCGCCATCCCCGGCATCAGGTGGAACGCCGCCAGGATGCCATAGGCAAACTTGGGCGGGAGGTGGCACTGGTGCAGCAGGCTGGCAATGAAGAAGTCCCCCTCGGTGGAAAGTGCAAACAGGATGCCCAGCCCGGCGTAGGCCAGCAGACGGGTGGCCAGCTGCAGCGCCGTGTACAGGTTTTGCGACATGGCCGCGCGCACACTGTAAGGCATGGCCGAAAGGCTGCTCAGATCCATGGTCTGCGTGCTGCCGCCCCGGGCGTAGTAAAGGCCCGTCACAAACAGGCCGAACGCCGCAATGCAGGCCGGCAGCAGGATGACGCCGATCTTTTCAGACTTACCCGGGAGCAGAACATCAACAGCAGCAGGCAGACGGCCAGCACCAGCAGGTTCAGGCTGACCAGATACTCAAACGAGAGCAGAATGACACAGATCAGCACCGTAAATGCCTTTACGGTGGGGTTCCAGCGTTCCAGCATTTACAGCACCTCCTCTGCGGATTTTTCCACCAGCGCGGTATCTTCCAGCCGGTAGATTTTATCGGCCCAGGCCGCGGCCAGCTCGGTATCGTGGGTGATGAAGATGACCGTCAGCCCCTCCTGCTCCACTTTTTCCCGCAGGTGGTCCATGATGGCGTTTACCGAGCGGGCATCCTGGCCGTAGGTGGGTTCGTCCAGCAATAGCAGTTCCTGCCCGCCGGCCAGCACCGAAAGAACCGCCAGCCGCCGCTGCTGGCCCTGGCTGAGCATGTAGGGCGAGTACCGCCGCTGCCGTTTCAGTCCGTAGCGATCCAGCAGCTCTTCGGCCCGCTGGCGGCAAGCCTCGTCCGAGAGGCCCGGCTCCCAGAGCCGCAGACCAACACAGACCTCGTCCTCCACATTCTGGGTGACGAACTGGTTGGCCGGGTTCTGGAACACGATGCCGATGTGGCGGTACAGCTCTTTCGACTTCATTTTTGCAATGTCCCGGCCCTGAAACAGGATCCTCCCCGTGTAGGGGTGCTGCTTGAGCACCGAGAGAAAGGTCGTGGTTTTGCCGGTGCCGCTGGGGCCGAGAACTGCCGTCATACAGCCCGCCGGGAAATCCGCGTCCGCATTCTGCACCAGAAAGGGTGCGTCGTACACCGTGCGGCCCCACTTGCGGCGGGTGGGCAGCCCCTTGCGGATGCTGACACCCCGGAACTGCAAAAGCGGCTTGCCCTCTGCCACCGGGCGGGCCGCTCGCTCCGGCCGGGAGCCCGGGTAAAACAGGCCCAGCCGCTCAAAGTCCGCACGGTGTTCCGGCAGATTTTTGCAGTTGATGCCCCGGGCGGCTACTTTGCCGCCCTCTTCCAGCAGGATGATCTCATCCGCCGCTTCCAGCCAGAGGTCTGCCTTATGGTCGATGGCCAGAATCGTCCGGCCAGAAGTTTTCATCCTCAGCAGCATTTCCAGCAGCTGGGCTGCCGCCTCGTGGTCCAGGTTGGCAAAGCTTTCATCCAACAGGATGCAGCGGCTCTCCATAACGTAGAGGCAGGAAAGGGCCGCTTTCTGCTTCTCGCCGCCGGACAGGGTGGAAAGAGTCCGATCCAGCAGCGGCGCAATGCCCAGCTCCGCGGCGGCCCGGTCGATCCGGGCATCCATCTCCCCGGCAGGGACGCGGATGTTTTCCAGACAGAAGCGCATCTCCTCCCGCAGGGTGTTCATACAGAACTGCAGGTCCGGGTTCTGGAACAGCACCGTCAGGTAAGCGGCCCGTTTCTGCGGGTCCAGCGTTTTCAGGTCCTGCCCGTACAGCCGGATGGTTCCGCCCTCCAGAAAACCACCGTTTTCCGGGTACAGCCCTGCGGCTACCGCGGCCAGCGTGCTTTGCCGCAGCCGCTGCCGCCCATCAGGACCGTGAGCGTCCCGGCCGGGATGCTCAGGCTGGTATGGTCCAGAATGTTGCGTTTTCCTTTTTCCTGATAGCGGAACACGACATCTTCCAGCTCCAACGCGGTGTTGGCCGACATTTCTTAATCCTCCAGGTCAGCGTCCTGTGCCTGTGCCACGGCATAGCCTTTCAGGACACCTGCCTTGACGAGGCCGTCGGCCAGCATCGGGGTGATGAAACCGTCAAAGACGATGGCGCTGATGATGCGCACCACCAGCATGATGGCCAGCACGGGGATGGCAATTTTGTTGTAGCCGCTGATGAACAGGTTGTAGATCAGGGTCAGGACCGAGCAGATGACAGCGCCCTCGATCATGGTCATCCGGTCAAACTTCTTGTAGCGTTTCAGGGCAATGATGAGCTCAAAGCCAAGGCCCTGCACCAGGCCGGACAGGATGATGATGGGTCCAAAATAGTTGCCGTACAGGCACTCCAGCACAGCGGCCAGCAGCTCGGCGATGAGGCCGGTGCCGGGCTTGCGCATGACATAGATGCCGAACGCACCGGCCATGAAGTAGATGCCGTAGAACGGCTCATAGCCCAGAGAGGCCATGCCGAACGGGGTCAGCATCCCGTACAGAACGCCGCCAATGTAGGTGCAGCCCAGATAGACCACACCGAACAGCACAGCGCTGATGGCAATGAGCAGAACGTCTTTCAGTTTCCAGTTTTTCGTATTCATTTTAGTTTTCCTCCGTCGGGCTGTTGCAGTTCATGGTAAAGTGCAGGACATAGTGGTGGACCGCCGGGGCGTTCTCCATCAGCTCACAGACATGGGTCAGGTAGGTGAACACATCCTGCACGTCGCCGTCGATGCGGGTGGCATAGTGGATGGTCTTGGGGTTCAGGCCCTCGTCCTGCGCCATGTACCACACCTTGGCGATCTCGTCGATGTACTGGGCATCCCCCAGCGGGTACAGGGCCAGCTTGCAGTGGACCGGGAAGTGGATGTCTTTCACCAGTGCCGCATTGGGGGCCTCACCCTCACGATTCAGCACGCTGTCGCCGGACACATCGCCCGGGCAGCCCTTGGAGAACTGCCCCTCCAGCGCCATGTGGACGCCGGGGCGGTAAGCGTTCAGGAACAGTGCCTGCACAGCGTCCGCCACATAGGGCAGCTTGCCGCGGTAAACGGTCGAAAGGGCATCCGTCTCACTCCACACCGCAGAGGTATTCGTCTTTTCCAGCGAGCCCAGAATGATCTCGATGTACTTGTCCGACATGGGGTACAGGGTAAAGCGGCAGCCCGCAATGGCAGCTCCGTGCCGCGGCCCGCCCAGGGCAGGTCCGGACGGTTGCAGCCGGTACAGCAGTTTTCGGTTTCCATAGTCGTTCCTTCTTTTCCATTTTTGTACAAAATAAAAGGAATGCTTTTCGTCCAGGAAAAGCATCCCTTTTGCCAGCAGGCGCGGCGGCCCGTTGTAAAAAGCGACAGAAATGCTTTTCCTACGCCGGTATTGCCCGGATCAGGTGCAGGGGAGTCGGGTGTGAACCCTCTCAGCACAAGGCCCCTCCAGCATTCTGATGATTCTCTTTTCATTTGCCACCGCATAGCATACCGCAGCCGTACAGAAATGTCAAATATTTTATCTTAAAATCACAGATCAAAAAAAGCGCAAAGGCTTTGTTTCCCGCTTGGAAAACAACCTTTGCGCTTTTTGTGAGATGTCCCTGAGCGGATTCGAACCGCTGGCCTTTCGCTTAGGAGGCGGACGCTCTATCCTGCTGAGCTACAGAGACAAAATAAGAAGAGCCATGCGCTGTATGGAGATGCATAGCTCTTTTTATAATACCGCAAAGCGGGCGGAAAATCAAGCCGGGGCGGCCCGGCTGTTACCAGACGGGCTCCTCCAGGTCTGCGGTAAAGTCGGTCGATGGCTGGTCGTCCAGGCCCAGCATGGCCCGGTCAATGGCATAGCGGTTGCTGCCGTTCCGGACACTTTCGGCACTGGCGCGGTAACAAGCCAGCAGGATGTCCATGTTGGGCTGCGGCCCATTCGGGTCGGTCAGGGCGCCAAGCTCCCGGGCCTCGTAGTAGTTCCCGATGATCTGGCCGCAGATGCGCCGACGATCCCGCAGCGGAGTCTGCAGGTTGGCGATCCGCTGCTGGCGCATCCCGTAATAATCGCTGCCGTGGTCCGCAAACAGGATGTAGTATTCCTGCTCGACCTCCACGGGCGATGCCTGCCGGCCATAGTAGTGCACTAGGGCGCTCCGGCGCTTGTCGTGGTTGAATTTGTTGATATCGGCCAGCCCATTGGGGAAGAGCTCCGGGTGGCGGATCCATTTGGAGTAAGGTTCCACCGCCACATGCAGGGCGTCGAAAATTTCCAGAAAATCTTCCATCGAAATTTTCATCTCGCCACTCTCCCATTTCTGTACGGTCCGCTTGTCGCGGCCGCCGCTCGGCCAGCTCCGCTGCGAGACATCCGCGCTCTCCCGGGCATTTACCAGCGATCTTGCAATTCGTCCTCGATATCCTGTCATGCTGCTCCCTCCTCGATCACCGCACAGAGTGGCGTGCTGTTTCCGCAATGCACGGCGGCACATTCTGCACCGCCAAATTTCTCCGCGCCGATTGTTTACTCTGCACCTCTTCGTGTTGCTACAATACGCTTCGGAAATTTCAATGAGATGCTTGTCTATCGAAAGAATACACGATTTTCCTTTTTCTGTCAATTTAATGGCGTTTTTTGACGCATTTTTCTGGCAAAGATTTCTTAGCCTGGGTTCTTTTGGATTATAGACCCGTCGTTTTGGGGATGCAGGCATCTTTCCTGCCATTAGGCCATTCGAATATTTTTCAGAAAGTTGGTGATCCGCCGTGTTCGTTTACCGCTGCGTGATGGAGCGGCAAACCTGTCCTGAGATTGGATGGTATCAGAGTTTTGGCTTGGCAGTCTATTGCGCCCGCCCCGGTTCGCAGGTGCTTTTGACCACCCTGTTTGACATTTCTCTTGACCGCGCGTTCGTGGAGCGGCTTGCAGAAGACTGTACGAGATTTCAGCTCGACCCGGTCCATCTCATGGACGTTGCGGAAGACGCTCTTGCATAGAAAGAATCGAAAAAAGCACCAGCCTCCTGCATTCCTGCGCGGGAAACTGGTGCTCTTGTTTTTTATTTCTGGTTCCGGCTTATTCGGCGCCGCGGCCTGCAAAGACCACCCAGACCGTCTTTAACAGGATCTTGAGATCCTGCCAGATGGTCCAGTTGTCAATGTACCTGGTATCCAGCTTGACGACCTCTTCAAAGTCCTCAATGTTGCTGCGGCCGCTCACCTGCCACAGGCCCGTGATGCCGGGCTTCATGGACAGGCGGCGCTTATGGTGGCTCTCGTACTGCTTGTACTCGTCCAGCGTGGGAGGCCGGGTGCCCACCAGGCTCATATCGCCCCGGAGGACATCGAAGAACTGGGGCAGCTCGTCGATACTGGTCTTGCGGATGAACTTGCCCACCTTGGTGATGCGGGGATCGTCCTGCATCTTGAACATGAGGCCGTTCATTTCGTTCCGGGCCATCAGCTCTTTCTTCCGCTCCTCCGCGTCCACATACATACTGCGGAGCTTGTGGATATAGAACACACGGCCGTTGCGGCCCACACGGCGCTGTTTGAAGACCAGCGGGCCGGGGCTTTCCAGCTTGAGGGGGATGGCCACGATGGCAATGATGGGGATGCTGAGGATGCAGCCCACCAGACTGCCCACAATGTCCAGCATCCGCTTGAGGGCCTGGTCGCGGAGTTTGAGCTCCACGGTGCCCATGGTGACCACATTGCCGCCGGCGCAGCGGCTCAGGCTGCGGCTCAGGCGGGCGGTGCTGGTCTCATCGCAGCAGACATCCTCGATGCGGTCCAGCAGGGGCAGACGGAAATGGACGGTCAATCCCATGCTCTCCATCTCTTTCAGATAAGGCACAAAGGAATCACCGCTGTCCATTGGAATGTCCACATACACTTCATCCAGCGCGGCCTGCCGCAGCCAGTCCATAAAGGTATCGTAGTTGGCCTTGATGTCCACGCCCTCGATCTGGCCGCCGATCTGCTCTTCCGGGATCTCCAGCAGGGCAATGCCCGTCAGCCGCTTGGACCAGTCCCGCTGCAGCTCCCGCACCATTGCCCCGGCATCTTCGCCGGTGGTCACAACGCCCACCAGGCTTTCCATGCTGTTTTTCTTCCGGGTGGTGGTCAGCAGCTTTTTGAGCACACTGTGGAACACCGTCATCAGCACCACGTTGATGACCGGCACTGCCACCAGAAAATACCGGGAGCTCAGCAGCGGAGCCTTGGTCAACAGCAGGCCCGCCGAGTTGATGAGGGTCAGTATCAGGTTAAATTTGACCGAGATCTTCAACTCCCGTTTCCATGGACGGACGGTAATGTTCTCGCTCTGGTCAAAGGTCAGAAACGTCAGCAGATAGGCCAGCATCAGCAGGCAGAACGCCTGGATGAGGTCGGGCGCGGTGTAGCTTCCCACCTTACCCAGCAGACCATCCACCACCAGCCAGCCCAACGCTATGCTGAGGGCCAGCGAGAGGATGTCTGTTACAAAAGTGCAGACATACTGCAATTTTTCTCGCTTGGAAATCACGATTTTTCCATTCCTTCCTCGTTCACGATCATTTTCCCCAAAAGGGGACGATTCCTGTTTCCGCAAAAAGCCCTGTCCGCCAGGGCCAAAGAGGCGCTTTGCAGGCCTCTGCCGGGCTCTATGGTCCATCAATGGTTGATTTTATCACATTATCGAATATGTTTCAATCCCAAAATTTTTCTTTCCGGCTTTTCAGTTGACAAACTCACTGTTTTTGCGTATTATAGGTAGAAGATGCAAAGGGAAAGTTCTGCCCCTTTGCACCCAGACTGCAAATCGGCTTTGACGAGAAGAGTACACCCCGTCTGCACCTGACAGAAAGCCCGGAGGATGGAAGCGGGCAGGCCGCGCGGAGGTGGAAGATGGTCTCTGAGCCGCGCGGGCGAAGGGGAGTTTTCTTCTCCAGCCTGCGACGGGTGCGCCCGTTACCGCGCCGCGCTGGTACATTATTTATATGCCAGCGCGCAAGGCTCTGCCTGCAAAGGCCGGGCGAACCAAGGTGGTACCACGAAAGCAATGCTCTCGTCCTTGGCCGGAGTTTCCGGCAAGGGACGGGAGCTTTTGTTGCCGCAACAGAAAGGAAGAAACAGACCCATGAGTGAGCACAAAACATTCTACATTACCACTCCCATTTACTACCCCAGCGATAAGCTGCACATCGGCCACAGCTACACCACCGTGGCCTGCGACGCGCTGGCCCGCTTCAAGCGGATGCAGGGCTATGACGTCATGTTCCTGACCGGAACCGACGAGCATGGCCAGAAGATCCAGGACAAGGCAGCCGATGCAGGCGTCACTCCCAAGGAGTACGTCGATAAGATCGTTGCCACCGTCAAGGACCTGTGGAAGCTGATGGATGTCAGCTACGACCGCTTCATCCGCACCACCGACGACTACCACATGGAGTCCTGCCAAAAAATTTTCACCCGGCTTTACGAGCAGGGCGATATCTACAAAGGCGTTTACACCGGCCACTACTGCAAGCCCTGCGAGAGCTTCTGGACCGACAGCCAGCTGGTGGACGGCAAGTGCCCCGAGTGCGGCCGTGAGGTCTACGACGCCCACGAGGAAGCTTACTTCTTCAAGACCGGCAAGTACGCCGACCGCCTGCTCAAGCTCTACGAGGAGAACCCCAGTTCATCCAGCCCGAGAGCCGCAAGAACGAGATGATCGCGTTCATCAAGCAGGGCCTGCAGGACACCTGCGTTTCCCGTACCTCTGTGAAGTGGGGCATTCCCGTCCCGTTTGACCCCAAGCACACCATGTATGTCTGGGTGGACGCCCTGAGCAACTACATCACCGCGCTGGGCTACGGCAACGAGAAGTACCACGACTACGACAAGTTCTGGCCGGCAGACCTGCACATGGTGGGCAAGGAGATCCTCCGCTTCGACACCATCCTGTGGCCGGCCATGCTGATGGCTCTGGACCTGCCGCTGCCCAAGCGCGTGTTTGGCCATGGCTGGCTGCTGATGAACGGCGGCAAGATGTCCAAGTCCGTGGGCAACGCGTCGTGGACCCCGTGGTCCTGTGCGACCGCTACGGCGTGGACGCGATCCGCTATTTCCTGCTGCGTGAAATCCCGTTCGGCAACGACGGTATCTTCTCCAATGAGGCCCTCATCAACCGCATCAACTCCGACCTGGCCAACGACCTGGGCAACTTGCTCAGCCGCACCGTGGCCATGTGCGAAAAGTACTTCGGCGGCACCGTCCACCATGTGGCAGGCACCGAAGCCATTGACACCGAGCTGGAAACCATGGTCAACGAGCTGGCCTCCAAGGTTTCTGCCGACATGGACAACCTGACCATTCCCAGGCCCTGATGGAGATCTTCGCGGTCATTCAGCGCGCCAACAAGTACATCGACGAGACCGCTCCCTGGGCTCTGGCCAAGGACGAGGCCAACAAAGCCCGTCTGGAGAGCGTGCTCTACCACCTGTGCGAGGCCCTGCGCGTGGCTGCCATCCTGCTGAACGCTTACCTGCCCTCCACCGCTCCCAAGATGATGGAGCAGCTGGGCCTGGATGCTTCCGCTCTCGACCTGAGCAAGACCGTTTACGGCGTGCAGGAGACCTACACCGTCCACAAGGGCGACGCTCTGTTCCCCCGCATCGACGTGGCCAAGGAGATTGCTTATCTGAAAGAGCAGGACGAGAAGCGCAAGGCCGCTGCCGCTGCTGCCAACAAGGCCAAGGAAGAGGCCGCAAAGCCCGCCGCCCCCAAAGGAGGACGCTGCTGAGAGCAATGTGGACTTCACCCATGAGGAAGAGATCGACTTTGACACCTTCTGCAAGGTGGAGCTGCGCGTGGCTGAGGTGCGCGCCTGCGAGAACCTGAAAGAGAGCAAGAAGCTGCTCCACCTGACCGTCTTCGACGGTGAGCGCGAGCGCTGCATCCTCTCCGGCATTGCCAAGTGGTTCAAGCCGGAAGACCTCATCGGCAAAAAGATCGGTATCGTGTGCAACCTGGCACCCCGTCCCATGATGAAGGGCAAGTATGTCAGCGAGGGCATGATCTTCGCCGCGGACACCGCCGACGGCGGCTGCTCCATCGCGTTCTACGGCGACGACACCCCGGTCGGCAGCCGCATCCACTGAGCGGATGTCGAACATTGAAAATTCCCGCTCGGCCAAACTGGACGCCATCTTCGGGACGCCCCTCTTCGCGGTGCTGCTGGCCATCGGCTGCAATGTGCTGTGGGGTTCGGCGTTCCCGTTCATCAAGATGGGCTACCGCCTGTTTGCGATCGAGACCAGTGATACAGCCTCCATCCTCTGCTTTGCCGGGGTCCGGTTCATGCTGGGCAGCCTGCTGGTGCTGGCGGGAAGCCTGATCCTGGAGGGCAAGCTCCGCAGCCGCCCTGCGGCAAAGTCTTGGGCGAGTGCTGCGCCCTGGGCCTGTGGCAGACCACAGCCCAGTATGCGTTCTACTATATGGCCGTTGCCCTGCTGACGGGTGCCTTTGGCGGCATCCTCAACAGCACCCAGAGCTTTCTGGGCGTCATCTTCGCCCATTTCCTCTATGGCGATGCCGACCGGATGACACCGGCCAAAACGCTGGGCTGCGTGCTGGGCTTCGCCGGGGTGCTCATCGGCACCATCGGCAACCACGGCGGCGGAAGCGCCTGGGGCGTGTTCTGTATGCTGCTGGCCACGGTCATTTTTACCCTGTCCGGCCCGTGGAACAAGTCCGTGACGAAAAAGGCGGACAGCTTTGCGGTCTGCTTCCTCAACCTGTTCGTGGGCGGGCTGGCTCTGCTGCTGATCGGTCTGGCACTGGGCGGCAGCCTCCACCCGCAGAGCGCTCTGGCTGCCGGTGCTGCTTTATCTGGCGTTCATCTGCGGCGCGGGCTATGTCATCTGGGCCCTGCTGATGAAGAACAACCCCGTCAGCCGCATTGCCATCTTCGGGTTCGTGAACCCGGTGGTCAATGTGCTGCTGAGTGCCCTGCTCAACGGCGAGCCGCTGTTCCGCTGGCAGTACCTCGGGGCGCTGGTCTTCGTCTGCGTGGGCATCTGGCTGGTGAACAAAGCCCCTGCCCAAAAGGGGGGGTGCGCTGATGGGCCCTATTTTTGATACCCATGCGCATTACAGCGCCCATGCCTTTGACACCGACCGTTACGCCCTGCTGGACAGCCTGACCGATCAGGGCGTGGTGGGCGTCTGTGAGCAGGCCACCCACTCGGGCGATGCCCCCAAAGTGCTGGAGCTGGCCCACCGCTACCCGTGGGTGTATGCGGCCATCGGCATCCACCCGGAAAGCCTGCTGGCTGCGGAGGACTGCGGCGAGGAGGGCCCGGCCCCGACCATCTCCGTCTACGGCGGGGACTGGGCGGCGGAGATGAAAGCCCTTGCGCCCTACTACGACGACCCCAAGGTGGTGGCCGTGGGCGAGTGCGGGCTGGACTACCACTGGCCCGTGCCCAAGGACGCCCAGCTGGCCCTGTTTGAGGCAGAGCTCCGGCTCAGTCTGGAGCTGGGCAAGCCCATCATCGTGCACGACCGCAGCGCCCACGCCGATGTCTACGCCCTGTTGAAAAAATACCAGCCCAGAGGCATCGTCCACTGTTATTCCGGCAGTGCGGACGACGCGGAATGGCTGGCAGAGCAGGGGCTGTACTTCGGCTTTGGCGGGGCCTGCACGTTCAAGGGGTGCCAAGCGGGCGGCCAAGGCCATTGCGGCCCTGCCGCTGGAGCGGATCGTTCTGGAAACGGACTGCCCCTACATGGCCCCGGAGCCCGTGCGCGGCACCCGCTGCGACAGCTCCCTCATCCGCTATGTGGGCGAGTACATTGCGGCTGTAAAAGGCGTGGAGCCTGAAACCGTCTTCCGCGTGACGGCCGAAAACGCCAAGCGGGTCTATCAGCTGTAACAGCTTTGCCCTCTCAGGCGCTTACGCGCCAGCTCTTCCAATGGGAGAGCCAAGAGCGTCTTTATGAAACGCAAAAGCTAATCTTTAGCTTCTGTATAAAGCAAGAAAATCTATCCTAATTGTTTATAAGGAGACATCTATTATGAAAGCTCGTATCCCCAAACATCGTGAGTTCATCATCAACTTCCCCGACAGCATCCCGAGGCAAAGGCCAACGAGGGCTGGGCAAAGCTGCAGCAGATCGTGGAGGACTACAAGAAAGCCCACAACGGCGCTTCTGTCTACGCTCCTACCTTTATTGAGGACTGCGAGGCTGACGTCAAAGCTGCAGGAAGAGTATGGCTTCGAGTACACCGTTGAGTACGTTCAGTAATTTTTAAAAGCGTTTCTACAAAAAAGGGGCTGTTTCCGGATGGGAACAGCCCTTTCATTGTCTGATTTACTGATTCGCTTCCACCTTGCTCAGCAGGATGCGGTCATTGTCCAGCGCCTTACCGGCGTTCTCGCGGAACTTCTCCAGCAGATCGTCCACAGTCATCTTGCCGCGAGCCTCGCCCTTGACGTCAAAGACGATCCGGCCTGCATCCATCATGAGGGTGCGGTTGCCCAACTCCAGCGCCTGATGCATGTTGTGGGTGACCATGAGGCAGGTGATCTTTTTCTCCGCCACGATGCTCTTGGTCAGCTCCAGCACTTTCTCGGCGGTGGCCGGGTCCAGGGCGGCGGTGTGCTCATCCAGCAAAAGCAGCTTTGGGGTGACCAGCGTGGCCATGAGCAGCGTCAACGCCTGGCGCTGGCCGCCGGAAAGCAGACCCACCGGCTGGCTCATCCGGTCCTCCAGGCCCATGTTGAGCAGGGCCAGCTTCTCACGGAAGATCTCTTTGTCCTTGCGGGAGATGCGGGAGAAGATGGCGTGGGGCGCGGTGCCTGCCCGCAGGTAAGCCAGCGCCAGATTTTCTTCAATGGTCATATTGGGGGCCGTGCCCTGAGCGGGTCCTGGAACAGGTGGCCGATGACCTTGCTGCGCTGGTACTCCGGCGCAAACGTGATGTTCTCCCCGCCCAGAGAAATGCTGCCTTCATCCGCAATGAAGCCGCCGGTGATGGCGTTGAAGAGGGTGGATTTACCGGCGCCGTTGGAGCCCACGATGGTGGCGAAATCACCCGCTTCCATCGTAAGACTGACGCCGTTCAGAGCCACTTTTTCATTGACGGTGCCGGGGTTGAACGTCTTGTGGAGGTTTTGCAGTTCCAGCATTTCCATCTCAGACCGCCTCCTTTTTCTGTGCCGCATGTTTCCGCTTTTCAAAGGCGAAGTGTGCCTGGATGGCGGGCATCGAGATGGCCACGGCCACGATGATGGCGGAGACCAGCTTCATGGCCGCTGCCGGGACATTGAACCGCAGCGCCACCGCTACAATAAAGCGGTACAGGCAGCTGCCGAAGACAACGCCCAGCACCCGGCGCAGCATGGTGCGCTTGCCCACCAGCGTTTCGCCGATGATGAGGGAGGCCAGCGCAATGGTGACCATGCCGGTGCCCACGTTGATGTCGCAGCTCTTCTGGTACTGGGCCAGCAGGCCGCCGGAGAGGGCAGTCAGGGCACCGGAGATGCACAGGCCCACCGTGATGGTGAATGCAGGGTTGATGCTGGACGCCCGCACCATGGCGGCGTTATCACCGGTGGCCCGGATGGAAAGGCCAAGCCGGGTACCCAGGAAGCCGATCATTGCCGCGCCAGCCAGCGCGATGACCGCTGCAGCCAGCACCAGCTTATACCAGCCGCCTGTAAAGGCCAGCGCGCTCTTGGCGATGGAGAAGACCGTGTCCGTCTTGACCAGCGACAGGGTGGAGGAGAAACCCCATGACCGCCAGGTTGATGGTGTACAGGCCGGTGTTGACGATGATGCCCGCCATGATGCTCTCCACACCGAGGCGGGTCTGCAAAAAGGCTGTCACGAAACCGGAGCACACGCCCGCCGCCATGGCCGCCAGCAGCGCCAGGAACGGGTGCCCTGTCAGCGCCACCTGACACGCCACGGCGCAGCCCAGGGTAAAGCAGCCGTCGGTGGACAGGTCCGCAATGTTCAGGATGGAATAGCTCAGAAACAGCGCCAGCGCCACCAGGGCGTAAATGCAGCCCAGCTCCAGCGCGGTCTGAATGACATTGAGCGAAAAGATACTCGCCAGCATGTGTGTGCTCCTTTGAATTGATAAATTCTTTCAGGCCGCTTTGGCCAGCTCCCCCGATGGGCGGGGTGCTGTTCAACCTTTCCTTTACCTGCCAAAAAGCTCCCCCTTTCGGCAGACTGAGACGGAGAGGGTTTCCTCCGATTGGTTCAGGAAAGTTCTCCGCCGTGGTCCACTTCCACGATCTCGGTGCAGTAGGGTTTGAAGGCTTCCTTCACGGGCGTCCAGGTCACCCTCAAAGCCCGGGCGGCGGCGTCTCGGTGTTGATGGTCACAATGCCGTTGTCAAAGGTCTGGTAGCGGCATTTCGGCAGCACTCTTGCCATCGCACAGGATCTCGGCCACCATGTCGGCGGTGGCCTCGCCCAGCTGGACGTAATCCACGCCGTAACCCACGAAGGCACCGTTCAGGGCAAAGCTGTCGGCACCGGTGAAGTGCATCACGCCGGCCTCGGTGAAGGTCTCGTAGATGGACAGCTCAGCAGTCATGATGGTGTTGTCGGTGGGGGTGAACACGGCCTTGACCACGGCAGCCACCAGTGCCTCGGCAGCCATCTGCACCTCGGCGGTGGTGGTGCCGTTCTTTTCAATGTACTTGATGCCCTTTTCGTCGCAGAATGCCTTGGCATCGGCAATGGCCTGCGTGGAGGAATCCTGGCTCAGGTCATACAGCAGGCCGATGGTGTTGATCTCCGGGTCTGCGGCAAGGATCAGGTTCATGATGGCGGCGGTGTTCAGGGCGTCGGAGGTGCCGGTCATGTTCTCACCGCCGTCAAAGCCTGCAGCAGCGGGGTCGGTGACGGCGGAGTACACCACCGGGATCTCGGTGTCTTCCACAGCGGCCAGCATGGTGGCGGCGGTGGGGGTGGCAACGGCCACGATGACATCCACGCCATCGGCCACGAGGTCGGCACCAATCTGGTTCAGGTTGCTCTGGTCGGCCTGCGCGTTGGCGTAGTAATCAGCGTAGTCAAAGGTGACGCCCTTTTCCTTGCCCACCTCGTCCAGACGGCTCTCCACAGACGCCACGATCTGGTTGAGGGAAGCATGATCCACGTAGTTGACGATGCCCACTTTAAAGGTCTCACTGGCCACGGCGCTGGAAGCGGCCTCGGAGGAAGCGGCTGTACCGGATGCGGTGCCGGCGGTGGAAGAGCTGCTTGCGCCGCCGCAGCCGGTCAGTGCCAGTGCGGAAATGGCGGAAGCGGCCATAGCGGCCTTCAGGAAGCTGCGGCGGGAGATCCTGTTCATGGTTTTCATAGTGGTTAACTCCTTTCCCGGAGCGGGCGGCCCAAATGATAAAAAAACCCGCTCCCTTTGCGGGACGGGTCTTTCCAAAATAACGACCCTGTCCCTGTGTGTTATCCACAAGGACAGGATCGGTAAAATTCGATTCTGCGGTGCCACCTTGCTTGCCCTGCTTTGAACGCAGAGCCTCTCACGGAGAGCCAACACTCCCCTGCCCTGTAACGGAGGCTTCCGTCCCAAGCTACTGGGGAACTTTCCCGTTTGCCCGGCCCTCGGCGGCCCACGAAACTCTGCCCCGCTCTCGCCCGTTTGCACTGTCCGGGCTCACTGCAGATGCGCTGTGCCCGCCGCCTGATGGCAGAGCACGGCGCGGGCTTTACCGTCAGCGAGATGGTGTCCAGCCGGGCGCTGGTGTACGGTGACCACAAAACGGTCAGCCTGCTCAAGGCGGAGCCCAACGGGGCCCCCCTACGGCGTGCAGATCTTTGGCGAGGTGCCCGAGATCATGGGGCGAGGCCGCGGCGGCCATTGAGCAGTACCAATTCGATTTCCTGGACATCAACATGGGCTGTCCGGCCCCAAGATCGTGTCCGGCGGTGCGGGCAGCAAGCTGATGCTGGACCCGGACGTCTGCGGCAGGATCGTGGAGCAGGTGGTGCAAAACACCTCCCGCCCCGTCACGGTCAAGATGCGCAAGGGCTGGGATGCCGACCACATCACGGCCGTGGAGTGCGCCAAAAGCCTGCGAGCAGGCGGGGGCGGTGCTGGTGGCTGTCCATGCCCGGACCACGCCCGGGAGCAGATGTATACCCCGGGCATCGATCGGAGATCATTGTCCAAAGTGAAAAGAGGCCGTCCATGTCCCGGTGCTGGGCAACGGCGACATCCACACGGCGGAAGACGCCCTGACCATGATGCGGGAGACCGGCTGCGACGGCGTGATGATCGCCCGGGCGGCGCTGGGCGACCCCTGGCTGTTTGAGCGGGTGAACGCGGCCATCGAGGGTGCTGCCCGCCCCCAAGGAGCCGAATTTACAGGCCCGGATGAACGCCCTCCGCCGCCAGGTGGAAGAGATGGTGGAGCAGAAAGGTGAATTTGTCGCCATGCCCCAGGCCCGGGCCCAGACCATGCACTATATGAAAGGCCTGAAAGGTGCTTCGGCCCTGCGGCGGTACTGCTGTGAGCTGAGCCATCTGGAAGACATCGACACCCCTCATCGAGGCCGTGTTTGACCAGCAGCGGAGAGCTGCGGATGCAGATGATAACCGGGAGATCCCGTTCCCGTAAAGCGAAAAGAAGGCCCTTACCATGGATTCTCTCACTTCTCGCCGTCTCCGCCTGCCGGGGCGTCAGCGTGACCGCTTCTGGCTGACAGTGGGGCTGTGCGCCCTGACGGCGGCGCTGTTCTTCCTGCCGTTCTACATTCTGGACGGCGGCTTTTTCCACTATGCCGGCGATTTCAACAGCCAGCAGATCAGCTTTTACCGGTATATGAACGGCTTTGTCAAGGGGCTGGGCTACCCGGACAGCCCGCTGGCCGGGGCGGCGTCCAATACGTTCTCCTGGGCAACGGACCTGGGCAGCGGTGCCATGAATGCCTATTCGTTCTACCTGTACGGCTCGCCGTTCTTCTGGTTCTCGCTGCTGTTCCCGCAGCGGTGGCTGCCCTACCTGATGGTGCCGCTGCTGGTGCTCAAGTTTGCCGTGGCGGGCGGCGGTGCGTACCGCTACCTGCGCCGCTATGTGCAGAACGCGAATTTTGCGGTGCTGGGTGCCTGCCTGTATACGTTTTCCGGCTTTTCGGTCTACAACATCTTCTTCAACCACTTCATTGACGTGGTGGCCCTCTTCCCTGGATGCTGGCCGCGCTGGACGAAGCAATGTATGAGCACCGCCACGGGCCCTTTGCGTTCTGGGTGGCGCTCAACCTGCTCAACAACTATTTCTTCTTTGTGGGGCAGGTGCTCTTCCTGGTCATCTACTTTGTCTGCAAAGTCAGCGCCGGGGATGTGAAGCTGACGCCCCGGCTGTTTGGCCATCTGGCGTTTGAAAGCCTGCTGGGCGTGGCGCTGGGCTTTATCCTGCTCTGGCCGGCGGTGCTCTCGGTGCTGCAAAACCCCCGCACCATCGACCTCTCCTCCGGCTGGGGCTTTTTGACCTATTCCAAGGTCCAGCAGTATCTGGCCATTCTGGTCAGCTGGATCATGCCGCCGGATTCTCCCTACCTCACATCCATCTGGTCCGAGGGCGTGATCAAGTGGACCAGCATGTCGGCCTATCTGCCGCTGTGCAGTCTGGCCGGTGCCGTGGCCTACTGGCAGACCCGGCAAGGGGACAGCAAAAAGCGGATCGTGGCACCTGCGCCGTCTTTGCGCTGGTACCGGTGCTCAACAGTGGGTTCTATGCCCTCAATTCCAGCTACTACGCCCGGTGGTTCTATATGCCGGTGCTGATCCTCGCGGCATGACCGTCAACGCGCTGGAAGACCCAACACCGATCTGGACACCCCGGCCAAGCGGGGCTGGCTGATGATCGCGATGCTGGCCACGCGCTGGCCTTTGCCGGTGCCGGTGCCTCCACGAAGGAATGGACTCTGGGCGTGCTGCAGAACCCCGGCCAGTTTGCGGCGGTGTTCGCCTTTGGTCTGGGCGGGCTGCTGGTGTATCGCTTTCTCTGCGGGCGCTGGCGGGGGCAGATAAGTGCCTTTGCCCGGCGGCTGCTGGCGGCCACGCTGGCCTTTGCCTGCGCGTTCAGCGTGGTGCACATCGGCATTGGCAAGTTCGGCCAGTGGAACACCGACAGCGACCTGGTGGAGGAGGACAACAACGCCCTGCCCTCAAGGAAGGACCTCCCCGAAGGCGACTGGCGCATCGACACCTTCAAGACCCACGACAACCTCGGCCTCTGGCTGGACAAGAGCTGCCTGCAATACTTCGGCAGCACGGCGGCCCCAGCATTCTCAGCTTCTATCCGGCGCTGGGCGTCAAGCGGGATGTCCGCAGCCAGCCGGAGCTGGAAAATTACGCGCTGCGGGGCTGCTGAGCGTGAAGTACCTCATCACCACACCCGCCCACCAGAGCGATTTCCTCGCCGTGGCAGACGACGGTTGGAGCTACTACGACACGCTGGACGGCTTCACCCTCTACGAAAACGTCAACTATGTGCCCATGGGCTTCACCTACGACTACTACCTCACCGAGGACGCCTATGAGTCCACGATCACCGTCACCCGCTCGAACCTGCTGATGCGGGCGTTGGTCCTCTCGGAGGAGGACGCAGCCGCCTACGGCCAGTACCTGACCGAGCTGCCCGCCGCCGAGCTGAACGACCTGACTTATGACCGCTACGTGCAGGACTGCGCCGACCGCCGCGCCTCGGCGTGCAGCGTCTTCCAGATGACGAACTCCGGCTTCCACGCCGAGATCACGCTGGACACCGCGAACCTCGTGTTCTTCTCCGTCCCCTACGACGACGGCTTCACCGCCACGGTCAACGGCCGCGAGGCCGACATCCTGCGGGTGGATGAAGGTCTGATGGCCGTCTCTGCCCCGCCGGGAAAGCACCATCGACTTCGTCTACCAGCCCGCGGCATCCGCCTGAGCAAGGCTGTCACCCGGACAGCGCTGGTCGTCTTCGCTGCCTATACCGTTTATTTTGTCTGGGATGACCGGAAGAAGAGGAAGCACTGAAAAAGGAGAGTCTCTATGGAACACCGTCATTGGGAAAAGCAAACCTCACCACGTCGCTGCTGGGCTACGGCTGTATGCGGTTCCCGACGCTGCCGGACGGCGGCATCGACGAAGCGCGGGCCGAGGCGCTGCTGAACACCGCACGCGAGGCGGGGGTCAACTACTTTGACACCGCCTACCCCTACCATGGGGGCAAAGTGAGCCCTTCGTGGGGCGGGTCATCGCCAAATGGCCCCGCGAGAGCTTTTATCTGGCCACCAAACTGCCGGTGTGGCAGTGCGACTCGCTGAAAAAGGCCCAGAAGATCTACCGCGAGCAGTTCGAGCGGCTGGGCGTCGAGTACATCGACTTCTACCTGCTCCACTCCCTCCATACGGCCCGGTACGACGAGGCCAAGGCCCTGGGCATCGTGGACTGGCTCTGGGAGCAGAAAGGCCGGGCGCATCCGAAACTTCGGCTTCTCCTGCCACGACAACGCCTCCGGGCTGGAGCATATCCTGCGGGACCAGCCGTGGACTTCTGCCAGCTGCAATACAACTGTCTCGACACCGACGACCGCGCCGAGGAGATCGCGGGCGACCGGGGCTACGCGCTGACGGAAGAACTGGGCATCCCCCTCATCGTCATGGAACCCATCAAGGGCGGCACGCTGGCCAATCCCTGGCAGACGCCGCCGCCCCGCTGACCGCCCTTGACCCGGACGCCAGCGCCGCTTCCTGGACACTGCGCTGGGTGGGCAGCCACCAGAATGTCCATGTCATCCTTTCCGGCATGAGCGCCGAGGAGCAGCTCGCCGACAACCTTTGCCACCTTTGCCCAGTTCCGGCCCCTGAACGATGCTGAAATGGACGCTGTGGCTGTGAGACGGCCCGCATCCTGCACAGCCGGATCAAGATCGGCTGCACCGGCTGCCGCTACTGTATGCCCTGCCCCATGGGCGTGGACATCCCGGACAACTTCAGCATCTGGAACAAGCTTTCATGTTCGGCCAGAAAGACGCCATCAAAAAGCAGTGGGCGGCCCACTTCCCGGACGCCGAAAAAGGCCAGCCACTGCGCGCGCTGCGGCAGGTGCGAGGCTGTTCTGCCCCAGCACCTGCCCATCCGCACCGCGCTGGCGCAGCTGCAGACCGAACTGGACGACCTGTAAATGAAAAGCGAGGCTGTTGGGCTTTTCCAGCAGTCTCGCTTTTTTTTATTGCTCTTCTTTCCGGTGCAGCACCCACTGCATCCCGATTTGGTTCAGGCGGTGGATCCGCCCGGCGTCAGCTTGGGGTCGTGCTCGATGTAGGCGGTGCGCATCCGGCGCACCCAGTCGCCGAGGCCGAAGCCGTCCTCGCAGCGGAAGGTCGCGGGCGGGAGCAGATCGCCGTGCTGCTGAGCGTAGGCCTCTGCGTGCTCATAGGCAAGGCCCCACTTGGCAATGCGGGCGTCCCACTCCATCCCGATGGCGTCCAGCCGCTCCATGTGCTCCTGCGTCACTTGGAAGGAATCCGGTCGGGTCTTGCGGGCGGCGCGGAGGTTCGACATCCAGACGCCCAGCCGGAAACCGTCGGCGCTGACGTAATTAGAGGGCACCAGCAGGTTGCCGTGTTCCTCAAAATACTGCTTGGCTGCGTCGAAGTTATTCTCCCAGTTCTGCTCCCGCAGGTTCTCGCTCCGGCGGCGGGCCGGATGCTGCTTGGAGGGCTTTTCGCTCTTGAGCAGCGCTTCCAGCTCTTTGCGGTGATCGTCGGCCAGCCGCGGATCCCCGTGCGCAGATACTGGCGCTGGCGGTAAAGCCAACTGCCCAGCCAGATGCCATCCTCGGATTTATAATTCAGCGGCACGTTCAGATCGCCGTGCTCTTCCTGATACTTCTTCGCCAGATCGTAGCGCTCCTGCCACGGGTCGTACTTCTCCCAGACCATGCCCAGCTCATCTAACTGCGCCTTGCGCTCCGGCGTGACGCGGGCGCTGGAATGCTCTGGGTTCTGCCATGTGTACCGCTGGCGGGCGATCCATTTGCCCAGCAGGACGCCGTCCGGCGTGACATAGTTGGAAGGGGACTCCAAGTTGCCATAGGTCTCCTTTGTATTTTCTTGGCGGCCTCGAAATTTTCCTGCCATTTGCGGACATTCCGGTTGACCCAGTTGATCCCGATGGCCTCCAGCCGCTCGATCTGTTCTTCCGTCAGATCCCCCGTTCTTGTAGGCGCTGCGCTGGCTGCTGAGCCAGACGCCCAGCGCGAAACCGTCCGGCGTGACGTATTTGATGGGCGCTTCGAGGTCCTTGTGTTCCAGATAATACCGGGCTGCGGCGGCGTAGCTCTGCTCCCACAGGTCGGTGGAGGCGTTCCACACCATGCCGATGGCTTCCAAGCGCTCAATGCGGGCGCGGGTCAGGTTGCCGCTGATATAGCGCTGGCGGTTGTAGACGATCCACTCGCCCAGCGCAAAGCCGCTGCGGTCGTGGTAGCGCACCGGGACCAGCAGGTCGCCGTGGTCATCACGGTACTTCTTGGCGGCGGCAAAGGCCCGCTCCCAAGCCAGCTCCGAGCGCTGTTTCCACTCGATGCCCAGCTTGTCCAGCTTGGCGATGCGGTCGGCGTCCAGACGGCCGGGTTTCTGCCCGGCGCACCGCGCTGCGTTTCCAGCCAGCGGCCCAGCGGCAGACCGTCCTCGGTGACGTAATGATAGGGCAGCCGCAGAGTTCCCTTCCTTCGCGGCGGCAGCCACGGCCGCTTCGTAGTAGGCATCCCACCGGGCTTCCAGTTCTTTTTTCAGGCAGCAGTACAGATGGTAGCTCTGGCGCATGGGCTTCTGCTGCTGGAAGCCGGGGTGCTGCTGCCCGCGCGGAGCATGGCGGTGGTGCACTCCTTCTGCAGCACGCGGCCATTGCCGAGACCATCAAACTTCGCGGTCAGGTCGAACACCGGCACCGGCTTGCGGCCGCACGCCACCAGCGCACGGCAGAGCATCTGGCGGAACGTCCCCGGCTCCCCGCTCTCCCGCACGAGGATGGCACCGGCCAGCCCCTCGATGGGCTGCTGGACGCCCGGCGTGTTGACACAGAACAGCACCTTGGGGCCCGGCTCGGCGGCGGTGCAGAATTTCCGGGCCTCCTCGGACTCGGCGAGGCAGTCGCACTCGGCACGGTAGAAATGCACCGCCGCATCCGTGCTGCGCAGGAACGCTTCCAGCGGCTCCCGGATCTCATTGAGGTAATCCTCGGACTCGAACACGGCCAGATACCGCCCCTGTGTATCGGTCAGGACACGGGCAGCAGGTCGGTGGGGTTCTCGGCCTGACGCACCGCCCAGCCGATCTCGTCGTAGAGGGCCGTCAGCGTGTTGTTCGTCGTGGGCAGATGTAGATTCTTGATCCGGGCGCGGAGCATGGCCAATTGGCCTTCCTGCGGCCAGAGCATCGCCGCATAGTTGGAGGGAACCGGCAGCGTGCCCAGTGCCATGGCCTCCCTACCGTCATCCGGGAGACGACCGCGCCTTCCAGCAGATCTCCCGCAGCGCGGCAGTTCTCGGTGCTGTTGGGCACGGTCAGGCCCAGCAGCTTCGCTTCCGGCAGAGCAGGAGCAGCCGCTGGGCCGACTTTGCCCAGCATGCCGCTGTGACCTCATGATAGCAGTCAAAGATGATATAATCCGGCTTTTTGGCTGCCAGCCGGATCCACTGCTCGGCCGTCGCCTCGGCCAGAGCAGTGCAATCGCAGAAGACGACATTTGGGGGAAGAACGCCGTCGTTGTAGCGGCTGACATCCGCCTTGCGCAGGGTGAGCCGCGCTTGGCCGTACACCAGCCAGACAAAGGAGGCCTGCGGATGGTCGGCGACCAGCTGCCACGCGATACAAGCTTTTGCCCGCCCCGTGGGATGGGCCACCGTGGCTTTTCCGTTTTGTTCCAGCGCCGCCGCCGCTTTGGCGTAGGCGGACGCATTGATTTGATTCAGACTGAGCGACATCGCATTTACCTCCGGGTGTGGGTGATGGATAAAAGATTTTCCTATAAGTTTATTATTGCAAAAAATATTTTTCTTGTCAAGCGTTCCGCGCAAAATAAAGGTTCCAGATAAAATATTCTATAAATTTTCCAATATTCCGTTGCCATAATCACCGATTTTCGGCGCTGCTGTGGATATCCTAAAAGTGGAACGCCACACAGAAGGAGGCTGTGTTTACGGAATCAGATTTTTTTCGCGCAGCAGCGTCTGCCCTGCCCCAGCCAGAGCTTCCGCCTCAAGAAGAATGGTCTTCACAGCGTCATCGCGAGCGAAACGTTCAAAAGGAGCCTGCTGCCGGTGCCGGGGTAAAACATGCCTCCAAATCACAAAACCGCCTACCGAGCGAAGAACTCAGTAGACGGTTTTCAGTTGCGCCAGCAGGAGTCGAACCTACGATGGGGGAGTCAAAGTCCCCTGCCTTACCGCTTGGCGATGGCGCATTGTCGCATATTATTTTAACCGAACTTTCCTGCTATGTCAAGTAGAAAGACCGTGTTCTTTCAACTTGGATATGAAAAGCCCAAGCCTCCTGTTGACAAACCCTCCTCCGCAACTTATTATAAAAGAAAACGAAAGAGGGATGTTCTATGGGTCCATGGTACTATGAGGTCGTCAGCTTTGACGGCGATTACGTCAACCTGCGCCGCACGGATATTGCCAGCGACGAGCTGAACCCGGTGGCGCTGGCGCTGCTGCCGCCGGAAATCGAGGTAGGCAGCAAGATCAAATGAATACTTCCAGTACGAGATCATAGGCTGAACACAAAAACCGCCCGGAACGCTTGCATCACGTTCCGGGCGGTCGTTTTAGTTGCGGTAGCAGCGATCCTGCCCGACGAGCCAATCCTCGCACAGGCGCTGGGCTTCCTCCACACTGCGGCTGACGCAGTGGAACAGCGCACCGTGGAGCGAGCAGTAGAGAAGCGGACCTTGGGCACCCTGTTGCCATCTCTGAATTTTTCACAGTGTTCCTGTCCGGGCCTCAGATAAAGTTGTTCCATAGCGCCGCAGTCTCCTCTTTTTGTTTTTGTGTGCGCACACACCGCGTTTTATTGTAGCACTTCCCGCCGCCGGTCGCTATTCGCCGATTCCACAAAAAAGAAGCGCGGATCTTCGGGGCATCTTCCCTCTTGACAGCTCAATTTCTTGTGGTATTGCTGCATTGTGAGGGCCACATCTCCGGGAGCTTTTCCCCACCCCAGAAATGCGGCCTTTCTTTCTCTTACCTCTTGTAAACGGTCACAAAACAGG
>VOFB01003244.1_pt1 | contig 29481 bp, 42 predicted proteins | sample 5384141 | NCBI WGS metagenome assembly VOFB01 (sample SAMN12384721, study PRJNA508395) | human gut metagenome | isolation source: healthy gut A | host: Homo sapiens | reverse complement strand
TCAAACCCTGCCGCCCGGTGATGGGGAATATTCTTAAGATCGGTGTTCCCGTGGCGTTTCAGGACGGACTCATTCAGCTAGCCTTTATCGTTATCACGGTCATTGCAAACAACCGAGGACTAAATGCTTCAGCAGCGGTTGGAATTGTGGAAAAGGTCATGAGTTTCCTGTTCCTTATTCCGTCCTCTATGCTTTCCACGGTATCTGCGCTGGGCGCTCAGAATATTGGTGCGGGCAAGCAAAAACGCGCCGCGGATACTCTGCGCTATGCCTCAATGCTTGCGGTAGGTTTCGGAATTGTGGTTGCTGTAATCATTCAGTTTATAGCAGAACCCGTGGTATCTCTTTTTACCGATCCATCTACGGCAGCCGGGCGGAAGTTGTCAAAGCTGGGTGGACAATACCTGCGGGGACAATATTGGGATTATGTATTTTTGCCGGTGTTCACTTCTGCTTCAGTGGATATTTCTGTGCGGTGGGGAAATCCGGGATCTCCTTCCTACATAATATCATTGCCATTGTGTTGATGCGTATTCCCCGGCGTATATTTGACTTCAAGCTGTTCCCGACAACGCTACTGCCAATGGGACTTGCCACCGCTTCCGGCTCAATTATCTCTGTTGTGATCTTCGTAAGTGCTTTTGCAGTGTTAATGCGAAAAAACAAGGAAATGGCTGTTTTAGTGGCAATTGCCGTCAATAAGGATGGCTACCGTGAGGTTTAGGCGCTGCTGAAGGCATGAAGGAGGACTTCCAGCTGGGTCTTCTTCCAGTGGCTCGTGGCCTTGGCCTTGGGGCGTCAAACTAATTGTTGGAGACAAGTGTTTGGGTATGCTGGAAGCTGTGGGAGGGTGTTTCCTGAGGCAAAGTACCAACGCTGTGTGGTTCATTTCTACCGGAATGTGTTCTCTGTTGTTCCCAAATCCAAGGTGAAAAATGTAGCAAAAATGCTCAAGGCGATCCACGCCCAGGAGAGCAAGAAGGCATCCCGGGAGAAGGCCGCCGCAGTGGTTACCGAGCTGAAGGCCATGAAGCTGCCGGAGGCTGCAAAGAAAGTAGAGGATGGAATTGGGGAAACCCTGACCTACTGCGACTTTCCCTCTGAGCACTGGACGAAGATCCGAACCAACAATGCCATTGAGCGTCTGAACCGGGAGATCCGGCGCCGGACGCGGGTAGTCGGTGCCTTCCCAGACGGAAATTCGGCATTGATGTTGGTCTGTGCACGGCTTCGTCATGTAGCCGGGAACCCAGTGGGGCAGCAAGAAATACATGAACATGAAGCACCTGGATGCCCTGGAGGACGAGACCTTCGGCCGGGTGATAGCAGCCAGGGCGCAAAGCGTCAAGGGCAAGACGAGCGGCGTACCGCCGCCCTTGACCCTTTGCGCCCTGCCTGCTGAAAAGTAACCAAGGGGCTTAAGCCGCCCCCTGTAATGGATTCTACCAGTTCCAAAATATTTTGCGCATAACCCAGATGGGCGGTTAAGCCGCCCCCTGTAATGGATTTCTACCAGATTCCAAAACTATTTTGCGCATAACTCTTGACAGCTGGTGTGCGCCCGACTCCGCCATGTGGCCGGAACCCAGTGGGGTAGCAAGAAATACATGAACATGAAGCACATGGAGGCCATGGAGACGGAAACCTTGGCTGTGTAATAACAGCCAGGCCGCAAAAGGCGTCAAGGGCAAGACAAGCGGCGTACCGCCGCCCTTGACCCCTGCGTCCTGCCTGCTGAAATGTAGCCAAGGGGCGGTTAAGCCGCCCCCTGTAATAATTTCTACCAGTGACCAAAAATCTATTTTGCGCGCATAACTCTTGACACTACCGTCGACCGCTCAGCGCGTCTGATCGCCGCCTACACGGGTGAAGGGCGGAACCAAGAACACTGTCGACTATGCTGCCCGCAAGGGTGTTCGAACTGTATTTGTTCTATGATAAAAGCTCCGACAGCTGTTATGGCCGCCGGGCTTTAACATTTAGATGAACTTTTTTGAATGCCTTCTTGAACTTGATACATGTATCGATGATCCAGTCGAACTGGCTATGCCATTCATCATGATCGTCCAGATTTACGGGCTTTTCAATGAGGATTCGCTGGCCTTCTTATCAGGGAGCTCCGCCAATCCAGTGCAAACCCAATTTCTGCTTCATTTCATCTTTGTGCTGGAATAATTGCTGGAAGATGGATTTGTCATCGCTAATGTACAATTCCACAGAAACCACATTGCGGTTCTTCAGCGTCAGAATATCCAGATGGTACGCCGACGAGCCGAGACTCAGTGTCATCCAGTGATCAGTGCCTGGTTTGCGTTTTCTTGAAGTTCTTTGCAAACGCCGCCTTTGTAAATGCGTAGTCATTGAATGCTGTCCAGTACTCCCAAACGGAACTGCTGTGCGGCGCATTAGCATTTTGCTTCTTGACTTCTTTTGTCCAGTTGTTGGGTTTCTCAATGATTTCAAACTTGACGGCAGGGGTCAGAATTACCGATCTTGTACAACTTAATTTCGATAAGGAAGAAACTGATGTTTTCATCCGTATGGTTTGTTCAACCATTCGATGGCTGCACGGTGTTCCTCTCTGGCGCGTTTTACAATCCAGATAACAATGTCGCGCCCTTACCGGATGCGTATGTGATCAGCTTGCCTAGGTGATCGACGTGGTTGGTATCCTCCAGCTGATTCTGATGATCCTGCGCTCGGTGCCAGTCTCTGTTGCGAAAATATCCACATTGAAATCACCAACCCTTTGGATTCGGTTTCATCGACGGTGATCTCCAGTCCGACCGCGTCTGCAAGCAGTGTCAGATTGTTTTCCTTCGCAAGCCACGGGGTAAAATCCAGTGCTTCATGCGGCCATACCTCGCGGAGATCTTTTATTTCCTTTAGTTGCCCTTAAACTAATCATATTGCACCTCCGTTATTCGTTTTGTTTTGCCATGAATCGAAGCACTTTTTCAAGGCATTCTACACTGCTGGATGCATCTATTGTTTTGATTGCTCCCGGTGCCTGTATTGTTGCAGAGTATTTTGAGGGGAAGATGGTATAGTATTTTTGCAGTAATGATTCTTCGTATGTTCCTAAAACGGTGCTGGACGAGTCGCCGTCCCAGTCCATTGCCATCCGCTGATCGCGTTGAATACAAAACTATCAATCACAATACCAGATAGATGATAGCTGCTGAAGTAATTATCTCTGATAAATCTGATGTGCTTGCAGGTGTCAAAAAGCAGGCCGAAACTCATGTTGTTTTTGAGCGTAAAGCTTCCTGCTCAGCCTTTGATTAGTCGATAGCCAACAACCGCCGTTGTTCGTGTCTGGATATGTATATTCGTCCATAGTACTTTATATATGACGGCTTACGGAAAGCGGGCAGCACCTCCATTTTCATTCCGTCTGAAAACTGCACCTTTACAACCTGTCCATCAGCACGAATATCTGTTCTTGGATAAGAGGATAAAAGCGCATTTCTGACTGCCTGCAATAAGCGTGACTGTCCGTTACCTTTTAGCGTGTCGTATCTACGATAATTTGACTCGGGTACTTCGACCAATATATCAATATCACTGGTGTCAATCGCTGTTCCACGACCATAGAACCAACGTAAAGGCTATGTGCGCTATTGCTTGATGAGTTCCAAAACTCTATATTTACGGCACGAGTGACAGTTTGATATCGTGTGGATATCAATGACCTCATGTTTGATGGAATTGTTTCACCGTGTTTTTTCACATAACTACTCATCTTTTTTTCCCCCTCCGTTTCAAAGTGTCTGGTAGCATCATATCGATTTCCATGTCAGTGAAGGTGTTGCCACCATTGATTTTCAGTTTCTTCTCGGCCATTTTACTGCGGCATCTGTTGTTTTTGGTGCATCGGAATAAACAACGTGAACGCGCTTCTGCAGTGCCTCAAATTCATCTGTAAGAGAATACACAGACTGCTCACCCATCTTGATTTTAAGAATGAGCGTTTGCAGTTCGTCGCGCAACCCAACTAGCTTTGTTGCTGTTGCCTTATTTGCCTTCGCCATGCTTTGCAGATCAAATGACTTGAGCAGGGCACTGATAAATATTGTTATAAACGACACCACCGTGATGCAATCTTCAACCACGTCTGGTCTGTAAATATCAAGGAAAAAAATCCCCAGCAGAGGTGATTGACGCCGCAAAAATATTCACTGTAGCAAGAATGCGATACCTTTTGTCGTAAATCTCAGCCTGTTTTCCTGTATTTTATGTGTCCATGCCACACTTGTGTAGCGCGCGTTCTAACGAGACCTCTAACACCACATATTCCTGATTTCATTGATTGCACCACCTCTCTGTTATTGATCCATCATAGCCATAAGTATGTTGCCGTTGTCTTTCAGCCACCTATCCCATTTCCAGTAGTCTGGGAATACCGAAGCACCTCGGAATAGAATCTGTCCGAATGATTCATTTCTTTGCGATGACACAGCTCTCATGCACAACGACGCTGTCACTTCCGGCGGTGTCAGCATAAGCAGGCAGTTAGAAATTCAGATTGCCTTTGCTGCTGCCCCCCCATTTGGATCGCTGGTTGCGGATTGTGATTCGACCGCTATGTAACGCCTACCAGCGGGCATGGTAACGCCCCGGGATAATTTCAACGCTTTATCGGCGAAACTGCCGTATTTCATCCATAGTGAGTTTCTTTATGGGCTGCACCGCCTGTTGCTTTCACGCCTATTGCCTTTTTGCTTTAAATTGCTTTTCAATCGCACTTATTCTTTAAACTCTTCGTTGGTAGCCTACGCCAGGAGCACGAAAGAATAATCGGCAGCTTCAGTTTATTCCACTGCCATGGAGGTTTCGGTGCTTGCGAATAATTTCCACACCTCGTTTCTTATTATTTACAAACTTTCCGGGCTGATATTTCATGATATAACGTTCGCCACTTTCTTGATAATGATGATTGTACTTATAACTGATCTCGAACAGTTTCCTGCGACTGCGATATTGAAGATGCCTGCAGAGGAAAAATGCTCATCACGAAAAAAATCTGAGGATCTGACGACGCCAGCATATTTGCTTGCAGGTCGCCGCGCAGCTTGTCTGCTTGGTGTCATAACTCTATCGGCATCGGTAAATTCGCCTTTTTCGTTGATACGAGCGATTATTTCAGAAGGATGGCTTTGTCTTCTGGGCTTGCACCTTTCGGTTCTGCCGGTGATATGATGTAGGGCCCCGAGTATTAACCAAAATCGAAGTTTCTGCTCGCTTGCATTTCCAGCGTTATCTGCAGCCGCTTCAGTGGGTAATCCCGGCGAGCAGTATACAAAATTCACGTTGGCTCTTTCATCAGGCTTATACGGAACGCTACCTGCTGAACTACTTGTATGCCATTGCAGAAATTTCCACGCATCACACAGCGGATCACCGGAAGCCACGGCTCCTTATACACTTCGGTCTCAAACTTCTTCTTTGGAGTCTGTTGCACTGCGCGTTAAATTCCAATAGCAGTATCGACATTCTTGCTGCAAATTTTTAAGTTCAAACGACTGAGCGTCTGAACTTGGCATGGCGTATGCGAAGCAGCGGTTCCTGCCGTTGCTTTTCAGCAACTTGATCGGAATATTAGCGGTCATTGCCTCTTAGTGATATGATATGACCGGACTCGGTATGGGTTTTCTGCGTTCAACGGAGTCTCTTAACCAGAGAATGCTATTAATTTACATCGTCTACCATTTAAACTTGTTCAAATGCACGGCGGGCCATATATAAAATTGAGTTGCTGCACGAGGTGTCATAATTTCAGGCTACAGACAGCCTGGAATATTTCTTGTGATGACCGCTGGATGGAACTCGGATTCTCCGTGTTGTTTTTGCAATCTTGAAGCAGGCTTATATGTCATGTAGTTCTGCAGCACATTGAGGATGAAGCCTTCCTCAATAGCCTGATGCATGCTGTAAATATGGAAAGGATGGAAGCTGCCGTCTTCTGCCTGCTGTCCAACATTTCCAGAGTAGTGTCTTTCGGGGTAGCGGTAAGAAATGCGAAGAAAGACAGGTTCTTGTGCTTGCCGTGAGCAATCAACTCTTTAACAAGCTTGTCCTGCGGATCAACCTTATCTTCGGCAATGCCTTCAATTTCTGCATACTCCTTCAGCACTTCACGAACATCAGCCAGCGCTGTCTTAAGTTTCTGTGCGCTGCTACCGGTCTGGGAAGAATGTGCCTCATCGCAGATGATAGCGAAGTTTCTGCCATTGGCTTCATCCACTTCTTCAAAAGATCACAGGGAACTTCTGCAGGGTGGTAACGATGATACGCACACCATCATTCAGTGCCTGCTTCAGATTCTGAGAGTTCTTGCCTTCACCAATGGTTTCAACGGTACCAAGGGTGTGGTCGAATCCAGAAATGGTTGCCTGCAACTGTGCATCCAGAACGGTACGATCAGTGACAACAATAACGCTGCTAAAGATACGCTCTGTTTTCAGCGTCGTGCAATGATGCCAGACGATATGCCAACCACGCAATGGAATTGGATTTGCCGGAACCGCAGAGTGCTGAATCAGATAGTTGCGGCCGACGCCGTTTGTTTTAACGTCGCTGATCAGCTTGCGCACAACGTCCATTTGGTGATATCTGGGGAATATGAGTTTATCTCCCTGCAGACTAATGAACTTCTGGACGATGTCCATCATACTGTCTGCTGGAAAACATTCTTCCACAAGTAATCAGTGGGATAACCGTCCGGATTGGCGGGGTTGCCCGCCGCCATCGTTACCCTGCGCCGTTGCTGCCTTGGTTGAACGGCAGGAAATATGTATGTTCTCCTGCCAACTTTGTGATCATCCACGCTTGATTCGGATCCACGCAGAAGTACGCCAAAATACGCTTGTTGAATTGGAAACAGATTTCCCAGGGATCACGATCTGTCTTCCATTGATGTTTTGCGTTTTCCACGCTCTGGCCAGTGAACTGGTTCTTCAGCCAAATGCAAACACAGGAATACCGTTGATTACCAGAATCATATCCACAATTCTTGTTTGTTGCACTGTAATACCACTGGCGAATGCAATGGAAAATGTTCTGCTTATAATGATCTGCGTCTGTCTGGTTCAGAGGGACTCCGGCATGAAATAGCATACTCTGAAGGGGAACGCCTCTGTTAGCGAAGCCATGGCGCAAGCACATCCAAAGGAATGCCGTTCATGTCGCATGCATTATTGAATGCAGCACAGAATTTTGCGCACGGGATCCACAGCGTTCATGTTAACAAAACACTGCCATGCCTTCGGCTGAGATGTCTGGATGAATCGAATTAGTGTATCGGGGTACAGGCCCACGGGATCGTACGCATCTTCGCATTTGGTATAACCGCCCGCTGCGGATAGGAAGAAAAGCCTCGATGTCACTTTCAAAGCGTTTTTCTGTTGTATCGTTTACTGACATGCGGGAACCTCCTTTTACCTGTTACATATTCGTAGATTATGGTTTTTTTTATGCCTTCATCGTATCCGATCAGCTGTTCTTTTTCGTTAATTAGTCTATCAATTTCGCCGACTTTGGTTTTTAGGTAATTTGAAATTGAAACCTGTTCTTCATACGGCGGAAGCATTATTTCAAAATGCAGAAACTTATCTGCCTTCAGCCTACATCTTCCAAATTCACTAACTCCTTGCGCCATGCTATAAAAAAATTTGCTTTGAATAGCATAACTGGAAGTAAATACAGATAGTATTCTTTGCAATATTTGCTTGCATCTTTAATATAGAATACTCTGTAATCTGGACTAGTTACTCCGTCGTACGCAAAATATCAACCCAACCAGTTAGTAGGTCCATGTGGTTCATCGCGAAATCTCCTGCTGCAACCAATTGGTATCCACTATAGTCAGCGGCCATCTGGCCCTCGTTCTTTGAAATATCTTTTGGAATAATTCCGCGTTGGGTAATAGAAAGAACTTGATGACCTTCTTCGCCTGCAATAATCTTTTTTTTTATGGCGAATATTCTGCGAATTTTATCATTTCCCACTCTTCAGGGATTTCACCAAAGGCCTTGTCTCCACTAGGTTTCATGTTGCGATCAGGTAATATACCCTTTGTAATTGCATGTTCAATTACTACTTGCCTATAATTGATATACTTTTGTATTGAGATTTCGGCAGCACGAATTATTGAATCGATCTCACCACATTTTCGTCTAAGAAACCCACAATTCTTGTTTGTACCGCTTCCGAGGGTTTGGTAACTGGATTTTCTTAAACTCGCTCCATCTAGTTGTCCATAAATCGGAAGCAATTCCGTGTCCCCCACCGATAGAATTCCTGGAAATCGTTCTGATAAAAAGAGCGTAACTGTAATACTTAGCGTTTTTGCTTGTTTCTTGGGTGTATCACAATGTTAATTACCGAGCAAGAGCCATCTACGGGTGATATGCCGCAGGCACCTCGGCGATCAGAGCGGCTATTGATCACAAAATCTCCTGCTCGAACCAATTTTCTATCACTATCCTCTGCCGCTTTTTACTGCAGAGAAGATAATTGAGGCACAACTCCTCCCATTGTAACTGAGAAAGCGGTTGATAATCACTTTCCATTACTTTTTTCATTACGCTCGTCAAAGGCGCTTCCCACAGTTGTTAAAGCCCATCCTGATGGTATATTTCCCAACCATTCAGGGACGGCCAGGTTATTTGTCGTATTCATACTAGGACCTCATTCTCCAAACAGTATTTGCAGCGAGCGCTGGATATCTGTTTCCATTGCCGTTAATTGTGCCCTTAGATCATCACTACTCGTAAACACCGGAAACTCATAGAAGTACCGTGTCATCGGAATTTCATATCCTACTTTTGTTTTTCTGGTCAATCCATGCATCGGGATAATAGGCCTGAATTTCCCTTTTTGAAGTATGTAGTTATATCCTCATTAAGAGGCACATTTTCAGTTTCCCTGAGCTGTGCATCTGCTACCGGTCTGTTCTTCTTGTCTCGAACAATATTCCCGTTCTCATCAACGAGTGGTCTTTCCGCAATAATTTTGTAATATCCAAAATCATCTGTGGAAAAAATCCGGCTACAACAATAGATATTGTTATCGCCATATGTAACACCATCTGCAAACTCGCGATAAGCTTGTGTAATTAACTTACAGCATTTATCTGTTATGTCGTTACGTTTTTTTGCCAATGGGTCGCCGACGTGGCTCAAAGCAATGCGTAGCATCAATTAACTGAACTTTTCCAACTCTTTCCGAAGGCTTATTCTTGCTAATAATCCAAATGTATGTGCCAATGCCCGTATTCATAAACTGGTTGGTAGAGAGTCGCACAATCGCATCAAGCCAATCGTTTTCCAAAATATACTGACGTATATTGAGGATCCACTTCCGGTATCACCCGTAAAGTGCAGATGCGTCCTGGATAATAGCCATTCTTCCATCTTTACTCAGTTTAGAAAGACCATTTAGCACAAACAACTGCTGACCATCAGAGATTTTGGGCAATCCAGCAGCAAAACGACCTTGATCACCTTTATCAGCCTCTGCTTTAACGGCATCTTGTTCTCTTTTCCAATCAATACCAAAAAGGCGGATTGGAAATAATGTAACGGAAAGTATATCCGCTGAATTGGTCGTCACTTAGCGTGTCACCGAATCGCATATTGTCAGGATTGCCGCCTCGAATCATCATATCGGCCTTTGCAATCGCAAATGTGGAGGGATTGAACTCCTGACCGAAGCATGTAACCTCCATATCGGGATTGATTTCGTGAATGCGTTCTTCCATGCAGGATAACATCTGGCTGGTACCCATGGTCATGTCGTACAGTGACATTTTCCTGTCTCTGTAGGTCTGCGCCGCTGAGCAGCAGATCAGTCATCAAGTAAATAATATCGCGGCTGGTAAAGTGCGCTCCTGCTTCTTCTCCGAAAGACTCAGAGAATCGACGCACTAGGTCTTCAAAAATATATCCACAGTCAACTGCACTGATCTTGTCGGGTCCGAGATATCCCTTCTGAGATCCAAATTCTTTGATTACAAGGTACAGGGGGTTACTATCAACCATTCGCTTGATAATATTTTCAAAATCGAACTTTGCCAGAACATCCTGTACATTAGCAGAGAAACCGTTCAAATAATCGCGGAAGTTGCTCTCGATGTTTTCGGGGTCTGCCAGCAAACGATCAAATGTGTACTTGCTGGTGTTATAGAACTGATAGCCAGAAGCGCGACGAAGGAAACCGTCTGTAACCGCCAGTTTCTTTACCTTTTCGTATGTATCCAGCACTGCCTGATGTGTCGGAAGCAGACAGTCATGGAATCGCTTTACTACGGTCATAGGAAGGATGACCAGTCCATATTCGTGAGGTTTGAAAGGGCCGCGAAGCAGATCAGCTACATTCCAAATCACGGTTGCCTTTTCCTGTGTGTTCGTGCCTACGACAGTAAATTTTTCATTTGCCATTTTGGTTCCATCCTCTCATTCGCCAATCATTGCTGCGTGCTTCTTATAATCTGCGATCACCGTATCGGGGACAGCACTTTCAATTGTCCCGCAAACTGGAACAGCCATCCCCAGAACACGGGACTGATTTGTACCTTGACGGTGGCAATGCATTTGTCGCCAGCGCGGATCATCTTGGTGTCCTCTCCGAATTTGTCATACACCACGCCAATCAGCTTATCGTCAAATTCCAGCACCACATCCACCTGCTGGCCTCCACACATTTTGAATGCCTGCTCGGTGTAGCTGTCAATGCCTTCTCGCAAAGTCAAAGCCTTCTCGGAAATTGCTTCGTCCACGATCTCACATGATCCATTCTGTCCACGCGGTAATTAGCGGTGCTATCGTGCTTTGCGCTGTAGATCATGAGGTAATAGTTATCTTCGTTGAACACCAGTGCAATGGGTTCCACAACATAGTGGTGATGCTCACGGCGGTAAACCTTCGCCGTTCTCATTCAAATCGTAGTAGTAAAGATTACCTTTTTCTGCTGCTGGATGGCATCTTCTAAAAACCCACATTATAGTATATAGATTCGTTGCTGTGCTTGCGGGTGTTGAAGCAGACCATGTTGCTTTTCAAAATATCGGCTTTATGGCTGCCGCCAAGTGCCGCGATCTTGTCGATCAGCTCTGCGGTCTTCTTCTCTGTAACGAAGCTGGCTGCCTGTACCGCGTCGATCAGTATCTTCAATTCGGGAACGCTGAAGCTGCGATCCTCGATATAGTACCCTTTTTCTTTGCCGACCCAGTTCCACATGACCTCGTAACCAAGTTCATTAAGAACAGCGATGTCCTTCGTCAGCGTCCTGCGCTCACACGAAATGCCCATCTCTCCAAGCTTGTTGCAAATCTGACTTGTGGAGAGGGGGTGCTGCTCATCCGTCTCTTGACGCAGAAGCTCAAGGAGCTTCAGCAGCTTATATTTCTGCCAGTTTTCCTGTGCCATGTGCCACCTCCAAGGGTATTCCTTCAAAAAGGTATAAACTATCACCAAACATTATAGCACAAATCCCGTCGATTTACAAGGTTTTGCTGTCACTTTTTCGCGACATCTCTGCGTTTTCCGTATTCAAATCCGTCGTGTACTGTTTTGCCAACTTCTTTGCTGAGCAAAGAAACGCAAAAGTAACACGCCAATTTCATTGCCGAAAAGCAAAAAACAGAGGCTGGCGCGGACTCCATGACCGTTCCAACCCCTGTTTCAGCGGTATTTTCCTATATTGAGGGCTATTTTGCCCCAAAAAGCAAGAAAAAACCTCTTTGTCTTGGTAGACAAAAGAGGTTTCTTTTCGTGGTGGACGATAACGGACTCGAACCGCTGACCCTTCGCACGTCAAGCTATAAGCTCATAAAGCAAAGCGTTATCTTAAAGCAGATATAGCGACTTTTAACTCTTCTACTGCTGTGCGCATCACCTGCATATCAGGATGGGTATATCTGGCAGTGGTTTGAATACTCGTATGTCCTAACAGCTGCTGCACAGTGCGGGAGGTTAGCACCGGCAGCGAGGGAAAGCGTAGCGAACGTATGGCGGCAGCAATGCGGAGAGAGCAACGGAACATCCGGTTCCGCCTCCTGCATCATCCGGAAGAAACGCACATAGTCACGCGAGAAATTTCGGGGTGACATCAGTGTCCCATTCTTGGTACCGAAGACATAGGGACCGGTCTTGGGTAATGCATAGAGCCGGTAAGCGAGCTCAGGCAGCAGCGGAATGGTTCGGAGGCTACCCGAGGTTTTAGCCACATGCTTTGCACACATGGCCGTCCCTGATCCATGTATACAGCACGATTCACCGTTAAGGTATCATCCGTAAGGTCAGACCACTTCAACCCAAGGAGTTCACCACGGCGAAGTCCGGTCAACAGCAGGGTAAGCACTACAGTACCCATTTTTGCATCAGGGCAGGCCATAATATAGGAAATAATGCTCTTGACCTCCTCCATGGTAAAGGCTTTTCTAGGCCGCTCAGCAACACGAGGAATGCGAAGGCGTTTGGAAGGGTCTTTCTCTATCAGGCCATTGTCCAGGGCATCCGCAAACAGCGAATGAATGAGAACGCGCATTTTATCCATGTAGGATTTGGAAGCAGTCTGCGCAAAGGCATTGAAGAAGCGCTTGCAGGTGCATGGGGAGAATATCCGGCAGAGCCATGCCCTTCAGGTCATCGGGGATATGCCGGCAGAGAATTTCCAACTGGTGATAGGAGGTTCCCTTGATGGTGCCCAGCTTGTAGGACTGAAGCCACAAGGGAAGCCACTGACTAAGGGTCATATTATTACATGCCTCCTTTTTGTGTAAGGGCCTGCATACTCAGCCAATGCAGAAGGAATGAACCGGTCTACAGCTTGCCAGTCATCTGGAGCTAATGAAGAATTACTGACTTTGTCTAACATAGATAAGTATTTGCGGCGAGTTTTCTTATCCACAGAAGTAAGCATAAGCTGTACCAAATCCGGATGAACCAGACAAGCCTTAACGTGAAATGGGAGAGATGCGAAATTAATATCTAATTGCAATAAATCAAAGCAGTATATTCTTGGAAAAAGCTCAGAAAAAGCACCAGTATATTCACCCTCAACGGTGATCTCGCAGCAGTGACGTCACAAGAAAAGGCCAGATTCTTTAGTTTTGTCATAGAGTTTCAAAGACCCATGGGAACTTCTAGCACCTTGGTATTCTGTAATAGCCCCTTTTTCCCGAAAGAGCCGGTAGCTTCGTCTCTGGTCCTGGACCAAAGTAACTGCCTCACGTTTACAAGGAAAGTCAAAAGCGATATCGAACCGGACAAGTTCCACAATCAAAGCAGGTCCGCGCAAACGTGCAATGACTTGTTGCAGGATTTCTAGAGGAACCTTATTAGGGTTGAAATCGAAGCAGCTTCCGGTGCGATTTGCTTACAAGAACTATCGTAGCAATAGCGGCCAAATAGCACAGCGCAGGACCAGTTAATACCGGAGATGGTACAAGTCCTACAGTAAGAGCCAATTTGAAAAAAAGTCCTTGTATGACCATTTTGTATCACAGCCATTAAAAAACATATTGTCAATATGGCAGGAAAGTTGGTCAATGGTGGTGACAGAACATTTTTTTCATAGCTGTAGTTCTGGTATTTGTAAAGTAAACTTTAAGCGGATGCTATCCACTGAGACACGACAAGAAGATGTGTCTAAATACCGTCCGTATGGGATACCGTCATACAGAACTCACCTCCAAGGAAGACGGAAGCTAGTAGGGGGTTGGTGTAAGAGGAGGGTCCCCCTCTAGGCCCCTGTTAGAATAAGGGGCCAGGGACAAATTTGTAACTGCTTTGTAACCCAGTTAAGAAGCACCTGGGGGCGCGCGGCTAAAGCATCGCGCGCCCCCATCCTGGAAAATTAGGTGCGGATGGGGACCCTCAGCAACGAACGGACCAGTCAAGCAAACCGACAGTGGAGACCGGCATACAAGAGGCGTACGGACCACTCAGACCCTGGAGCACCCCAACACGCCATGGAACCGCTCCAGAAGCCCGGAGAGCCTTCTAGAGCCTCCTACAACCACCAAGTACAGTAAGACCGGCAGGGGAGACTTCTACGCCTCCAGAACTGCCTACCGTGCCTCCCACGCCTGCGGGCGTAGGCTGCTCTATTGGGAAAGCTCAGAAGCCCGGGGAGGCCTCGCGAAAAATCAATCGTCACAACCTCCGGCAACTGGCCCCAAAGCAGAATTGACCAAAGCTCTATACATGCGGAATAGCTCAGAATCTGAATCTATGCAAATTCCTTCAGCAGCTGAGACCAGCACGGCGAAGTCATACAGGGCTTCTGGATCAGTGGAACCAACGGGAAAAAAGCGGCTCGGTATCTGACACGGCAATTACCTCCTCAAAAGAAAGCCAAATCGGAAATTAAAGTATCCGATTTCGCTATATAGAATAGCACAGATGCAGAAAAAAAGTCAATTCGCCTATATGCACAAACCCAATTTGGGTATATCAGAAAAAGAAGTTGCAAACAGAGCAAAATTAGGTATAATAAGTACAAAAGATAGCCGAAAAGGGTGAGAACATGGTGAAGATGGGCAAAAAAAATTTATTAGCAAATTGACAGACGCACTAGAAGGGAGAAAAAAGGGAACTGAGCAAGGCTTTGATTTGGCACATGCGAAACAGGTGCGCAGAAGGATTATTGCAGAGAGGGTAAAAGAGAGCCGAAAAAGGGCAAAAAGCTAACTCAGGAAGAAATGAGCAGTAAAATTAATACAAATACATTATCTTACCGAGGCTATGAAAACTGCAAAAATGATTTCCCGATTGAATACCTAGTACGTATTGCAGATACGCTGAATGTCAGTATGGATTATCTAACGGGACGAACGGATGACCCGACTAACAGAGGCGAAGATAGTACAAATCTGGCTGAACGAATTGAACAGCTGGAAAAAGGCAGTTGCAGGGCTAAAGAATGGATAATAAAATCCCCCTGGAGCAGGTTTAAGAGACCAGCCCCAGGGGTTTATCACAGTTGAAAATGATAAAGGCGGCAAAAAAAGTACCGTCAAAATAGACAAAAAGGAAAAGGGGAACATTTAAGAGGAGAAACAGGGGAAAAGGCACCAAAAGCAAAAAAGCACCACCATTTAGGTGGTGCTTTTTGTGGTGGACGATAACGGACTCGAACCGCTGACCCTTCGCACGTCAAGCGAATGCTCTACCAGCTGAGCTAATCGTCCGTCTCACAACGGTATGTATTATACTGGGCGAGGGGCAGTTTGTCAAGGGGGAAATTGCTGGTTTTTCCTTTTTGCAAAATGGCTGTTAAGACAAGAGTTCGACGGTTGAAACAGCCGTCCGTGATCGCCTCTTGATGGGGAAAAGTTCCATGATGGGTGGGTGCTCTGTTCAATTGGCCGTAGACCGCCCTGTCCCGGGGATGGGACAGGGCGGTTCTGGAGTGCGCCCGGTGAGCGCCCGTTCTATAGGGTGAAAGTCCCGACGACAAAAAACTGCGAATTTGCATTTTTTATATTGACAATTTGCAGGATTTGTGTTACACTAGCGAACAACAGGCGGGTGCAGGTACTGCCCGTCAAAAAAAGAAAGTGAGGTTTTCGTTCATGTGTCACAAGACAACGCGCAGAATCCTATCTCTTCTTGCTGGTACTTGCCATGATCCTGACAGGACCATTTTCGGTCACTGCAGTGGCAAGTCCCACATCCGGAGCGGAGGATCTGACCTTTCACGAAGTAGACGCCGGCTCTGTTTCCACGCAACTGGATTCCACTGCCGGCCAGGAGGTGGAATCGCTGCAGACTGGTCAGACCCTCTATGAGGATACAGACCAAGTCCGTGTGACCATTTTTCTGGAGCCGGCGGCCACCCTGGAGCGGTTTGACAGCCAAAATGTGGCGTCCAACGTCCAAGCCATGAGCTACCGCCAGACCCTGGCCCAGAAGCAGGAGGAGGTGCAGTCCTGGATTGAAGCTGCCACCGGCCAGGAGCTGCAGGTAGCCTGAACATGACTTTGGCTACCAACGCCATCTCCGCCAATGTGGAATACGGACAGATCCAGCAGATTCTGGATGTTTCCGGGGTCAGGATGTGGTGATCGAAACCCGATATGAGCCTGCGGTGGTGGAGCAGGATCTGGAGACGGATCCCAACATGGCGACGTCTTCTGAGATGATCGGCTCCGGCCTGGCCTGGGCCAGCGGCTACACCGGCGCGGAAGCCGCGTCGCCATCATTGACACCGGCATTGACACGGACCATCAGTCCATGGACGCCGATGCCTACTGGTACTCCCTGCAGCAGCAGGCCAAAGAGGCTGGGGTGGACTTTGAGACCTATGTGGAGGGCCTGAACCTGCTGGATCAGGCAGAGATCGACCGTGTCTGGAATCAGCTGAACATCAGCGACCGGGCCAAGAGTTCCCGGGTCTACATCAACAGCAAGCTGCCCTTCGGCTACAACTATATAGACACCAACTACTTTGTCAACCACGACCATGACACCCAGGGGAGGCCATGGCTCCCATGTAGCCGGTATTGCTGCAGCCAACGACTACATCAAGAACGCCGACGGCAGCTTCTCTCCAGCCTTGGATACCGCCAAGATGCAGGGCGTTGCCCCGGACGCTCAGATTCTGACCATGAAGGTCTTCGGCAACTACGGCGGCGCCTATGACTCAGACTACATGGCCGCCATCGAGGATGCCATTGTGCTGGGAGCCGACGCGGTGAACCTGTCCCTTGGCTCTGCCAATCCCGGCGCCACCCACCCCAGCAGCGAGGCCTACCAGGCCATTATGGACAACCTAACCGACAGCGGCGTGGTGGTGCATCTCCGCCGGTAACTCCGGCGGTTGGTCGGACTACGACCTCAACTTAGGCTACCTCTATGCCGACGAAGTGAGTATGCACACCGAAGGCGCTCCCGGCACCTACACCAATGCCCTTACCGTGGCCTCGGCAGACAACATTGGCAACACCGGCCACTTCTTTGCCGTGGGCGACAAGAAGATTTTCTACACCGAGAGCACCAACTACGGAAACGCGCCCATAACCAGCCTGAGCGGTACCTATGAGTATGTGGTTCTGACGGGCTACGGCTCCGTGGAGGGTTACGCCGCCCTGGGCAATGCCCTGGAAGGCCGCATCGCCGTGTGTTCCAGAGGTCAGCTGACCTTACGGAGAAGGCCACGGGCGCCGTGAACGCCGGAGCTGTGGGCACCATAATTTTTATAACACGTCCGGAACCATCAATCTGGCCCTTGACGGCTATGAGGCCAAGGCTCCCTGCGTCAGCATTTCCCAGGCGGAGGGCGAATATATGAAGTCCAGCGCCAAGCCGGTCACTGACCAAGCCGGAAACGTGCTGTACTACCTGGGCTCGCTAACCATCACCGACGAGATCGACTACGCTCTCCGGGGAGACGAGTACCAATCCATGAGCTACTTCTCCAGTTGGGGCGTTCCCAGTTCCCTGGGCTGAAGCCGGAGATCACAGCTCCCGGCGGCAACATCTACTCTCTGGACGGCGTCACCTACGGCGGCAAGGGCTATGCCAACAACTCCGGCACCTCCATGGCCTCGCCCCAGGTTGCCGGTATCTCGGCGGTTCTGGCCCAGTACATCCGGGAAAGCGGGCTGGAGGAAAAGACCGGTCTGGACGCCCGGCAGCTCATCCAATCTCTGATCATGTCCACGGCCACCCCCATCCGGGATGGTGAGAACGGCGGCTACTACTACCCGGTTCTCCAGCAGGGCGCCGGCCTGGCCAATGTATATAGCGCCATCGCCGCCGACAGTGTGATCCTGATGGACGAAAATGCTACCGACTCGGCGTCGGACGGCAAGGTAAAGGCCGAGCTGGGAGACGATCCGGATCGCCAGGGCCTCTACAGCTTCTCCTTCACCCTGCAAAACATCACCGACCAGCCCCTGACCTACCGGCTCAGCGCCGACTTCTTCACCCAGGGAACCTTCCGGCAGGATGGAGAAACCTATCTGGATACCCAGACGCAGGCTCTGGAGGTCAGCGCTTCCTGGACTGCGGACGGCGCGACTCTGCTCTAGCGGAGCCTCTGACCGGTCTGGACTTCAACGGTGATAGGGAAATCAACGTGGCCGACGGCCAGGCTCTGATGGACTATGTCATAGGCGGCACGCCCATCTCCTGCGCTGACAAAGCGGACCTGGACGGCGACGGCGCCGTCAATACCTATGACGTACATCTGTTCCTGTCCCGGTACAGCACCGGACTGGTTACGGTGGAGGCCGGTCAGAAGGTGAAGATTGGCGGGAAGTGGCCCTCACCCAAGCACAGAAGGAGGCTCTGGAGGAGTCCAACTCCCAACGGCGCTTATGGAGGGCTATGTGCTGATCTCCGGTTTGGGCACCCCAGAGGAGTGGCCGGTACGCAGCATTCCACCCCTGTCCTTGGCTTCTATGGCAATTGGTCCGATCCCTCCATGTATGAGGACGTGACCTTCTCCCAAGCCTACAACGGTGAGGAGGTCCGGGCCACCCATACGGGCATCACCAACACCAACGGCATGGCGGTGCTTTATCCCTACAGCAGCACCCTCTACTGGTATGTGGGAGCACACCGGCGCCCCGGAGCGCAACGCCATCAACAGCCAGACGGAGCTGTACCAGTATGTGTTCACCCTGATCCGCAATGCCTCGGCCGTCATGGCCCTGGTTACCGATTCGGATGGCCAGCTTCTCTGGACCAGCGAGGTTTATAACCAGGCGTCCCCTGCCTTCTACTATACGAACGCCGGCTACTGGACCAACATCCAAAATACAATGGATCTGGGCTTTTGCTGCCTCTGACCTGGGAATTGAGGAAGGCGAGCAGTTTACGGTCAGTCTGGTCAGTATCCCTGAGTACTATGATTCGGACGAGCTGTTTATGGACAAAGACCGGATTCTGGAGCTGCTGGACTCCCGGTGAGCTGGGCCAGGGTGTGGGCCTATCTATCACCCTGACCCTGGATGACACCGCCCGGAGATTCAGACCGTGAGCAAGGATCTGACCACCGGCGCTCTGACGGTGACGGCCCGGGATAACCAGTACCTGTCCACCGTGGCCGTTCTGAACAAAAAACGGTACCCGGATTCTGGCGGAGGCCCAGCCGAGCAAACCCAGGCTGGCGCATCGGTCAGCACCGTCGTTGACCTGACCGGAATCACCGTTGGGGAAACCTGCATCGTTGTAGTCGAGGACTGCGCCAAGAACCAAAGCTACTATGAAGAACTACGGCGGCCAGGAGCCGGACGATTCCGGTACTCTCTACGCCTTTGCCGCCGACGCAGGTCCTGTCCCGGCCAAGACCTGGTGCAAATCCGCTCTGACGAGCTCTACTTTGCATCCACCACCGACTTTAACGGCCTGGAGGCTCTGGAAACCACTGCGCTGAACATTCTGGCGGCGGAGTACGTTGACGGCAGCGTCTTTGTTGCAGCCGATGACGGCAACCTCTATGTCACCGGGCAGGGCGACTGGGTAAACTACGAAAAGGTGGGCAGCTACGCCTCTGTCACCGATTCCATCTGCGACCTGGCCATGAACTATGCCGATGGCAAGCTGTATGCCCTGGGCAGCAGTAACGACCTGTACACCGTAGACCCCTGGTCACCGGCAAGCTGACCCTGGCCTACACCCCTGACCCTCACCAACCCCAACATCTCCGGCAGCCTGGGGACCCGAGGCAATCTGGCGTCCCTGGCTGTTGATGACGAGGGTAACTTATGCTGTGAACTACACCAACAGCTATGACACCAGCTTCCTGTACACCTGGGGTCCTCCGACGCTGTGGACGGCGCTATCACGGATCTGGCTCCCGTGAACAACACGAAAGCCGGCTACACCGGTACCGACGGAGATTCGGCCTACCGCTGCTGCTCCGGCGTGGCCGGTACTATGGCCTGGGATCATGACGCGGACGTTCTCTACTGGGCCAGCTGCTACAACACCTCTTATTTCCAAACCTACCGCTATCTGTGGACCATGGACACCGCCACCGGCAAAGGACCCGGTGAATACCACCCTATACCGGAGAATCCGAGACGGCGAACCCCGCCGTCAGTGGTTCCATACCTACTCCCGGCTCAACGGTCTGTATATCGTCCCGGCCCAGAAGCCTCTGGGCGCCACCGACCAGGCAGTGAGCATCACCCTGAGCCGGTCCGAAATGAAGCTCCTGCCGGGCTGCACCACAGAACTGACCGCCGAGGTCATGCCCCTGGGGCCTGGAGGACAAGTCCGTCACCTGGTTCAGCAGCAATGAATCCGTGGCTCAGGTGAAAGACGGTGTGGTCACTGCCTGGCCGAGGGTAGCGCCACCATTCGGGCCGTGACCAACGCCGAGCCCCATCTGGAGGCGGTATGTACCGGTAACAGTGGCAGGGCAGAAGACATTCACTTCTCCGCCCTGGTGCGCGGCGAGACCGGAAGCCAGTGGACGGAATTCTCCACCGGCGACCAGAGTACCGCTTTCCTCCTTCGGCCCGGCAGAAACCATCCTGGGCGGCACCGCCGTGGGCGATACCCTGTACTATCACGACGGCACCCTGTATCTCCATGACGCTGACACCCTGAGGAGATCAATCACAAGTACTATGGAGTCCAACTGGCTCTGGTCCGACGCGGCCTCCCGCGCCCAAACCGGCGTGAGCAGCTTTACGTGTTCGGCTTTGTCATGGGCCTGTGTAACAATGGCACGATTCTGGAAATGGTCAGACCTGAGGCGGGAACCTTGGAAATACATCGACCTGACCCAATACCTGACGAGCCTGGGCGGCCATCGCCTCATGTAAAAACGGCACCTACTACTATGACTATTTTCAACCAAAATCCAGCACCTATTACCGCGCTTACCGGAGAGCGGCAAGCTCTACTATGGTCTGGTGTTCACCATCAACGGTGGTTACGACTACGCGGGGCCCGTATGACCCTGGTGGGCGATACCGGCCTGAAACTAGGCGCTGTGTCCAAGAATAGACGGTTCCGCCTTCGCCTCCATGGTCTATGATCCGGAGACAGAGCTGCTGGTTCGTCCACAGGCAAGTCCGGGCAGGATGGCAAGCTCTATTTGCTCGACCCAGCCTACGCCTACGCCCAGGAGCTGGGCAGACCAACGAACTGCCGTGTGCCTGCACCAGTATGACCGGCCCACCGAGGTGACGGTGCAGATGAAGTCTGAGGACACGACCATTTACGCCACGGATCGGCTGCAGCCTCCGTGAAAGTCAAGCCCGTAGCCTTCACCGGCGGCGTGGTTTGGAGCTCCAGTGACGAGACCGTAGCCACCGTGGACAAAAACGGCATAGTCACCGGCGTGGCCCCCGGTAGCAGCCACCATCACCGCAACCTCTGTGGGACAAGCGCAGCGACGGCACCACCTCCTCCGCCTCCGATGGAAATTACCGTGAAGGGCCCTGGACAGCCTGGATACGGAAGTCCGGGGTCAGTGGCCCAGATCACCCTGAGGACGGCTCCGCCCAGTGGGTGGACATCGATGTGAACTCCTGGCCACCACCAAGCTGGCAGACGCGGCTACCTCCTTACCGCCGGCGGCATGTCTCAGGGCAAGCTCTACGGCACCGACAGCGACTCGAGACTGACGGAGCGGGCTTCTATGTGGTAGATCCTGAAACGATTATGCCCAGAAGACCCCTGGGGCAGGTCAGCGCCGACGACGCTCCTCTGACGTGGGCAGCGTGCCCTTCCGCCAGGCCACCAGCACCGGAGGCAAGACCATTGATGCCTTTGGGGCCCCTTCTATGTGACCAACAACCAGCGGATTGTCATGAACGCCAGAGACGAAAAAACGGCGAGCCGGATCTGAGATCCGTGCCCTGGACGATGACGTGTCCTTCACCTACAACCTGTCTACCGTGGCCTTTGTAGGCTTGTTCGACTGGGGTGATGAGGAAGTGCTACGTTCCTGTCCCTGGGCAAGGACGGCGGTCTGTATATCATCTTTGCTATGGTAGATACGGTGGATGAGCTTGGCAATCCCTGCTACACCTTCATGGGCACCGGCTGCGGTTACACCACCCTGAAGCTTGAGGATACCCATAGCTATTCCATGGCCTACGACCCGGATACCAACTTCCTGGTGCTGGGCTGACAGCACCAATGGCGGCGCCCTGTACTACATCGACCTGAACAATCCCGACTATGCATGGGGTAATTACCCCTCAGGTAAGCTGGGGTACCTGCCGGTGTGCGCAGCATTTCCTCCCCTCTACGGCGATCTGGATCTGTGCCAGCGGGTAGAAGATCTGGATGGCCGGGGTGCCTTTCCAGAACGGCAGTGAAATTCTGCAGTCCCTGCCCATCAGCCTGAACACCTCCCTGGAGACCCTGGAGCGCTTTACCGGCAAAACCGCCGCTGAGAACGCCCAGAACGCGATTGGCGGCACTCTGAACTCCGCCGTTGTTTCCGAGAAGAAAGCGGAGAAGCAGTCCGACTCCAATACCGTGACCCTCCAACTCACCTCTGACCGGGCTGCCGCCAACGGCAAACTCACCCTGACCTTTGACACCGATGCTCTGGCGCTTTCAGAGCGTGAAGGGCCTCAACGTCCAGGCTTTCGCCTGGAAGGAAAGCAATGGCACTGTGGTTCTGGGCTACGCAGACGACGCCAGCCTGCCGGCAGGAACGCCTGTAGCGGAGCTGACCTTCACCCGGAAGACCGGCCTTGTGAGCAACGTGACGGTTCTCTGGCAGGAGCAGATTCCCGGCGCCTCCGATGAAAAAGCAAATCGTCACCATCTTCTGCCGTCAGGAGGATTGCCTCCAAGGGCTTCACCGACCTGAAGCAGGATGCCTGGTATCACGACTCGGTGGACTACGTCCTGAGCTTCGGCTTCATGAAGGGCACCAGCGCCACCACCTTCGATCCAAACAGCTGTGCCACCCGGGCCGCCATGGCCACGGTGCTCTACCGGATGGCTGGCTCTCCCCAGGTCACCGGCTCCAATCCGTTCACCGACGTGAAGGAAGGAACCTGGTACACCGAGGCTGTAAACTGGGCCTACGAGAACGGCATCGTGAAGGGCGTAACGGAAGAACTGTTCGCTCCAAACAGAGCCATCACCCGCCAGGAAGCCGCAACTATGATCTACCGGTTCAGTGGGGCATACCTGGGCGCGGATGTGAGCGATGAAGCAGATCTGTCCAGCTTCCCCCGACAGCGCGAATATCCAGCCCTACGCCCGCCAGGCCATGGCTTGGGCTGTGGAGCAGGGAATCATCCTGGGCAGCGACGGGAAATTGAAACCCCAGTCCCAGGCCCTGCGAACCGAGCTGGCCGCCATTCTGATGCGGATCCACACCCTGGTGATGCTCCCTGAGCAATTCTGACAAAGCAAGACCCCGGCGGAGGCACTCCGCCGGGGTTCCAGAGGACTTGCGTTTGGAAAGAAAAAACTGTTATAATGAGGCCAGATCATCAGCAAGGAGTGATGCCTGTGGAACTGATTATCTATCAGCACCCCTGCTGGCTGCTGGAAGCGGCAGAGCTGGTGCATGGTTTGGTCAATCATACTCCTGCGGGAGCCATGGTCGGGGAAGGGCCGTACTGCATTCCCAAGGACCGGCTCCGCTCCATCCAGGCATCGGCCTGTTCCGGCATGGATCCGGAGGATCCCGGGTTCAGTTCTATTTCGAGGATGTGCCCCTGGAAGGGCTCAGCGACCGCGGCTCCTGCCTGGGTTGCACCATGCTTTACAGCTATCTAGCCATCGAGCACTCCGAGCCCCAGGCTTATGCCCAGGACATTTCCCGGCGCTGGGCTCAACGCCAGCGCGACGGCTTCCAGATCGATGGCATTGACGAGTTTACTCTGGACTTTCGTGAGGACGGTCAGAAGAACCTGTCTCTGGCTGAAGAGCTGGCAGGTCTGGCAAATTCCGGAGTGGTATCGGATGCGGCTTTTTGGAGGTGCTCCGCCTTTGACCTGCACCTGGATCGGCTACTGGAGATCTTTAAGCCCGATGGCCCAGGCCCCTACCAGGACTTCTGGAGCCATGGACCAGTCAGATTCCCCAGCTCACCGAGCACTGGCAGCGCGCCTTCCGGGAGAACTCTGGCCTGACGAACAGAAATCGCATATAAGGCCGTCAGCGAGGGTAAGTTTGCATAACAAAACAAAGCCCAGTAGCTACACGGAATCATTCGCGGTAAATGCGGCAGGTAAAGAGGGAAAGAACGTGTGAGTACCCGGGGAGGTCTTGCCGACGCCAAGAAAAAATGCGTAGTAACAACGAACGGCAAGAAGTCAGCAGAGGCCATAGTACTGGTGTTTTTTTCCCCACTGGGAAGGGCCGAACAATCGTTAGTCCCAAGTAGATTACAGAAGGAGGTCAACATGAAGAACGCAGAATATCAGGGCAACCTGAGCTGCCCGCAAAGAGCAAGTGCGGAACACGAAGGGTATGCGGGAGCGCAGAGTGTTGGCGGTCAGGACGTAAAGGAACAGGACGGTGCGGATCTGCTTGAAAGGATTCTGAGCTCCTCCTCCACCGGCAGGCGGCGCGGACTTGTTCCCTGGCCATTTTTTCAGCGGCGGCGGCCAAACTCATGTCTGCGCCAACGGTGACTACGCGTCCGGTCATAATGTGGCGTACAGGCACCTTTTTCTGGGTTCCGGTCTGGGGCGACACCGGAGGACGATGTCCCGGTCTGTAATCATCCGCAGATTTTCCCGTTTTCGTCGCAAACCGGCAGCGCACCCACATTGTACCGGGCCAGCATTCTGGCGGCCACGGCTGCTGGCTCTTCAAGCCGACCCGGATGACCCGTGGGTCATCACGTCCTTACCTCATATAATGATACCCCCTGCCGCATAAGCGGCGTTCTGCCTGTTAGTATGGAACAAATTGGAAGCTTTTATACGGCACGACTGGAATTTCCCAGGAAATGGAAGGGATGATAGATCTCCATGCATAAAATTTCGCCGTTTTCTGCAACCTATGAGTAGTATCGTACCGAGGAGGGTGAAGTATGAAGGACGAAGAAAAGCGGGAGACCATTCCCTGGGAAGTTAAGGACCCAAAGCCTGGTTATCCACAGTGCCATTCCTGGGAGCCGGGGCGAGTGTCACCGCCGGGGCTGAGTTATGTTGTTACGATTGCCGCCGGGGACGGAGGGCGCCTGCCCTTGGCTGGGGCGGGGTGGTATTTGTCTATCGCCCGACCGGGAGGAGAATAAGCCGGCATGCCCAGGCATGGCGAAGCGCTGTCCAGACCTCCAGTGGCTGGACCTCATAAAGCAACTTCACGTCAGGAAAGGACAGCGCTCCATTTCTGGCGTGGTTGGCATTTTGGACCCTATTTCGCTGTGACAGGGACCTTTAGGATGTTCTGGCAGTAGAGCCCGGGTCAAAGGGATTCAAAGGCGCGTCTTTCCGAAGGTAAGGGATGATGGGGGTGCCCTTTTTGGAGATAGGACCGGCAGTGAACCACCGGGCGCCTGCCCTCTGACCTAGGGCAATTTGATCGACAAACAGACGGCCAAGTAATCCCGCTTTTCAATGATGGCTCCCCACGCCGCCCACACGGCAGGCTGCGGGCTCAGGGACAGAAGGTATTGAAGGCCCGTAGGTTTTTTTGTGCAGCTCATTGCAGCGGCGCCCATGGAATCTGGATCGGTGGCGCGCTGGGCGTACACGTTGAACATAAGGAAGCTATCAAAACCATTGGCCAGTGCGATGCGCTCCACGGACTTGAGGGTATTATCTAACCGGTCCGGGATGGCGGTGGAGGGATTGATGCCCATACAAATGAGGGGGCTTTTTCCCTCGGGTCCCCAATATGTACCGGTATTCGCTGTAGACCTTGGGAACATAGAGCCAGCGGCTCACGTCATAGTCCGGCGCTGGCTCCTGTGCCAGGCGTAGGGCATCGTCAAAGGGGAGCAGCCCAGCTCCCGGGTTTCTCCCTGGGGAATGTGCTGCATAGCGGCCTCCTAATGTGTTTTCATCGGGCTGGTCGGGAAACCAGCGGTGATCTGCGGATTGTGCCAGTCCTGAGCCTGGGGATCCAGACCTTTTGACGGCACCAATTGGTATAAGCGGTTTCCAGGAAAGCTGAAAAGCCCTGCATGTTGCTGTAGAGGACTACATTTCCTTCCTCCGTGCACAGAACCAGACAGACAGTTCGGCGGGAGATGGCTACCCGCTGCCCCTGGATTTGGCTGAAAGAAAAGGTTCTCAGCTGGCTGCCTGCGCGAAAAGTGAAGCAGTCGCTGGTGTAATCAATTCCGGTTCTGTGGTAGGTCCAGGCAGCGTAAAGGGAAATACCTGCTAGCAGGACGGCCCCGGCGACAAACAGAGGCGCTGCATGTGTGACGCCATACCAGGCGGAAACCGGAGCGACCAGCAACAGGAGAACGCAGAGCAGGGGATAGCGCAGAGGGAGCCGCACAGCTGGCCGCCTTTGAGCCCGCGCCTGCACCTTGCCAATGCATCGGTCTGCAAAGCACAGGCCAAACACGGCGGCCAAAAATAACACAAGCCAAATGTATTTCATACCAATTCCTCCGGTACCTGTGCCCACAAAGACCTGGTCCACGGAATATCGTGGGGATCAGTCTCCAGGCAGGGGAAAGCTGAAAGCCGTAGCACAGGGCCAATGGGGATGCCCGGCTCCTGCGCAAGAAATTTGTCGTAGAAGCCGCCGCCGTAGCCGACGCGGTGGCCCGCCGGGTCAAAGGCCAGCCCGCATCAGGACCAGAGCGTGGGGATCGTCAGCCTCCCGGACTGTCTGCCAGAGGTTCCGAATGCCGCAGTACCCGGGGGCGACGTCTTGCAACTGGTGAGCCAGATGAAACGCATGGTGTCGCCAAACACCTTGGCACGGCAACCCCTTGCCGCTGTTCAAGGCGGCCTGGAGGAGCTCCAGGGTACGTACTTCTTGATTATAAGGCAAATAGCCATAGACCGATTGGGCAGCTTCATAGAGGGGAGAGGTTAGGGCCTTCCGGGTCAGCCCCGGCTGCAAGCCTCAATCTGGGCCGGAGTCATGGCCGCCTTTGGCGCCGAATTTTAGAGCGCAACGCTTTCTTATCCACAGACAACCCTCCTGTTACTTTCTTTTTTGTCTTTATTGTACCGGAAACGGGAGGATTCGTCAATCTAAAAGAAAATACCGCCCAGGCAGGGTATGTGTCAAGTAGACTTGTCAAGTTTTTTGGATATTCCCAGGCCTTATTCTCGAAAACGCCACCTCGCTGCTTTGCAAATCGGCATAGAACACCTATGTGTTAGCCCGTCAAGTCAACGAAGTCGAAATTATTTGTGTTTAAAAAGAGATATTTTTGCCATCTCTTCATCCACCCCCGTTTATGCTAATCTTGACGTTGTCCAGAACTCGTAGCTGTGTTTCGATTTCAGAGGGTAGTAATTCTCAATGAAATAAATGACAAAAAAGACCAGAACGTAGGTATTTTGCCCTCATTTTCTTCAGATTAGCAAAGCAGTGCTCTAAAAAGAGCGGCAGCTTACTCAGGAAAAAACTTGCCAATGGCTACTTGACACATACGTTCCCTGAAGATTCTTCTGTGACAGATTGACAATTGTCCCCTGGGACGGTATAATATCCTTGGGAATTGTGGGATTCCCCGAAGTGATTCTACTATGGACTGGGTATGGGCCCGGTCTTGAAAAGAAAGGAATATTGCCATGATTTACTCAGCAGAAGTGCAACACATGTGCTCCGTGGCTAAGGGCGCATATCACGGCCCTGCCCCCATACCCGAAGAGGGCAAATGGGTCAAGGCCAAGGAGATTCGGGATATTAGTGGCTTCACCCACGGTGTAGGCTGGTGTGCTCCTCAGCAGGGCGCATGCAAGCTGACCCTGAACATCAAAGAGGGCGTCATCGAGGAGGCCCCAGTGGAGACCGTCGGCTGCTCCGGCATGACGCACAGCGCTGCTATGGCAGCAGAGATTCTCCCCGGCAAGACCGTTATGGAAGCTCTGAACACGGACCTGGTATGTGATGCGATTAACACCGCTATGCGGGAGCTGTTCCTGCAGATCGTCTACGGCCGCAGCCAGTCTGCGTTCTCCGAGGGCGGCTTGGCTGTAGGCGCCTCCCTGGAGGACTTGGGCAAGGGCCTGCGGAGCCAGGTGGGCACCATGTTTGCCACCCGGGCTAAAGGGACCCCGCTATCTGGAGATGGCCGAGGGCTACGTGACCCGCGTTGCCCTGAACGGCGACGACCTGATCACCGGCTATGAGTTTGTAAACCTGGGCAAGATGATGGACTTCATCAAGAAGGGTGACGACGCCAACCAGGCTTTGGAAAAGGCCAAGGGCCACTACGGCCAGTTTGATAACGCCGTAAAGTATATTGACCCCCCGTCAGGAATAAGAGGAGGACAGCACAATGGCTTTGTTTGAAGGTTACGAAAAGAAAAATCGACAAAATAAACGGTGTCCTCGCTCAGTATGGTATTTCCTCGTGGAAGAGTGCAAGACCATTTGCGAGGAGAAGGGTTTTGACCCTATACCATCACCAAGAATATCCAGCCCATCTGCTTTGAGGATGCTGCTTGGGCCTATACCGTAGGCGCCGCCATCGCCATCAAGAAGGGCGTGAAGACTGCTGCCGAGGCAGCAGAGGCCATCGGCATTGGCCTGCAGGCCTTCTGCATCCCTGGCTCCGTGGCTGAAGACCGGAAGGTGGGTCTGGGCCATGGCAACCTGGGCGCCATGCTGCTTCGGAGGAGACCAAAGTGCTTTGCTTTCCTGGCCGGCCATGAGTCCTTTGCCGCAGCAGAGGGCGCCATCGGCATTGCCCGTTCCGGCCAACCGCGCCCGGAAGGAGCCCCTGCGGGTCATCCTCAACGGCCTGGGCAAGGATGCGGCTCAGATCATCAGCCGGATCAATGGCTTCACCTATGTGCAGACCCAGTTCGATTACTACACGGGCGAACTGAAGATTGTGAAGGAGTACAAATACCCGAGGGCGAGCGGGCTGCTGTCCGCTGCTACGGTGCGGATGATGTCCGCGAGGGCGTGGCCATTATGCACCACGAGGGGGTAGATGTGTCCATCACTGGTAACTCCACCAACCCCACACGCTTCCAGCATCCCGTTGCCGGCACCCTACAAGAAGGAGTGCGTGGAGCAGGGCAAGAAGTACTTCTCTGTGGCCTCCGGCGGCGGCTGGCCGGACCCTGCACCCGACAACATGGCGGCTGGCCCTGCCTCCTATGGTATGACCGATACGATGGGCCGGATGCACAGCGACGCCCAGTTTGCAGGCTCCTCCTCTGTCCCGGCTCACGTGGAGATGATGGGCTTCTTGGGCATGGGCAACAATCCCATGGTGGGCGCAACCTGTTTCCGTGGCTGTGGCTGTGGAAGAGGCGCTGAAGGGATAAAACTGTAAAATTTCCAACTTTTTAAACCAAAACAAAGATGCTCCGCCTCCGTTTGATCCACGAATTGACCACGTAAATTTTCATTCGTGGTCAATCAGGAGGTGGAGCAT
>VOFB01001237.1_pt1 | contig 29515 bp, 30 predicted proteins | sample 5384141 | NCBI WGS metagenome assembly VOFB01 (sample SAMN12384721, study PRJNA508395) | human gut metagenome | isolation source: healthy gut A | host: Homo sapiens | reverse complement strand
CTTCGATGGTATAAGGCATTCGTCACCTCCGGGACAGCTCCTGCTTTTTCTGACGTTTCAATGCTTCTCTTACAAGGGTTGCAGTGTCGATTTTTCCATCCAGATAGCGCAGGCAGTCTCTCTTTTCCTGCTCTGAGATCTCCAGCCCCTCCATCCGGGCCGATGCAACTGCGTTTGCAAGTGCTCGTTTCCGTGCTACTGTCATTTTCCGCCCCCCTGTTTTTATCAGTATACCAAAAAACACCCACAGAGCGCAAGAGATAAAACCGCCCCGGCGCGCGTTTCTGCACGCCGGGGCGGTTCTCTGAATAATGTGCGAGGAACTGTCTGGTACGCTCCTCCTGGGGGTGGTCGATGAGCTGGCGGGCCGGGCCTTCTTCCACCACGACGCCGCCGTCCATGAATAGGATGCGGTCGGCCACGTCGCGGGCGAAGTGCATCTCATGGGTGACGATGATCATGGTGGTCTTTCGGTCAGCAAGATCGCGCAGGACCTTCAGCACCTCGCCGGTCAGCTCCGGGTCAAGGGGCGCTGGTGGGCTCATCAAAGCATAGGATATCCGGGTGAAGCGCCAGCGCGCGGGCAATGGCCACACGCTGCTGCTGGCCGCCGGAAAGCTGATGCGGGTAGTGGCCCCCCGCTCCGAAAGGCCCATCTGCGCCAGCAGTTCTCTTGCCTGCTGTTCCAGCTCCGCGTGGATGGCCTTTTTGTTTGCCTGATATTCCGGACGTTCCTTTGCCAGCAGTTCTCCTGCCAGCATCACGTTCTGTAAAGGCCGTGTACTGCGGGAACAGGTTGAAGTTCTGGAACACCAGACCGAAATGGAGCCGCTTTTTTGCGGATCTCGCTTTCCTTCTGGGTGGCAGGGTCGGCGGCATCCCATGGTCTCGCCGTTCACCTTGATAACACCGTGTCAGGCCGTTCCAGAAAGTTCAGGCAGCGCAGCAGAGGTTGTTTGCCGGAACCGGACGAGCCGATGATCGCCAGCGCTTCCCCCTGCTCCAGATCCAGGGAGATGTCCTTCAACACATGGGTCTCGCCAAAATTTTTCCCGATACCGGAAGCTTCGAGCAACGCCATAATCTATCTGCCTCCTTAGCAGCGGAAATAATCGAGCTTTTTTCAGCCCAGTTGAACAGGATGGTCAGTGCGCCCACAAACACCAGGAAGAAGAGCGCGGTGGAGAACAGCGGCCAGATCAGGCCCTTTGCGCTGTACTCCTTGGCCATCATAATGATTTCCTTGTTGGCAATGGTGTTTGCCAGCGAGGTATCCTTGACCAACGTGATGATCCGTTGCCCATGGGGGGCAGGATGCGCTTGACGACCTGAAGCAAGGTCACCTTGAAAAAGATCGTGTTTTGGTCATGCCAAGCACCTGCCCGGCCTCAGTCTGCCCCTTGGGCACTGCTTCAATGCCGCCGCGGTAGATCTCAGAAAAATAGCAGGCATAGTTGATGGCAAAAGCCACCACCGCCGCCACCATCCGTCCGCCGGAGCCGGAGGGCCAGGGGTTGTTCATGCCCAGCAGGCCGGGGCCCAGATAAATCACAATGATCGCAGCATCAGCGGGGTGCCGCGGATGATCCAGACAAAGGTCTTGACCAGCCCGGCCAGCGGCTTGCAGCGGCTCATGGAGCCAAACGAGACCACCAGCCCCAGCGGCAGCGCAAACAGCAGTGTCAGGGCAAAGAGCTCACAATTGAGCAGGAACGCGCCGGACAGGCGCATAAGAATCTGAACACAAAAACACACCTTTTTTATTCAGAATCCATATTCCCCTTCCATCACAGCCGGTGAAAGTTCCCTCTGCTCGGGAGTCTTTCACGCATCGGCAACAAAAAGCCTCCCTCACCGGGGAGGTTGCATCGCATACGGAAGGAGTTTTTCAACAAATTCAGTCAGCCAGTGCCAGATCGTACTGATCGGCCAGTGCCTGCAAAGTACCATCGGCCTTCAGTGCATCAAAGGCCTCATCCACAGCGGCGGCAGCATCACTGCCCTTTGCGGAATGCCACGCCGTACTCTTCCACGTTCAGCTCGTCCACCATTTTCAGGTTGGCGTAATCGGTGCCCTCGCCGATCATGGCGTTGGCCAGGGTCAGGTCAAGCACAGCGGCATCAGCAGTGCCGGCGGCGACCTCCATCAGGCAGTCCGTCTGGACGCTCTTGGAAACGTAATCGGCCTGTGCCAGGTTCTCGTCCTCCTGGATGGTGGTCTCACCGGCGGAACCGGCCTCGGCGACCACGGTCTTGCCCACGAGGTCCGCGGTAGAGGTATAATCGGTGCCATCTTTCACAACGACCACCTGTGCATTCTTTGCATAAGCCTTGGTGGTAGCGGCGTTGGCCATGATGTCATCGGTCAGGGTCATACCGTTCCAGATGCAGTCGATGCTCTTGGCATCCAGCTCCACCACCTTGGTATCCCAGTTGATCTCCACAAACTCCGGCTCCACGCCCAGCTTTTCGCAGACAGCAGTGGCCAGCTCGGTATCAAAACCGGTGAAGTTGCCATCGGCATCGGTGTAGTTCATGGGCTCGTAAACAGTGTAGCCAATGACCAGCTTGCCCTTGCCCTTGATGTAATCCGCATCGCTGCCTGCAGACTGGGATGCGGCAGCACTGCCGGAAGCAGAGGCCGAGGCAGATGCGGCAGTGGAAGTGGAAGCGGCACCGCCGCAGGCAGCCAGGCTCAGTGCCATGGCACCGGCCAGAAATGCAGATACAAGACGTTTCATATACGGTTCCTCCCTCAGTGGCAAGCAGCTTCGTTTTATTGCTTTACCATGCTAAATCGCTAAACAGTGGTTATAGAATAGCGCGTTTTCTGCCATTTGGCAAGGGGAAAACTGATTTTTCGCAGTTTGCTCAAATCTTTACCGCTTTACCACGGCAAAGCGGGCAATTTGACAAAATAAAAATCGCCGCGTCGGCAGCTGCCAGACGCGGCGAGAGGGTTTCTCTCCAGAAAACGCAGCGGAATGCCACCGCCCCCCTATCCGGGAGAGCCGGTGCGCGATTGCGAGACCGAAAAGGGTTTCCTCCTCAGCTCAGGGCATCCAGCGCTGCCTTTTGCAGATCGGTGATGTCAATGGTACACAGAGCCTTCAGGTCGGCATCGCCGCCGGAAAGCCCGGCGATCTCGGTGCGGGTCTTGCCCTTGAGGGCATCACAGAAGCCCTCGCTGTGCTCATACCACTCCTTGCCCAGCGCCGATGCGCCGCGCATCCCATAGTCCTCGCCCAACTCCAGCTTGGTCTTGACGAGGTCCGGGGCTGTCACACCGCCGTCTGACACCACCGTCAGGGCCGGCTCAGCCATATCCGCAACGGCACTTGTTACACGGTGATCCGCATCGGTGGTCAGGGCCACGATGCTCACATCCACCTGCGCATTCACATCCTTGTCATCGGTGGCGGTGATGTCCGAAGTCCCGTTCACCGCTTCGATGCCCAGTGCGGCCCTGTCGCCCTTGGCGGCACCCAGTGCCCTGGCATTGGCGCAGGCCCGGGTCACGGCATCCCGGTAGCGATCCACAGCAATGGTGCAACCGCTCAGCAGGTCGGCATCCGTGGCCTTGCCATCCTTATCCACTTTGAGCATGGAGACCTGTTCCGGGGTCATGCCGATCAGGTAACTGGCAAAGGCATCCGCCTGTTCCGCCCAGCCCTTTTTCAGGGAAGAGACCTCAGCCAGCGGGTAATCGTCCCCCTTCTGACGCTTGGTGCGCCAGTCGGTGGGCAGGGTCACATGGCCGGTGCTGTCCGCCGAAACAGACACTTCCAGCTCGTCCAGCAGAACACTCTCCAGTTTGCCCTCGCCATCCAGCAGGACAGCGGCCGCTGCCAGTTCAATTTTCCCTGCCCTGTCCTGATCGGTGGCCTCTGTCACCACACCCAGACCGGTTTTCCATGCCGCTGTCTGGGTCTGTACGGAGGATGTGCCGCTGCTTCCGCTCATGCTGCCGGAGCTGCCCGACCCGGCGTTCGTTTTGCCACAGGCGGTCAGCAGCAGCGCCGCCGCCATGGCACAGCTCCAAAGAGCCCGATGGTTCTGATTCATAGATACGCTCCCTTTCCACACGGCCCATTGGGCCTTTGCCCCATAGTATGTCCAGAAGAGCGTAAGATTACGCAGCCGACGGGAGTTTTCCAAAGCAAGTGTCCGCTGGGGTGGGACTCTGTTGCCGCAGGCAATAGGGCGGGCGATGGAATGGCCCGTTTCACTTGCGTGGAAAAAGCTCCCCGCGTGCTGCGCGCAGCCGCTTACATCAACGGGCTCAGCAGCCGCAGCACGCCGTCCAGTGCTGTGCCCGGCAGATTGGTGCGACAGTCGGACCGCATGATCTCCCGGCACTGCGGCAGGGTGCGCTCCACATCCCTCCGCAGTGCGACGATCTGGCTGTTATGGAAGAGCAGTGTTCCGCACTCAAAATGGAGAAACAGGCTCCGGTAATCCATATTGATGCTGCCCACCACGGCCACGCGGTCATCGCTGACATAGCACTTGGCGTGGAGGAAACCGGGCGTGAATTCATAAATGCGCACGCCCGCCCTGAGCAGGGGCAGATAGTAGGAACGGCTGAGCCGGAACACCAGCTTCTTATCCGGGATCCCAGGCAGGATGAGCCGCACGTCCACCCCGCGCTTGGCCGCATTTTTCAGAGCATCCAGCATCTCCTCGCCCACGGCCAGGTAGGGCGTGTAGATATAAACATATCTCTGGGCCTGAGAGAGGATGTCCAGATAGACCGTCTCGGCCAGCGGTTCCTCATCCAGCGGGCTGTCCGCGTAGGGCTGCACCACGCCATCCTGCACTGCGGGCAGGCGGGTGGGCGCAAAGGCGGTGTAATCGGTCTCCTGCAGGCGGAAGGCGTTCCATACATTGAGGAACATCACGGTAAAGTTCCAGACAGCGGCTCCTTCCAACCGGATGGCCGCATCCTTCCAGTAGCCGAAGCGCTGCTCTGCATTGATATACTCATCCGCCAGATTCACGCCGCCGGTGTAGGCCACATTGCCGTCAACCACCACGATCTTGCGGTGGTCGCGGTGGTTCATCACCAGCGAGACCAGCGGCACCACCGGGTTGAAAGGGATGCAGCGGATATGCGCCTTCTCCATGCGGATGACAAAATCACTGGGCAGGCCCAGCAAGCTGCCAAAATCATCGTAGATCAGCCGCACATCCACGCCCTGAGCGGCCTTGCGGCGGAGGATCTGCTCCACACCGTCCCACATTTTGCCGGAACGGAGGATAAAAAATTCCAGAAAGATGAACTTTTCCGCCTTTTCCAGATCCGCCAGCAGCTGGGGATACATCTCCTCCCCGCAGGAAAAGTAGTGAGCAGCGGTATTCCTCCAGGCCGGATACGGCCCGAACTTCGCCACATAGCGGCTCAGGTTCCGGCTGGAGATATCCAGCGCATCGGTCTGGCCCTCGGGCTGGGCAAGCTCAGTCTGATGGGCCTGTTCCACCTTCTGCATCCGCTCCCGCAGATGCTTGGCGGGGGCCTTGTTGCCAAAAGCCAGATAAAGCGCGCCGCCCAGCAGGGGCAGAAGGCCGATCAGAACGATCCAGCCGATCTTATAAGCGCTGTTTTCATCCTTGCGCACCAGATACAGCACGATCAGGATGCTCAGCGCCTTCAGGGCACCGTTCAGCCAGACCCGCCCCGCCGTGAAGGACCAGAACGCCCAGAGCAGCCAGAGCACCTGTAAAGCCACCAGCACCGCTGTGATCGTGACACGGTTGAAGATGCGGTTGAAAAACTTGACGATGGGCAATCTGAACATGTGGTAACCCTCCCCTGCCGCCCACGGCGATTTTTGATGCTGTTAGTATAGCGCAGAGCGGAAGATTTTGCAAACAAAAAAGCGCCCACAACGGCTTTCCCCGCTATGAGCGCCTATTCAATCGTGGCAGAATTTTTTCCGAGGGCCGTCCGCTTATGCTTCCGCGTCCTCATAACCAACCAGCAGGCCGCCCATCTCTGCATAATAGCTGCACAGACCGCCGCATTCGCTGATGTCCACCTTTGCTCCATCAAACACAGCCTTTACCATGTGCTTCAGGCGCTCGGCGGCGGCGGGATTGCCGCAGTGAGAGATATGGAGCCTGCCGTTGGTGTAGCCGTGCTCCTTGAGTTCCAGCACGATGCGTTCCAGCGCACCATGCTCACCACGGGTCTTGCAGAGAACATCCAGCTCTCCGGCCTCACTTGCCTGTCCGATGACCCGGATGCCCAGCATCCGCGCCATAGCAGCAACAGCAGGCTTCACGCGGCCATTGCGGGCCAGATTGGCCAGCGATTCCAGCGAGAAGAGCAGATGGGTGTGCTTGTGGTAACGGAGCATCTCTTCACAGATCTCATCAAACTCCTTGCCCTCAGCCAGCAGATCCCGCAGATGCTCGGCCAGCAGGCGCTGCTCCGGGCCGGTGGAAAGGCTGTCCAGCACGAACACCCGCTTGCCGGGGTTCTCCTGCTGGTATTCCTCGGCGGCCAGCTGGGCGGCATTGTAGCTGCCGGACAGGGTGCCCGTGATGGTGATGGCATACACCTCGTCGGCTCCCTCGTAGGCGGCCAGCCAATCGCTGACGTTGGGGCAGGAAGTCGAGGTCTTGCCCTTATAGGTACGCAGGGTCTGGGCCATGCCCAAGGCATCCATCGTGCCGTTGTCCAGATATTCGGCATCGTCGGTGATGATCTTCAGGGGAACGCATTCAAAATCCACGCCCTGCAAGGTGTACAGGCTGGCGGAGGAATCCACAACAATCTTGGTGTTCATAAGCATTTATCTCCATTCCGGCGGCAGAGGATGCCGCAGTTTTTCCTGTTGTTTGAATCACTATATCAGTTTTTCAAAAACCTGTCAACTGTTTTCTCAAATTATTTCAAAAGTTTTTAATTTCCTGTTGACCACATTTCCAAAACATGGTATACTGTCCGCATGAAATTAGAATCAAACCGCCGCGTTGCGGCCTGCGCCGCAGGGTTTGCCCTGCCCCGGTATGCAGAACTCCCCACCGTAGGGCTTTATCTGGATCAGAGTGTACAGTTTGTCAACGGGTGTTTCCGCACATTTCAGGGGGTGGAGCTCACCGCTTCCATGGTGAGCAACTACGTTAAGAAAGGGATCATCAGCCACCCCATCAAAAAAGAAGTATACCCGGGATCAGCTGGCCTGCCTGATCTACATCGTAGTTTCTAAAAACGTCCTGTCCATGGAAAATATCGACAGTCTGTTCAAGATGCAGCAGGCGCATTATACCTCCGCGCAGGCCTATGATACCTTTTGCGATGAGCTGGAGAATTACCTGCCCTATGTGTTCGGCCTGACCAAAAGCTTTTCCGAGCTGGAGCCGGATGTTGATGATGCACGCAAGCTCCTGCGCAGCACCATCATCTCGGCTGTGAACAAGATCTATCTGGACTGCGTTTTCACCGACCTGCGGCAGGAGCAGGCCCTCTGGCCCGATATCCTGCCGGATCTGGCATAACAACAAAAAAATGGCCCTCTCCGTCATGCTTTGCAAAGCAATGATGGAGAGGGCCATTTTTTCTTAAAATGTAAGCGTGGGGCTGATCTCATTGCGGCGCTGGGCCTGCACGATGCAGTCCTTTTCCGGCACGACACCCGCCGCACCCAGGGTGTTGAACATGGTCTGCAAAGCAAGTGCTGGGGTGTTGTTCTCCTGCGAGAGATGGCAGAGGGCAAACTTCTTGCATCCCTCCTGGATCAGTTCCAGCAGCTTTGCCGAGCACTCATCGTTGGAGAGGTGGCCCCGGTTGGACTCGATGCGGGAGCGCAGGTAGTAGGGATACCGCCCGCTGCGGAGCATGTGGAGGTCGTAGTTGCTTTCCAGCGCCACCAGGTCACAGCCGCTCAGGGCCTGATGCACCGGCGGAGTCAGGACTCCCAAGTCGGTGGCAATGGTCATGGTCTTGTTGTCCGGGGTGTGGATGCGGTAGCCCACGCAGGGCACGTCGTGGCTGGTGGGGAACATCGTCACGCCGAAATCTCCCACATCCTCTTCCCCGCCGGACAGGGTGCGCAGCTCACAGCTGGCGGGCACAATGCCGTTTGCATCCAGAAAATCCAGCGTATCGTCTGCGCCGTATACCGGCAGCGGATTCTTTTTTGAGGAAGGTGGCCAGCCCCTTGACGTGGTCAGAGTGCTCATGGGTGACCAGAATGCCCGCACAATCGCTGATGTTCAGGCCCAGCTCCTTGAGTGCCGTCGAGGTGGTGCGCACACCCTTTCCCCATATCGATGATGATGTACTTTTCCCCGTACGCACCACGCTGCAGTTGCCAGAGGAACCAGAGTATAACGAGATGAATTCAGACATTTCAAACCTCAAGAAACGAACCTCTCCGTCATTGCTTCACAAAAGCTCCCTGTCAGGGAAACTTCTGCAAAACAGACTGAGAGGTTCTGAATGATCACATTGCCGATTCCAGTGCGGCGGGCATCCGCTCCACCTTGCTGATCTCAGCGCCCAGACCGCGCAGCTTTTCCACGATGTTCTCGTAGCCGCGCTCAATGTGGCCGATCTCCTCGATCTCGCTGGTGCCGTCTGCCATCAGGGCAGCAACGACCATGGCCGCACCGGCACGCAGGTCAGAAGCACGCAGGGGGCGGGGTTCAGCTTGTCCACACCCTCAAACACGGCCACCTGACCGTCCACCTGCACCACTGCGCCCATCTTGCGCAGCTCGTCCACATAGCGGAAGCGGTTGTCCCACACGCTCTCGGTAATGGTGGAGGTGCCCTTTGCCACGCTGAGCAGCACACCCATCAGGGGCTGCATATCGGTGGGGAAGCCCGGGTGAGGCATGGTGTTGATCTTCAGCGGCAGGATATCGCCCTTGCGGGAGACGCGGACGGAATCATCGAATTCCTCCACATCCACACCGGCACGGCGAAGCTTTGCCGTGATGGGCTCCAGATGCTTGGGGGTGACATTTTTGATCAGAACGTCGCCGCCGGTGGCAGCAGCGGCAACCATGTAGCTGCCCGCCTCGATCTGGTCAGGGATGATGCTGTAAGTGCAGCCGTGCATCTTTTCCACGCCGCGCACCTTGATCACATCGGTGCCGGCACCGCGCACATCCGCGCCGCACATATTCAGGAAGTTTGCCAGATCAACGACATGGGGCTCCTTGGCGCAGTTTTCCAGAATGGTCTGGCCCTGTGCCATCACAGCGGAGAGCATACCGTTCATGGTAGCGCCCACGCTGACCTTATCAAAGAAGATATGGGCACCGTTCAGTTCCTTGGCACGCACAGTGATCATGCCGTAGTCCACGCTGTCCTCTGCACCCAGTGCGCTGAACACCTTGAGGTGCTGGTCGATGGGGCGGGGGCCCAGATTGCAGCCGCCGGGCATGGCCACCTGTGCCTTGCCAAAGCGGGAGAGCAGCGCACCCAGGAAGTAGTAGCTGGCACGCATCTGGCGGGACAGATCGTCCGGGACGTTGGTGCTGTTCAGGTGGGTGGTGTCGATCTCGTAGGTATTGCGGTTCAGCATCTTGATGCTGGCACCCAGGGTGCTCAGGATCTTCAGGCTGACTGCCACATCACTGATGTCCGGCAGGTTTTCGATCACACAGACATCTGCTGCCAGAATGGTAGCGGGCAGGATGCCCACAGCCGCATTTTTTGCGCCGGAGATGGTAACTTCGCCGTGCAGGGGCTTGCCGCCCGTAATAACAAACTTTTCCAATTTTATAATCTCCTTGTCGCAGGCCCGCCAGCGGCAGGGCCACTCAGGGTTCTTGCTTGATCTCTCCGCGCACCGCTGGGCACACACCCTCACGATACAACTATCTTATTATACACAACTTCGGGCAAAAAGCAAAGCCCCCTTTTCCCCTGCCGGATTATTTTCTGTTTTGCCCAGAATCTGCGGAGATATTCGACATTTTTGTTTCTTATTTCAAAAATTTTACAATCAGCGCCCCTTACCAGACGCAATCCTCGCTGCAGGTCTCCTTGATCCAGCCCAGCTGATAAGCCTTGACCAGCTGTTTCAGGTCGTGTACCCGCTCCCGCAGGTTCTCGCCCTCGTCCGTCTCTTCCACCAGAATGCGGTGGTTCTCCGTTTCCAGAATGTTCTTCTGCGACACGATGTCGATGTTTTCGTTCACAGCCTTTTCGGCACTGACAAAGGGCTGATGGGTCCGCAGGGACATGGTGCGGCTGGAGTACACCAGCGTGTACCCTGCAATGCCGGTCTTTTCATGGTAGGCGCGGCAGAACCCGCCGTCAATGACGACCAGACGGCCCCCGCCCTTGATGGGGCTCTCGCCGCTCTTCTCCCGCACCGGCACATGGCCGTTGACGATGTGGCTGGTGCCGGGCAGACCGAATTCCGCCAGGATGCGGCGGCAGGCGGCCTCTTCATTGTACCATGTATAATAGGGGTCCTTGACTTCCTCGTGGGTGGCGGGGTCGGCAATATACAGCCGCTCAAAGGTGGTCATGGCGCTGCGGCCGAACAACGGCGACAGCTTGCCGCACCACAGATACCACAAAAAGTCCTGACCGCTCCGCCGGGCAGCGCTGCCCTCGGGGGCAAAGTAGCCGCGGCGTGCCCGCTCGTCACAGTAGTCCATCAAACCGCGGCCCGAGTAGTTGTGTCCCTCGAACCGCTCCACGGCAAAGCTGCCGTTTTTGGTCATGGGCACCACACCGTGGTAGAGCAGGTTGCCGTTCTCGATGTGGTAAACGCTGCCCTTGGCATACAAAAATTCCACATGCTGCTGCAAACGCTCGCTCTGCCGGAAGGATTCCACCAGCTTGCGAAGCACCAGCCGCTCATCATCATTCAGGGCGGCGGGGTCTGCCGGATCCACGGTGGGGAAGCTGGTGTCCCGCAGGGGGTATGCCTGCCCGTTCAGGGTCACTGTTCCCTTTTCCCAATCGATGTGCTGCAGGAAATCCCGACCCTGCATCTTGAAATCCGGGTTGCGGTCGATGACCTTGCACTCCATCTTGAGCATCAGAATGGTCACGGCCTTGTGCATCACGGCACAGCGGTGGAGCATTCCCTCGGTGTAAGGGGCCGCGCTCCAAATCGGTGTGGGGCATCCAGATGGTCAGGTCGTCATTTCCGTAGAACTGCTCGGCCATCCGCTGCAGATGGCGCAGGTTGATGCCATAGCAATCCTCCAGCATGGCATGGTTGTGGTAGGCCAGTGTCGTTTTGAGCACAGTGCAGATGCAGATGGGACTTCCGGCGGCGGCACCCATCCAGACCACGTCATGGTTGCCCCACTGGATATCCACATGGTGGTGGCGCATCAGCAGGTCAAGGATGACGTCCGGGCGGGGGCCGCGGTCGAACAGGTCGCCCACGATGTGGAGCTTGTCCACGGCCAGCCGCTTGATGAGCTCGCAGAGACGGACGATGAACTTATCGGCGCGGCCATTTTCGATGATGCTGCCCACGATCTGCCCATAATAAAGGTCCTTGTCGTGGTCCTCAAAGTGGGCATGGAGCAGCTCATCCAGAATATACCCGCAGCTGGACGGCAGGCAGGAGCGCACATGCTCCCGGGTATGCTTGGAGGACACCAACCGGCAGATATCAATGAGCTGAAGCAGGGTCTCTGTGTACCAGTGGTCAAGCGCTTCTTCATCCGCGCACCCAGCTTTGAGCTGGGGCAGCTTCTCGTTGGGATAATAGATGAGCGTTGCCAGCTCGGCACGGGTCTGTTCCGGCACACTCTCCCCAGCACGATATCCACCTTTTCCCGGATGACACCCGAAGCCGAGTTCAGGATGTGGACAAAGGCCTCGTTTTCACCGTGCAGGTCGCTCATAAAATGTTCGGTGCCCTTGGGCAGCTTGAGCAGGGCCTGGGTGCTGATGATCTCACTGGCAGCAGCCGCCTGCGAGGGGTAATCCCGTGCCAGCAGGGAGAGATATTTCAAATGATCCCGGATCTCCTCGTTTTCGGTGCGCATGACATCCTCCGTCTGATATGTAGTATTTTTGCATGATATATAATATTCTATCATAGTATACCACAGTCCATATCATAAATGGTATAATAAACAAGAGTAATTCTGTCAAATCTTTTGCAAAGGACTTGGATATTATGCCCAAAACCATTTCTGTTGCCGTGCCGGAAGCCTGCACTCTCTGCCCCCGGCAGTGCAAAGCCGACCGGGCCGCCGGGCAGACGGGCTTCTGCGGGGCGGCCCGCACCCTGAAAGCGGCCCGCGCGGCCCTGCACTTCTGGGAAGAGCCCTGCATCAGCGGCACCCGGGGCAGCGGCACCGTGTTTTTCTCGGGCTGCACCCTCAAGTGTTGTTTCTGCCAGAATTACCCCATCAGCGCCGAGGGACTGGGCAGAGAGATCACCGTAGAGCGCCTGGCCGAGATTTTCTCTCGACTTACAGGCGCAGGGAGCCCACAACATCAACCTTGTCACGCCTGGGCAGTGGCGGCCCTGGATCATCGCTGCTCTCGACCTGGCCCGGGCGCAGGGGCTGCATCTGCCCATCGTCTGCAACACCGGCGGATACGAGACCGTGGAGAGCGTGCACGCCTGGCGCGGCTTCATCGACATCTGGCTGGCCGACCTGAAATATGTTTCTCCTGCCCTTTCGGCAGAGCTTTCCGCCGCGCCGGACTATTTTGCGCAGGCCAGGCCCGCCATTGAAGCCATGATAGCTCAGGCCGGGCACCCTGTTTTTGACAGCGAGGGCATCCTGCAGCGAGGCGTGATCCTGCGCCACCTTGCCCTGCCTGGCCATGTGGACGACAGCTTTGCCGTGCTCGATCAGATGGCGGCTTGGAACAAGGCCGACCCCGGGTGCTTCCTGCCCAGCGTGATGAGCCAGTACACCCCTTCTATCAGGCGGCAGACCACGGCATCGGGCGGCGCATCACCACCTACGAATACCGCCGGGTGGTCAACTACGCCATGGATCTGGGCCTCAGTTCTGGCTATATGCAGCAGAAGAGCAGTGCAAAGGAAGAGTATACGCCCAGCTTTGACCTGACGGGGGTGTGAACCCCACCGTCATCCCTGCGGGGTTCTTTCGTCAAAACAACCAAAATTTCTTTTTCTTTTTCTCTCGGCCGAAACAGCATTTGCTTGCTATCCGGTGCGCTGTGCGGTATAATGGATACAACAATGTGTTCTCACATGAAATGGATCCCAGAAACGACTTTTTAGGAGGAGCGTTATGGAACACTACAATCCCATCCTCGGCAGCGAGCCCAACGGCCAGAAATTTATCACCTGCGGCGAGATCATGCTCCGTCTGACCCCGCCGAACTAGGCAGCGAGGCCAACATTGCATTGGCCCTGGCCAACCTGGGTGTGGACAGCACCTTCTTCAGTGTAGTGCCCAACAACAGCCTGGGCAAGAGCGCGGTGCGCTGGCTGCGCTCCAACGATGTGCATTGCACCCCCATGATCCTGACCGAGCCCAACGAGACCCCTTCCAACCGGCTGGGTACTTATTATCTGGAGACCGGCTACGGCATCCGCGCTTCCAAGGTCATCTACGACCGCAAGCACAGTGCCATTACCGAGTATGACTTCTCCCAGGTCGATCTGGACGCTTTGCTGGACGGCTACGACTGGGCGAAACGGACACCAGCTTGAGGGCAAAGTTGTGGAAGATGCGGCTGAACAAGGCCTCGCCGATGATGACAGCGGCCAGACCGATGACGATGGCACCACGGCCCATGCTGACATCGGCAAAACCCTGATACTGGCTCAGCAGTGCGCCGGACAGGGCCACCAGACCGTTGGAGACCGCCAGACCCAGCACCACATTAAAGCTGGTGTTGATGCCCTGGGCGCGGCTCATGGCGGGGTTGGAACCGGTGGCGCGGATGCCGAAGCCCAGCTCGGTGCCAAAGAACCAGTACAGCACGCCGATGACCACGGCGCTGACCAGAATGACCATGATGATGGGGTTGTGCAGGGCAAACTCCTTGACCCAGCGCAGGGAGATCAGCAGGTCGTACTTGTCCACGTTGATGGACTGGTTGGCCTTGCCCATGATCTTTAGGTTAATGGAGTAGAGGGCCAGCTGGGTCAGAATACCAGCCAGAATGGCCGGGATGCCCATAAAGGTGTGGAGCAGACCGGTGACAAGGCCGGTGGCCAGACCGGCCAGCAGGGCGATGAAGAGCGCTGCCCAGACGTTCATGCCGGAGAGCAGGCACATAACGCAGACCGCGCCGCCGGTGCCAAAGGAACCGTCTACGGTCAGGTCAGCCACATCCAGGATGCGGTAGGTCAGGTACACACCAATGGCCATGATGCCCCAGATGAGGCCCTGCGCACAGGCACCGGGCAAGGCACCGGGCAGGTTGGCAAGTCTTGCAAGAATATCCAAAACGTTTTCCTCCTGTAACTACACTTTTTTCTGATACGGGAAAGCGGAGAAGAACAAAAATTCGCTCTTCTCCGCTGATTTTATTGTAAAATCTCTTCGTTACTGCAGCGTGAACTCTGCGCCCCTATCAGGGGAGCTTTCTGCAAAACAGACTGAGCGCTTGTTATTCCTCAATGGCCTCGTAACCCTCGGGAACGGTCATGCCCAGGTCATCGCAGATGGTCTTGTTGTACTTCTTGGTCACGTTGGTGTACTCAACGGGCATGGTGGAGATATCGGCCTCACCGGTCAGGACCTTGGCGGCCATCTCACCGGTGGTGTAGCCCAGATCGTAGTAGCTGATGGACAGGGTCGCCACGCCGCAGCCGGAGCAGATGCCCTCCTCACCGGCGAACACGGGCTTCTTGGCCGGGCGGCAGATGCCGTCGATGATGCCGGTGTTGGCAGCGCAGGTGTTGTCGGTGGGGACATACACTGCGTCGTTCTCGTCGGCAGCCTTCTGGCAGACAGAAGCCAGATCGTTGGAATCAGAGAAAGCGTACTGGGTGGCGGTAACGCCCTTGGCCTCAAGGTACTTCTGGACCTCGTCTACCTGATACTGGCTGTTTGCCTCGGCGGAGCAGTAGAGCAGGCCCACCTTGGTGGCCTCGGGCAGCCACTCGGTGATCATATCCGCCTGCTGATCCAGCGGAGCCAGATCAGAGGTGCCGGAGACATTGCCGCCCACGGTGCCATCGAAATCGGTCAGGCCCAGAGCAACACCGTACTCGGTGACGGAGGTGCCCAGAATGGGGATGCTGTCGGTGGCAGCCTGTGCGGCCTGCAGGGCGGGGGTAGCGTTTGCCATGATCAGGTCAACGCCTGCGGAAACAAAGCCGTTGGCGATGGTGGCACAGGTTGCGGAATCGTTCTGTGCGTTCTGGAAATCAAACGTGACATTCTCGCCGAATTCCGCGCTCAGAGCATCCTCAAAGCCCTGGGTAGCGGCGTCCAGTGCGGCGTGCTCCACCAGCTGGCAGATGCCAACGGTATACTTCTGGCCGTCAGCCGCTGCGGAAGAAGCCGCAGCAGAGGAAGCGGTGGAAGAAGCAGCCGTGGAGCCGGAGGAACCGCCGCAGGCAGTCAGGGCAGCAGCTGCGCCGCAGACAGCGGCGGCAGACAGGAACGAACGACGAGAAATTTTACGCATGATATTACTCCCTCAATTCTACTTTCGCGGCAACAGGACACCGCATGAAAGTCAGTATTCAAGCGGCCAGTCGCATCGCGCTGCCGCTTTACACTCGTGAAGTATATCACACTTTCCGCTCTAAAACAACCGGGAAACAGCCCGAATTATCAATCAAAGTAATTTTATCTATCACTTTTTTCGATGATTCTGTGTTGCATCTGCATTCCTTCGAGCTTTTTCAGCTCACCGTCCAGCCAGAGCAGATTTTCTTCCAGCTGGGGGCGGTACTCTTTTGCAAAGTCGTACCGGTAATACAGCGCCTGCCACAGCTTTTCCTGCATCCGCCGGGCAAACACCGGCTCAAACAGAGCGTCCAGCCGCTCCACGGTATCCTCCAGCGCCATGCACACCTGCGCCCAGCGCACATCGGTGGCCTCCCGGGTGGGCACATCGTACCGGGCCAGATAATCCCCCACCCTTGCCGCAATGACCTGCCCGCCGCACTGGGTGGGCTGCAAAAAGTAGGATACCTGACCGTCCTTCGTGATCTCCTGCGCCAGCGGGTAAAGAGCGCAGACCAGCGGCTCGGCATCGTGGATGGCGCAGTGGTTCCCGGTGAGGAAGGGACAGTTGCCGCGTTCCTCCTTCAGCGGGGCCAGCCGCAGCACCGGCAGGCGGCTGACCCGCCCGATGCTTCCCCGACAGAACGCCCGGGCCACGGTGCGGGGCGGCAGGCGCAGGCGGGCCGCAATGCGCCACAGGTCAAAGCCCGACAGCACGATATCCTCCCGCCCCCGGCAGCAGCCGCCGCAGCCCGCGCAGGCAAACGAAAACGCCTCGTCCCGGGCAAGCAGGGGCGCGGTGCGGGTAAAATCGGTGCGGCCGCAGAGATTGACCTGTGAATCCTTGAGCATGATGGTTCTCCTGTTCTGTGAATGGTTTTGTTCCATTGTACCACAAAGCCGGGCACAGAAAAAGGGAGCGCATCCGCTCCCCTGTTCAGGACCCCCGGCTCACACGGCGGTAGACCGTTACGGCATCCTCGATGTGGTAGGGCGCGGTGCTGTGGTTTCCCCCTGCCCCGGCCGTGACCAGAATGTATTCCCTGCCCTTCACCTCGGCCAGACTGGCAAGGCAGAGCCCTGCCTCCCCGGTGTAACCGGTCTTACCGCCCAGGATCCGGCCACGGTGCAGCTCTGTGCCGTCCAGCTGGCTCAGCAGGGTGCTGTGCATCGTGAACCCCTGCGGGTGGCAGTTGGTGGCCGGAACGGTATACCGCTCCGTGGTAAACAGCTTGCGGAAGGTCTCGTTCTGCAGGGCTGCTTCTGTCAGCCGGGCCATATCCCGCACAGTGGAAACATGTTCCGGGTCGTGCAGACCGGTGGGGTTGCAGAAATGTGTGCCGGTCATCCCCAGCTCTGCTGCTTTCTGGTTCATCCGGGCCGCAAAGGCTTCCTCGCTGCCGCTCACCTGCCGGGCCAGCGCCTCGCAGCACTCGGCCCCCGAGGGCAGCATGGCCCCGTACAGCAGATCCCGTACCGTGGCCGTTTCCCCGGCCTGAAACCCCGCCAGCGAGGCATTCTGGGCCTGCAGAGCCGGAAAGATCTCCTCGGGCAGGGTCACGGGCGTGTCGAGGTCCGGGTTTGCTTCTATGGCCAGCAACGCCGTCATCATCTTGGTCATGGAAGCCGGATAGATCGTGCTGTCGGCATCCTTTTCGGCCAGCACCTCTCCGCTGTCGGCCCGCAGTAAAATGGCATGGGGACTGTTCAGCCCATCCAGCGTGACCCGCCGGGGCCACAACAGCAGAAGCAGGGTTGCCAGCGCCAGCACCAGCAGCCAGAACAGCCGCCGGAAGGCTCTGCGCCGGTGCTTCCGGCGGTACGGTGAAGTTTTTCATTCTCGTTCTCATCCCTTTTTGCAAAATCAAAAGCGCTTTCATCCCCTAATACGAGACGAGAGCACCTTTTTTCTGCAAAAAGTGGGGCCGCCCCACAAAAATTTGTGCAGCGGCCCCAAGCCAGTTCAATATTTTACCTTTTTACGTCATCTACAAGAATGTGTTCAGTGCTGTGCCTTATGGAACATGCTCTTGCGCTTACGTTCCAGCAGATAACCGGCAGCCAGCAGGACACCGCCTGCACGCACCAGAACATCTGCCATCCAGTTGGTGGTACCGGTCTGGATCAGCTTGCCGCTCTCCGGGCGGGCATCCTGTACCGGCGGGTTCACGGGGGTCTCCGGGGCGGGCGTGGTCTTAGCAACTGCCTGCTCCACGGCGGGAGTGGTGGGCCGTGCATCCTGCACTGCCGGGGTGGTCGGCGTAGTGGGAGCCGGAGCCGGAGGAGTAGGATCGGAGTCCTCGGGCGTTTCCGGTTTCGGGTTCGTGGGGATCACAGGGTCGGTCACTTCCCGCAGAGCGCCGTAAATGGTCACGGTATACTTTGCGGAGTCAGTGCCGTCGATGTTCTCGCCGGTGACCTTCACGTTGGAATCCGGGCCAAAGGCATCCAGCACGCCCGCTGCTGCGGTGGTGTTGGGGTTGTTCTGGCTCTCATAGCCCCAGACGATGGTATAGGTCTTGCCCTCATACTCGTACTCGGTGCCATAGACCATGTCATAAGCGCTGGGAGCACCCTCTGCCTGTTTTTCGTAGTTGCCCCAGATGAGCTTGGTGTTGCCCTCTGCATCGGTGGTCTTGGTGAAGTTCAGGCTCTTACCGTTCACCACCATATCCCGCAGAATAACGACCTGATCGCCATTCTCAGCGGTCTGGTAGGCAGTGTCGAAATTGTATCCGGCCTGCTTCAGCTCTTCCAGTGCCTTGCCGATGATCTCCGGGTCGTGGGAACCGTCCACATCCAGCATATAGTTCAGTGCGGCGGCGGGCACCCACACGGAGAGATACTGCTTCCCGGTCTCCTTGTTCAGGTCAGAGAGGTAGGTGTAGGTCTGGCCTTTATAGGAAAGGGCATCGAAGTTTGCGTGGGCATCATCCTTGGTCAGCAGGAAATTGGTCAGCTTGTCGCCCTGATCGTTCACCGGCCACAGGGTATTGTCGGCCTTGTAATCATAGGTCAGCGTGCCACCGGTAACGATGAGCTTCTGGCCCTTGTCATTCTTAGTGCCAACGATAGAATTCACATCCACATGGGAGCCGTTCTTGATGGTAGTGGTGGAGTTGGTGCCCAGAGAATAGATACTACCTTTGCGGAAATTGCCCTCAGTGATAAGGGTGCCGTTGTCCATGGTAAGAGTTGCACCGTTACCGAGAACAATAGCACTTGCACCTGTTGTGGCCTGCGAAAGGTGCAACTTGCTATTTTGATCAACCAGAATACGGCTTGGATTCTTGCTTAGGTTAACACGTAGAGCATGAGCATAGCCCTTCATTTGCAGATTATATTCGCTCTCTCCGGTAACATGCAGTTTGGTCGCACCACTCTGACCGCCAACAAACATCATACCAACACTGCCTATGGAGGTAACCTTGCTCTTGCCGCTGATTTCTACTTCATCAAAACCAGCGTAGATACCTGTGGGAGCTTCCAATTTGACCTCGCTCTTGTTGGTAACGGTCAGTTTTCCCTTTCCGTTACTCTCGGGGCCGTAGATGGCAGTACCATTCTGAGCACTGACGCTTCCGGTGGAGTTGTCAAATGTGATGTTGGTGCCGCCTTCAGGAGCAACGGAGATCCCCATGCCATTGCCGCTGATATTCACCTCGGAATTATCGAAGGTGATGTCTCCGGCATCGTCCTGATATTGGATGCCCTGGCCATTGCTGTCGATGTTCAGCGTGCTGTCTTCTACGGTTAGGCTGGAACCGGTTCCTCCATAGATTGCAGAGCTTTGTGTTCCCTTGATCTCCAGTGTGCTGTCACCTGTTACCGTGATGTCATCGGTACTGTCAATGCCATAACCATTGTTGCCGTAGACTAAACCTTCCTGATCATTATCGATCTTGTAAGCACCGCTGCCTACCGTGTCAATGGTCAGGCTGGACTTGTCCTCTACGGTCAAATCGCCCCGCTGTACGATACCGCGTCCACCCTGCGTACTGGAACCTGCTTCTGTGTGCTTGATATCCACATCGGCATTGTCCGTCAAGGTCACATCAGAATCGTTAGAGATCGCCATTCCGGTAGAAGTATGATCAATGTTCAGAGAACCTTGGTCGCTGGTATCGTCACCCTTGATGGTCAGGGACGCACCCTCGCCACTGCTGTCATCACCTGCGTTTTCGCCGCCCACGCGGATGCCCTCCACATTGCGGTTGGGGCTGCTCGTGCTCTCTTTTTCGCGTCTCCCGCTTCCTGGGCGGCATTCTCCAAGGCTTTCTTGCCATCAATGGTGTTTTCGCCCTTTAATGTAACGTCCACCGTGGAGTGATCCCGACAACAATGCCTGCGGTGTTATCTTTTTCGGTCAGATTGATTTCGGTATTATCCAGCGTCAGGTCAACGTTGGTTTCCTTGTTTTCATCTTCGCCTTCCAGATTCACACCGATATCAATGCCGTTGCCGCCGGTGGTCAGGTTGGAATCCTTGACTGTCAGGTCAACATCTGCACCCTCGCCCACCTTGATGATGGTTTTATCTTCTTTGGCATCTACGGGCACTTCTGTCTGGGTGCTGGTATCTACATTCACGCCCTCAACCACGATGGTTGCATCCTTCACATCCTCTTTGACGGTGATGGTGTTTCCAGTTGTGGTCTCAGCCGTGGGGCTGTTCTCTGCGTTGTTGCCAGAAGAATCTGTGGTAGTATCCGTCGGTGTGGTTTCCTCTGTACCATTGTCGGAGTTATCAGTGGATGGCAGAACATCTTCCTTTGGCGCGTTGCCGCCCTTGACGTTGATCACACCATGATCCGCTTCATCCTCGTTGACGTAGGTGCGGTGCTCCTCACTGCCGTCCTCACCCTGATAACTATACGCGCCGCGAGTGTCATCCTTGTCAACAGTTACACTGCCATCGCCCAGATAATACGTCACCGCAGAAGCGCTGGGGCCAACCGCGCTCACTGCAACCGCGGTGGCCAGCGACATTGCTGCCAACTTGAATTTCTTGTTTGTCATTTTTCTTCTGCTCCTTTCCAGTTCATGCTCACATGATCGAAAAGTGGTGGTTAAACAGCAGACCGATCCTTTGTCAGTCATCAATACTCCCAGTTTCTCCACGAAAAGCATCCGGACAAAAAGAAAAAAGCGCCGCACCAGCCAAATGGCTGGTACAACGCTTTGCGTTTTGTACTTTAGGGGTGCTCGCCCTCTCTATCTATGCTTTAACCCGCCGCTTTTCTCAAGGGCAGGGTGATCGTGGTTCCCGGAAAAGCTACTCCCATACACTTCTCCATAACCCCGCACCGGCTGCCCTTTGGGGGGTGCCGGCACATTTCCGCATAGTCGAAGAGGGTTGCAGAGCAAAGTGCAGCTGACTACCGGGCCTTCCGCCTTGCGTCACAGCCTTCCGACTGGTTTGCCGATCTTTCTGTTTTGCTGACAAGGTGCTTTTCGCACCTTATCATACCCCCCCTATAAAAAATCAAGGGGTCTGGGCGAAGTTTGTGAACATTCACAAATCCACGTGATTTTTTAGGCTATTTTAACGGAAAGGCACACGCACAACAAAAACAAACCCCCAAGGAATTTCTTCCTCAGGGGTTTCATGTAAGTCGGCGACTACCTATTTTCACGCGCCGTTTCCAGCGAACTATCTTGGGCACGAGTGAGCTTAACTTCTGTGTTCGGAATGGGAACAGGTGGAACCTCACCGTCATCGTCACCGACCATATGACTGGTTCAGTATAACATTTCTGTTCTACTTTGTCCAGTGTTTTTAGAAGGACGTGCCTTCAAAACTGAATAATCACTGCTGACATTTTATCATTGACTTGAGAAATTCAAGCGAATTGTGGTCAAACCCTCGATCTATTAGTACACACTTGCTGAATGGATCACTCCACTTACACATCGTGCCTATCAACCTCGTAGTCTACAAGGGATCTTACCTGATTGAATCAGTGGGATATCTTATCTTTGGGTCGGCTTCACGCTTAGATGCTTTCAGCGTTTATCCGATCCGTACGTAGTTGCCCAGCTATGCTCCTGGCGGAACAACTGGTGCGCCAGAGGTACGTCCGTCCCGGTCCTCTCGTACTAGGGACAGCTCCCATCAAATATCCTGCGCCCACGACAGATAGGGACCGAACTGTCTCACGACGTTCTGAACCCAGCTCGCGTACCGCTTTAATTGGCGAACAGCCAAACCCTTGGGACCGAATACAGCCCCAGGATGCGATGAGCCGACATCGAGGTGCCAAACCTCCCCGTCGATGTGGACTCTTGGGGAGATCAGCCTGTTATCCCCAGGGTAACTTTTATCCGTTGAGCGATGGCATTTCCACTCACATACCACCGGATCACTAACTCAACTTTCGTTACTGCTCGACCCGTCAGTCTCGCAGTTAGGCTCGCTTCTGCGTTTGCACTCTTTTTGCTTGATTTCCGATCAGGCTGAGGGAACCTTTGCATGCCTCCGTTACACTTTAGGAGGCGACCGCCCCAGTCAAACTGCCCACCTAACAATGTCCCCGACTCGATTCAGAGCCGCAGGTTAGAATTCCAATATCGCAAGGATGGTATCCCAACGGCCTCTCCGCCAAAGCCAAAGCCTTGGTTTCCCAGAGTCCCATCTATCCTGTGCATGCAACATCGAAACCCAATATTAGGCTACAGTAAAGCTCCATGGGGTCTTTCCGTCTTGTCGCGGGTAACCGGCATCTTCACCGGTACTACAATTTCGCCGGGCGGGCTGTTGAGACAGTGCCCAAATCATTACGCCTTTCATGCGGGTCAGAACTTACCTGACAAGGAATTTCGCTACCTTAGGACCGTTATAGTTACGGCCGCCGTTCACTGGGGCTTCGATTCAATGCTTGCACATCTCCTCTTAACCTTCCAGCACCGGGCAGGCGTCAGCTCGTATACGTCATCTTTCGATTTAGCACAAACCTGTGTTTTTGGTAAACAGTTGCTTGGGCCGATTCTCTGCGGCTCCATCTCTGGAGCACCCCTTCTCCCGAAGTTACGGGGTCAATTTGCCGAGTTCCTTAACAACCCTTCTCCCGTTGGCCTTAGAATCTTCTTCCTACCTACCTGTGTCGGTTTGCGGTACGGGCACCTCAGAAATACACACAGCTTTTCTCGCCATCTTCCATCTCAGACTTCGGTACTAATTTCCCTCGATCTCTACCGGAACCAACACCCGGCTCTGAGACTTCATATGTGTCCCTGTGCTTAACTCTTTTGGTGGTGACGGAATCTCTACCGTCTGTGCATCGGCTACGCCTTTCGGCCTCACCTTAGCTCCCGACTAACCTGGAGCGGACGAACCTTCCTCCAGAAACCTGAGGCTTTCGGCCATGCAGATTCTCACTGCATTCGCGCTACTCATTCCGGCATTCTCACTTCTATACACTCCACAGCCGCTTACGCTACTGTTTCTCCGCGTATACAACGCTCCCCTACCCAATACATTGCTGTATTGCCTAAGCTTCGGTGTCAGGTTTAGCCCCGTTAAATTCTCCGCGCAAAGACGCTCGACCAGTGAGCTATTACGCACTCTTTGAATGAGTGGCTGCTTCTGAGCCAACATCCTGGTTGTCTGCGTATCTTCACATCGTTTTCCACTTAACCTGACTTTGGGACCTTAGCTGTAGATCTGGGCTGTTTCCCTTTTGACAATGACATTTATCTGACACTGTCTGACTCCCAAGCATCAATACTCTGGCATTCTGAGTTTGATAAGCTTCGCTAACCTCTCGGCCGCTAGGCTATTCAGTGCTTTACCTCCAGGTATCTAACTTGAGGCTAGTCCTAAAACTATTTCGGGGAGAACCAGCTATCTCCGGGTTCGATTGGAATTTCTCCGCTACCCACAGTTCATCCGCCGCCTTTTCAACGGAGGTCGGTTCGGTCCTCCATGGAATTTTACTTCCACTTCAACCTGACCATGGGTAGGTCACCCGGTTTCGGGCCCATATATGCAACTTAACGCCCTTTTCAAACTCGCTTTCGCTTCGGCTTCAGACCTTAAGTCCTTAACCTTGCTACATATGATAACTCGCCGGACCATTCTACAAAAGTACCCTATCACGCTTTGACGCGCTCTAGGTGCTTGTAGGCACAGGGTTTCAGGTTCTTTTTCACTCCCCTCCCGAGGTGCTTTTCACCTTTCCTTCACAGTACTATACGCTATCGGTCACTGGGTAGTATTTAGGGTTGGAGGGAGGTCCCCCCGTATTCCGACCAGGTTTCACGTGTCTGGCCGTACTCTGGATCCTGCGCAGCTCTCTCCGTTTTCACCTACGTGGTTCTCACACTCTCTGACCGGCCTTCCCATGCCGTTCGGTTAACAGATTGAGTCTTAAAAGCAGTCCGTACCCCGAAAGTATTTCTACTCTCGGTTTGCCCTCTTCCGCGTTCGCTCGCCACTACTTACGGAATCTCGTTTGATGTCTCTTCCTCGCCCTACTTAGATGTTTCAGTTCAGGCGGTTCCCTCAATACACCTATTTTAAATTTCAGTGCATTGTACCTGAGTATGAACTCAGGTGAGTTTCCTCATTCAGAAATCTCCGGATCAATGCTTATTTGCAGCTCCCCGAAGCTTATCGCAGCTTATCACGTCTTTCATCGGCTCCCAGTGCCAAGGCATTCGCCCTGCGCCCTTGTTCGCTTGACCTTTCAAACGTTCTTTCAGAACATTTGGTATCCTCTTGATTCTCTCTTATTGCCAACGAAGATTATTGTTACCCTTCCTTTTGAAATTGCAATATTTCTTAAAAAGAACTTACTATAATCTTTGTTTCGCAGTTCGATTATTCAGTTTTCAAGGTACGTCTTTGAGTGTCCTTTTCAGGGCCCTCAAAATCGAACAATATCTACTCTGCTTGTATCTGTCACCTGTTCCAGATGGTCGACCATCTTTGATGTTCTTCCATCTGCCTGACTCCTTAGAAAGGAGGTGATCCAGCCGCACCTTCCTACGGCTACCTTGTTACGACTTCACCCCAATCACCAGTTTTACCTTCGGCGGCGTCCTCCTTGCGGTTAGACTACCGACTTCGGGTCCCCCGGCTCTCATGGTGTGACGGGCGGTGTGTACAAGGCCCGGGAACGTATTCACCGTGGCATGCTGATCCACGATTACTAGCAATTCCGACTTCGTGCAGGCGAGTTGCAGCCTGCAGTCCGAACTGGGACGTTGTTTCTGAGTTTTGCTCCACCTCGCGGTCTTGCTTCTCTTTGTTTAACGCCATTGTAGTACGTGTGTAGCCCAAGTCATAAAGGGCATGATGATTTGACGTCATCCCCACCTTCCTCCGTTTTGTCAACGGCAGTCCTGCTAGAGTCCTCTTGCGTAGTAACTAACAGTAAGGGTTGCGCTCGTTGCGGGACTTAACCCAACATCTCACGACACGAGCTGACGACAACCATGCACCACCTGTCTCTGCGTCCCGAAGGAAACACATATTTCTATGTGCGTCGCAGGATGTCAAGACTTGGTAAGGTTCTTCGCGTTGCGTCGAATTAAACCACATACTCCACTGCTTGTGCGGGCCCCGTCAATTCCTTTGAGTTTCAACCTTGCGGTCGTACTCCCCAGGTGGATTACTTATTGTGTTAACTGCGGCACTGAAGGGGTCAATCCTCCAACACCTAGTAATCATCGTTTACGGTGTGGACTACCAGGGTATCTAATCCTGTTTGCTACCCACACTTTCGAGCCTCAGCGTCAGTTGGTGCCCAGTAGGCCGCCTTCGCCACTGGTGTTCCTCCCGATATCTACGCATTCCACCGCTACACCGGGAATTCCGCCTACCTCTGCACTACTCAAGAAAAACAGTTTTGAAAGCAGTTTATGGGTTGAGCCCATAGATTTCACTTCCAACTTGTCTTCCCGCCTGCGCTCCCTTTACACCCAGTAATTCCGGACAACGCTTGTGACCTACGTTTTACCGCGGCTGCTGGCACGTAGTTAGCCGTCACTTCCTTGTTGAGTACCGTCATTATCTTCCTCAACAACAGGAGTTTACAATCCGAAGACCTTCTTCCTCCACGCGGCGTCGCTGCATCAGGGTTTCCCCCATTGTGCAATATTCCCCACTGCTGCCTCCCGTAGGAGTCTGGGCCGTGTCTCAGTCCCAATGTGGCCGTTCAACCTCTCAGTCCGGCTACCGATCGTCGCCTTGGTGGGCCATTACCTCACCAACTAGCTAATCGGACGCGAGGCCATCTCAAAGCGGATTGCTCCTTTTCCCTCTGGTCGATGCCGACCTGTGGGCTTATGCGGTATTAGCAGTCGTTTCCAACTGTTGTCCCCCTCTTTGAGGCAGGTTCCTCACGCGTTACTCACCCGTTCGCCACTCGATCAAGGAAGCAAGCTCCCTCTCTCTCGTTCGACTTGCATGTGTTAGGCGCGCCGCCAGCGTTCGTCCTGAGCCAGGATCAAACTCTTTATAAATGATATTTATCACTTAAAAGTGTTAAATCTCTCTTCGCTCAGCACGCAATCGCTTGCGTCCTGTGTGAATTACTTTGTTTGGAATTGTTTACCGTGTTTTTCCAACACGAAAATAGGTTCCGTTACAAGTTTTTCGATATTGTTCAATTTTCAAGGTCCTGTGCGCCTCAGCCTTAGCGGCTGGCGACTTGATTATTTTACCACAGAAGTGATTTTTTGTCAAGCACTTTTTTCAGAAGCTTTTCGATCTTTTCGAACTTGTGGTTCGTTTTTCAACGTATCCATATTGGTTCTTTCGCTTTGCTTCTGCCGCCTTCAGAAGTCATTCTTTCCGGCGGCCCTTGGCGCTCAAGTATAATACCACATCCCCAGCCTTCTGTCAACACTTTTTGCATCTTTTTGAGTTTTTTCTATATTTCTTGAATTTGTTTCATTTCCCCGGCCGGGTGTTTCTTTTTTATCCCATAAACAGCACAAAGCCCCGCGCGCAAAACGCAGGGCTTTGTTGAAATACAAAGATCACAGTTCTCCCCGGCCAGACAGCGCCCGGTACAGGGTCGTCTCATCGGTATACTCCAGGCTGGCACCCACGGGCAGGCCATAGGCCAGACGGGTGGTCTTGATGCCCAAGGGCTTGATGAGCTTTGCCAGATACATGGCGGTAGCTTCACCCTCCACCGTGGGGCTCATGGCCATGATCACTTCCTTCACTTCACCGTCCCCCAGACGGGCCAGCAGTTCCTTGACCGTCAGCTGTTCGGCACCGATGCCATCCATGGGGCTGATGAGACCGTGGAGCACATGGTACATTCCATGGTACTCCCGGGTGCGCTCAAACGCCTGCACATCACGGGGCGTTTCCACCACACAGATGACAGAGCGGTCCCGCTTGGCACTGGCGCAGATGGGGCAGAGCTCGGCTTCGGTATAATTCTGGCAGACACGGCAGCGGTGGAGCTTGGTGTGGGCATTCTGGATCGCACCCGCCAGTGCGGCAGCATCCTGATCCGACATGCTCAGTACCTGATAGGCCATCCGGGTCGCACCCTTCCGCCCAATGCCCGGGAACTTGCTGAATTCTTCGATCAGCTTTTCCAGCGGGGCTGCATTATAACCCATGGTGCTCCTCCACTTTGATCAAAGACCGGGAATGTTCAGGCCGCCGGTCAGTTTGCCCATTTCGGCCTCGGCAGTCTCATCCACCTGCTTGACGGTTGCATTGACGGCAGCAGCCACCAGGTCTTCCAGCATCTCGATATCATCGGGGTCCACGGCCTCAGGCTTAATGGTGATGCTCAGCACCTCGTGCTTGCCGTTCATCTTCACAGTGACCATCTCACCTGATGCACTGCCGGTGTACTCAGCAGCTTCCAGCTCTGCCTGCTTGGCCTTCATATCTTCCTGCATCTTTTGGGCCTGACGCATCAGGGAGTTCATATCGGGGCGGCCGAAGCCTGCGGGCATTCTTGCTTTCATGGTTGGTTCTCCTTTTATTTATCGTTTTTTGCGTTCACTATCCTCAATCGACACCTCCAGCCCCAGCTGTTCCAGCTTGCGGAGGGATTCCTCGGCGTTGGCCGAAGCGCGATTGACCGTCTTGGATTCATAAGGGCCGATGGGCACCGCCACACCGGACACCTGCGCGATCAGCTTTTTGATGAGCTTCTGGCTTTCCTTGTTGGCGCGGATAAAATCCCGGAAGGTCTTTCCGCCATCGATAAGCACCCGGGTACCATCAAAGTCCGGCAGGGGCGGCAGCTCTTCTTCCGCAGGAGCTGCTGCTTCCGCCTTGGGCGGTTCCACGGGCTGAGGTGCCGGTTCCGGCTCAGACTGCTGCATCGGTGCCGGTTCCACAGAAGGTTCCTGCACGGGAGCCGATTCCGCCGGTGCACTTACAAAAGGCTTGACCGGTGCTGACGCAAACGGTCTGGGGGCCTCCTGTGCAGGGACCGCAGGCCGGGCGGCGGGCACAGCCTGTACCGCCACCTGCTGGGGGCGGCTCCAAAGGCTGAACAGAGCCAGTTCCAGCTCTATCCGCTGGTCACTGCCACGGGTCATGTGCTCCAGAGCGTTGCCTAGAGCCCGGATGGCCCGGATGCGCCTCCCCTGCCCCATCCGGGGGCCTTTTTCCAGATAGAGCTTTTCCTCTTCCGGAGATACACCCGAGAGCAGTGCCTGCCCGCCAGGCAGGGCCGCCAGCATCAGCGCACGGTAATGGGCAATGAGCTCCTCGGTCAGCCGCTTCATTATCCACTGACTGCTGGCGCAGTTGGCGCAGCCAGTGCCGCAGAGCCAGCGCATCGAAATATGGAACAGTGCCCGGTCGGTCACACCTGCCATCCGGCGGATCCGCATCGATGCGCACCGGCACAGGTTCCAGCGTGGCGGTACAGGGAAATAAGCAGAATAAAGATGATATACCTTATAAGCGTTTTCAGCAGGCATTGAACGCTGCCGGGGAGTATGTGCACTCGTCGATGATATATACCTTTGCACGACAGGCGCTGGGGTATGCACGCATCACGGATATCGTCCACGCCGTTGTTGGAGGCCGCGTCCATCTCACCACGTCCAGAATGCTGCCGTTGTCGATGCCCCTGCATCTCGCACTCACCGCAGGGGTCACCGTTCTGGGGATGCAGGCAGTTGACTGCCTTGGCAGACATCTTGGCACAGGTGGTCTTGCCGGTGCCGCGCACGCCGGTAAACAGATAACGTGGCCCACACGGCCTGTGGCGATCTGGTTGCGCAGTGCGGTCACAATGCCGCGCTGGGCCACCACATCCTCAAACCGCTGGGGCCGCCACTTGCGGTACAGGGCTCGATATCCGCTTCTCCCCTTTCAACAAAAAACCGGGCAGCGCTTGACGGGGGTTTGACCCCCGCCTTTGCAACTCGGCATACGGATGGTAGGCTGACTGAAACGCACGGGGCCACCGCTTGCGGCTTGGTTCCCACCTGACCTGAAGTTCCAGCGGCCCCATCGTACAGGGGCCTGCATCCGCATGCCGAGAAACCAGCGCAGCAGGCGCTGTCCGGCATGGCATATTTTGTGCTTTGATTATTATACCATTTTTCAGCGGCATTGCAAGTAGTAAAAAATGCCCCGCTGCCGTAAATTTCGACAGCGGGGCACTCTATTTACGTTATTGCCGAACCGGTTCAGACAGTGCGGCCAAAACCGGCACGCAGAGCATGACTGAGATCAGGACTGGCAGGCGGTGATCAGGCTCATCTTATAGACCTCGTCAGCGTTGCAGCCGCGGGACAGGTCGTTGATGGGTGCGTTCAGGCCCTGCAGAATGGGGCCGTAGGCAGCGTAGCCGCCCAGACGCTGAGCGATCTTGTAGCCGATGTTGCCAGCCTCGATAGACGGAAGATGAAGGTGGCCTGGCCTGCAACCGGAGAGCCCTTGCACTTGGTAGCAGCAACAACCGGGGA
>VOFB01003081.1_pt1 | contig 29529 bp, 49 predicted proteins | sample 5384141 | NCBI WGS metagenome assembly VOFB01 (sample SAMN12384721, study PRJNA508395) | human gut metagenome | isolation source: healthy gut A | host: Homo sapiens | reverse complement strand
TCTTTGATAATCAATAAGGTATCTGAAATCCAGATTTTTCAGGATTTAATAATGTCGTATCCGTTAACGCGATAGAAGTCGGTGTTAAATCGATGACAGGAAAAGTATTTAAATCTTGTAACTCAACTAGTTTACATGAATATGGTTTTTCTCTGAGGTACAAGATAATACCAATAGTAATAAACATATATAAACTGTTTTTTCATATTTAATTTTTTATATAATCGATAAATATATTCATTATCATTTTATTATCGAGAGGAGAACCACATAAAATTTTATTATCTTCAATTAGAAATGTTTGACTACGAGGAATAAGAGGATTTAGTTTAAAAAATTATGAGTATAATCAAAAGTAGAATTGAAAAAAATCCTTATTTTGCTTAATAATTTCATCTAAACGTTCAAATTCATCTCCAATAACTAAAATATTATTTTTTCTGCAACTTTTATTTTGGGAAGCAATTAATTCCCATTTGTTTAAATTTACATAACAGTCTTCACAGGTTGGACTGATTATATTTAAAATATAATTAGAATTTGAAATATGTTGATTTGTCGAATCTAAACAAGAATAATCTATCGGTTTGTTTATAATGAAAGAGTAATCAGAATTCATTATTTTTAAGAGTTTTCTTTTTGAAAACTACTTAAATTTATGATAATTATCAATACGATTAATAGAATCCCTGATATGTAGTATATAATTTTTTTTCATCTCTATAAAAAGTATCTTAAAATCTCTAAATTGCAAAATAGATATTTTAAGATAAAATTAACAATCCTGATATAAGGGTTATTTCCTTGTTTATCTGGACATTTTCTACACATGTTATACTTCGTAATAGCATTGGGATAGATATATTGTAAAAAGTTATGACGAATGTTGCTATAGTTATTCTAATTTGTTGTTCTATAATATTGTTTTATATATATATTTAACATATGGGTGGGGATATATGTTTTAGGGGTTTTATTTATGGTATAAATACCTTGCAAAATATAATGAAAAGCATTGTAACAAATAATTTTCAGTTTCGATGATTTCACTTTTAAAACGATCCTGGAATAGATGATCATATCTGCCGTATTTATTATTGAACCACATGGCATAGCTGGTTACTATCCGCCGGATGTGTTCGCTGAGGGCAGGACTTTCAATTTTTTTCCATATGAAGTATAGGGGCGGTGAGCAGCAAAAGGGTAGTAAGGGCGAATGCCCATACATTTATTGCACGGGATTGAGCTGTCATAACGTAATCTTGTATTTCTAGTGTTTCCATAATTTATTTTGTGGATTCACTAATATAACGCAGAAAAATCCTTATCGGTCGAAAAATTTGGGATTCCGGGACGGACCTTTTGTCCGGTTTTATATCAGACTTACTGCCCGGTATTTTGTTAGTTGTAATGGTTACAGTGGTTAAGGAGTAACCATAGAAACCGCTGTAACATTGCTTATCTTTTATTTTTAGAAGTAGGTGAAAAGAGAGCTTGCTTAAAATGGGACGAAAAGTCCGTCCCGGAATCCCGAGAGGTTAATATTTCAGCCATTTGTAAAGTTCTTTCCAAGTGACTTTTTTTTTGCCATACATTAAAATACCGATGCGGTAAATTTTTCCGGATAGCCAGGTAAAAAAGATAAAACTGACGATTAATAATGCCATAGAGGTCAGGATTTCCCAGGTCGGTACTCCGAAGGGGATACGGACCAGCATAACGATCGGTGAGGTGAACGGGATCAACGAACTCCAGAATACCATCGGGGATTCGGGACTTTTCATGGCGGCGAAACCGATGTATAACCCGATGACGAGGATAATCGACAAAGGGGTCAGGAATTGTTGCGAATCGGTTTCGTTATCGACGGCAGCACCGATAGCGGCGAATAAAGAAGCATATAACAGGTAGCCTCCGATAAAATAGAATAAGAAAGAGGCCAGGAATTTAATGATAAAGATCGGGTCGATGGTCATCGCAACCTTTTGGATGATTTGCATTTTTCAGCGCTCAGATTCCCTGTACCGGCTATATCCGGCAGGCCGCCGGCCAGGTTGCCGGCATTTCTCAGTGCTTCCAGATCGATGCCCGGCAGGAAGAATGTTTGCATGACCAGGATCAGCACAAGGCCGAATACTACCCAAATCAGGAATTGTACGAGGCCGACAGCTGCTACTCCGATGATTTTACCTAACAGAAATTGAAACGGTTTGACAGAAGAGACCAATACCTCGATAATCCGGTTTGTTTTTTCTTCGATCACTCCTTTCATGACTTGAGAGGCATACATGAATATAAAGAAGTAGATAATCATGCCGCCGATCAATCCGATAGCCGAAGCGACTTCCGACGAGCTTTCTTTGGCTTCGCCCGAGTCGGTGATCTTTAACGTACGCACCAGTACAGGTGTTTGTGTGGCCGATAATTGTTCTTCCAAATCGGGGGACTTGTGATTCGGCGATGACTTTTGCTCTTTTTTATGTCTTCAATTTTTTGCGCAATTGGGCCGCGATTTCATTTTTCAATTCCATAGGAACCCGAGAAAAGAATAGACCGGAATTTCAGGTGATCCATAATATTTTCCGGATTGAAATCAGGGGGCGTAATAGTCATGTTGCCGGAGAAATTCGAAGCTCCCGATTCATCGACCCGGGGTATTCAGGTATTCGAATGTATTGTTGATTTGCTCGAATGGAGTCTCAGTACAGACTGATTGATCACTGCAATTTTACGGTCCTGTGTGTCGTCTTTCAGAAGCATCCACATCAGGAAAGCATAAAAACCGGCTAAAAGAATGGGAACGACGAGTGTCAGTACCAGAAAACTTCTTTTTCCGTACTCTGGTTGTAAATTCGCGTCCTATGATGATAAGCGTTTTATTCATTTCAGATTTATGATTTGGGGTTTACGAAGTGGATTATTCTTCCTGTTTGATGTCGTTAACCATTTCTCCTTTCACTAATTTGATAAAGATATCGTTCATTCCCGGTATGACCTTTTGATAAGAGATAATATCGGTTTTGTCGAGCAGACGACGTAATAAAGTATTGGTCGGACAAGCCACGAGGCGTTGCAGGACCAGTTCGTGTTGTCCGTCTTCTATTTTTCGGAAAGCAGTTCATATTCTTCTCCGATCACTTCTTGCGGATGAAAATCCGGTTTGATATTTACAGATGAGTCGGTAAGTATTGTTGGCATACTTATTCCGGATCTGATTGATCGGGCCTTCGATAATTTTTTTGATTTGTTAATCAAGGCAATATGGCTACAGATTTCCTCGACGGAAGCCATATTGTGGGTGGAAAAAATAATGGTCGTTCCTTTTTTGGCAGTTCAGTATTTCTTTTTTTCAGGAGTTCGACATTGATGGGGTCGAATCCGCTGAACGGTTCATCAAAAATCAGCATTTCCGGTTCGTGCAGGACGGTGGTGATGAATTGCACCTTTTGGGCCATTCCTTTGGATAATTCTTCTACTTTCCGATCCCACCAGGCCTCGATTCCGAATTTCTCGAACCAGGCTTTCAATTGTTGAATCGCGTCATGACGGCTCACTCCTTTCAGACGAGCCAGATAAACGGCCTGTTCACCGACTTTCATCTTTTATAGAGGCCTCTTTCTTCAGGCAGATAACCGATGCGGTTCATGTCGGCAGGTTCCAGTTTATGGTCTTTAAAATAAAGTTCACCCGAATCCGGTCCTGTAATCTGGTTTATAATTCGGATCAGAGAAGTCTTTCCGGCTCCGTTGGGGCCTAACAATCCATAAATAGCTCCTTCCGGGATTTCGATAGATACATCGTCCAAAGCCCGGTGATTGGCATAATTTTAATAATATTTTAGCGACAAAAAAACTCATACCTTTTCACTTAAACAGTTACAAAAGTTACAACGGTTATAATGGTCAGGATTCACGTCTAAGATCCTTGTAACCTTTGAAATCTTTGTAACGACATAAATTGCCAGAATTGGTTGATAAAGTCTTTGGACTTTATCAACTTTACCAATTCATTATACCTGCCATTATTATAAATACAAATGCTGATATGTTAATACGCTCTGTGGTCGGCACATTTACATATTAGCACATCAGCATAACAGATCAGCTGTATTCAGACAGCTTCATTTTCTTCCATTTCGATCATCAATGTCCCCTTCGGAATTTTATCTCCTGAGTTGACATATATTTTTTGATTTTACCCGAAAATGGTGCAGCCAGTTTGTTATTCATCTTCATAGCCTGAAGAATCAGAAGAACATCTCCTTCCTGGACTTCCTGGCCCTCTTTCACTTCGATTTGCATAATGGTTCCCGGAATGTGTGAAGTCAGCAGATAGGATTCGGTTCTTCCCATTTTTTTCGGTTTACCCATTTCTGGGTAAGCTGAGTTTTATATTCTACGCCATTCAGCAGAATTTTTCATATTTAACAGTCATTTTACCTCTTTTTAGTGGTTCTGAAACTTTAAGTCTTTTCAGTTTAAAAAGTCCGGGAATTCCTGGACTTTATAAACTCTGAACACTGTTAGAACGGAGGAATTCCGTGTTTCTTAGCAGGTGTCATAACGGTTTTATTACCGGAGACTTCGATAGAATGTTTCAATAACAGGCGTGTTTCCGACGGTTCGATCACCGAGTCGATATATCGCTTTGAAGCTGCTACGCAAAGGATTAGCAAATTTCTCGCGATATTCGGCAACTTTCTGCTTCCGTGTTTCTTCCGATTAACAGATTCTTTTTTATTTCTTTACGGAAAATAATGTTTGCTGCCCCTTCCGGTCCCATTACGGCGATTTCGGCTGTCGGCCAGGCAAACATAAAGTCGGCTTTCAGGTGGCGTGAGTTCATGGCGATGTATCCACCACCGTAAGCTTTACGCAGGATTACCGTCACTTTAGGTACGGTAGCTTCACTATAAGCATACAATACTTTTGCTCCGTGGCGGATCACACCCATATGTTCCTGTTCAACGCCCGGTAGATATCCCGGCATGTCTTCGAAGGTCACGATCGGAATATTGAATGCGTCGCAGAAACGGATAAACCGGCCTGCTTTATCGGCAGAGTCGCAATCAATACACCGGCTAATACCAAGGGTTGATTGGCTACGAAACCGATCGTTTCTCCATCTACCCGACCGAATCCGACAACGATATTCTGTGCAAAGAATCCTGTTGTACCTCAAGAAATCGGAATCGTCGGCAACGGCTTTGATAATATCTCTCTTACATCATAAGGCTGGGTAGGATCTGCAGGAAGGATTTTTTTCGATATTGTATTCTGCTTTCGGAGCTTTTGACGGAAAGGCTTTCGCTTTACGTTGATTGTTCCAGGGGATAAAGGTGAGCAGTTTTTTATTTGTTCGAAACATTCTGCTTCTGTAGAGGCAAAGAAGTGGGCATTTCCACTGATACAGGCATGAACGCGTGCTCTCCGAGGTCTTCCATGCTAACTTCTTCTCCCAGTACTGTTTTTACCACTTCCGGACCTGTGATGAACATTTTGAAATATTATCTACCACAAATACGAAAATCGGTCAATGCCGGAGAATAAACGGCTCCACCAGCACAAGGACCCAGAATAACGGACAATTGAGGGATAACACCGGAAGCCTGTGTGTATTGCGGAAAAATTTCTCCATAACCGGCCAGTGAATCCACCCCTTCTTGGATACGTGCACCACCGAGTCGTTGATACCGATGATCGGCATCCGCATTTTGGTGGCATGATCCATAATTTTGGTGATTTTACGGGCGTGCATCAGTCTAACGAACCTCCTGCAACAGTGAAATCCTGAGCATAAATAGCAACGGGTTCTCCATAGACAGTACCGGTACCGATAACGACACCGTCGCCGTGAAGAACTTTCTTGTCCATATCAAAATCCTTAGATTGGTGCTCTACGAACATGTCGTACTCGTGGAAAGAACCTTTGTCCAAAATCCCTCGATACGCTCACGGGCTGTCAATTTACCCATGGCGGCCTGCTTTTTGATAGCATCTTCGCCACCACCCTGAAGTACAATTTCTTTCCTCTTTCTTAAGTCAAGAATATTCCTTTTAAGTGACATAGTAATTTAGTTTATTATTAACTTGCGTAATTCCTTCTCAGAAATTAACACACCATTTAAACTGCAAGGTTACGTAAAAAAAATGATTTAAAAAATACCTGTCTTTATTATACTAATCGGTATCTATTGATATCATTGAGGGTTGAAGTCGAAATTTTAACGATTTATTTGAAAAAATTTACTATTATCTGTATTTATTAATAAATGGGGGAGGGGGATTTGTTCTTCCGGGGTTTTGTGGTGTTGCAGATAGAGACTGTCGATGATACCGTCGACCAGGCCGATGGTAGGCACGACGATATGCTTCGCTTGGGTATGCTCTGCGACTAGCAGGAAGATATCTGCGGCATTGGTAATGACATCTGCACGGTCGGGTTTCAGATTGTATAACCGGGCACGTTCTTCTAAGGAATAGTTTTTAGAGTGTTGTTGAGTTGTACTAATTTTTCTACCGGGAGAGTCATTTATTTTTGGCCGGAAGTTTAGCTAACCGGAACAATTTGTTGATATTTCCACGGACCCGATGATCGTGATTACCGGGTATTGTTCCCGAATTTATTCAGGTCTCTTTTCAAACGGTTGTATACGCTGGGAACGACTTTCCCTTTCAACAGACGTACGGTTCCGATGTTGTAAGAACGTGAACTGCGGGAGTATTCCTTGATGGATCAAGCTGATTTCCGTGCTACCTCCCCGACGTCGACATAGATATAATCGGCGTTTTTATCCGCCAGGTATTCGATGTGATTATCGTATACCAAACGGGCTTCTTCCTCTCCGTTGATAATATCTATCCGGATACCTGACTTCCGGGTGATGGTTTCGATTACTTCTTTCCCGTTTGCGGCATCCCGCATTGCCGATGTGGCACAAGCCCGATAGGCATCGACTTCGTATATTTTCATCAGTTGCCGATAAGCCTTCATCAGACGGAGTAGTTTTTTAGCTTTACTGGCCGGTATTTCACCTTGTGTAAATACTTCTTCTCCCAGGCGCAGGGGGAACCCTTAGAAGGAGCTTTCTTTTGTAAACAACTGTTCCGCTGTTTCGGGATTGATACTTTTGATCAATAATCTGACTGCATTGGAGCCGATATCGATCGCTGCATAATTTACTTTTACTCATGGGGTATGTTATTAGTTGTGATTTCTTGTATGTCTTCCTGATAATAGTGATATAAGGCCGATTGTGACCGGAATAGCGAATGGTCTTCGTTTTTCCGGGATATTCTGTCCTGTGCCGTCGACTTGTCGTCCCTGCAGAGAGTCTTTCAGGCCATATTCGACGATTCGTTTCAATTCGGTTTGAATTTTCTTATCATAAACAGGGGTAAGTACTTCGATCCGGTTGTCCGTGATTCCGGGGCATCCAGTCGGCAGAACCTGTCAGGCAGATCATATCACCTGCATTTTCGAAAATGAAAATTCGTGAATGTTCCAGATAACGGTCGATAATTCCGTTGATCCGGATGTTTTCGCTTATTCCCGGGATTCCCTGTGACGATAGAACAATACCTCGTACCACCAGGTCGATCTTTACGCCTGCGGCCGAAGCTTCATAAAAGCTTACGATCAATGTCCGGTCTGTAATATGGTTTACCTTTCCTAATATTCGGGCCGTTTTTTGTTTTCTGGCATTTTTGACTTCCTCTTCGATCAATTTCAATAGTTTGGAACGCATATCGTTGGGAGAGACCAGTAATTCTTTGAATTTTACGGGTAGATAAGGTTTTTCAATAAAGTCGAAGACATGCCGGACTTCTTTTACCAGGGTTTTGCGTGCGGTAAAAGGGTGACGTCGGTATATCGGGTGGCATTCCCTTCATGAAAATTTCCGGTACTGACACAGGCGATATCTCCCTGTCTACCCGATATATATACTAGTTTTGCGTGTATTTTCAGACCTTCGACTCCGAATACGACTTTGATTCCGGCGTCTTGCATTTGTTTAGACCAGCTGATATTCGATGCTTCGTCGAAACGGGCGAGTAGTTCGATAACTACAGTTACTTTTTCCCGTTTCTGGCTGCTGCGATTAAAGTTTGGATACCCTTGGAATTTTTTCGCTACCCGGTAGGGGTCATTTTTATGGCTTTGACGTTCGGGTCGATCGTGGCTTCCCGGAGTACACGCAAGAAAGAAGAAAAACTGTGATAGGGATAGTGCAGGGAAGAGATCGCGGGTACGGATGGTATTCAAGATGCTGTCGTCCCCTGAAAAGTCCGTTTTTGAACAATGGAGGCTGAGGGGATATTTTAAATCGTCACGTTTACAATCGGGAAATTTCATCAGATCTTTCAGATTTTGGTATCTACCGGCTCCGACCTGGTATCCCAGCGGTCCATACAAAGCATCCGGCTGGGTGGCGCTGCATAACCGCAGGCATCCGGCTGTCGTATACCAACCGGATCGGTTCCCCGTTTTTCTGCTTTTTCACCCCCTTCGATATTTTTTGCATAATGCTGTTCCGAAGATCTGAATCGAGTTCCATTTCTGCGTCTTTAGTGAACTTGAACGTGTAAGCCTCGAAGTGGTCGTAAGGCCGGCCGTTGAATATCAGGGGAAGGCAAAGCGGACGATGTCGTCCAGAAACATCAGGCATATGCGGTCGTCATCGCCGGGGATCCGGATAAAACGGCCGTATGATTGCACCGGCAAAGCGATAATAGCAAAATCTTTTTTAGTTTTCCTGTGGTTTGCAGACAGACGCTCAGATAGATATGGTCGTCGGGTTGGTCACTGAAATGACGGAAAGAAGAAGTGAAAAGCGGGGGCGTAGAGCCGATCAGTTGTGTCTTGTAAAATTCACGGATATAGTTGGCTTGCTCCTCCTGTAATTCTTGTTCGTTCAGGAGGTAAATCCGGTTTTGCCGGAGTGCTGTATTTATTGCTGTAAATGTTTCCTCGAATTTTTGTGTATACAGGGCATTCAACCGGCTGATTTCCCTGAAGGTTTGAATGGCGGTTTCTCTCTCTGCCTTAATGGTTTTATCCTCATATTCGATGATTCGGTTGAGGGTGGCTACCCGTACCCTGTAAAATTCGTCCAGATTATTGGGTAGATTCCCAGAAAGGATAACCGTTCGAGTAAAGGAACCGGGGCTTTTTCTGCTTCGGACAGGATTCTCCGGGTAAAATACATCCAACTGATATCCCTTTCCAGGTAGGGGAATCTCACCTTTTTTCTTTTGTTACTTTCATGGATAAAATACAATGTATTGATTTAATTACGAATGTATTTTATCCATGTTACTATTTAATGACAGAAATGTGACATTGTCGTTGAGGCTGGAATTGTCTTTATAAAATTTCTTTCAGGTGTTTATAATTGGAATTGATCGTATCGATAATCTCCTGTGTCCGGCCGGTCAATAACATTTTATACATGGCTTGTGCGAATCCGGTCATTTGATTCCATTCTATTTGCGGGGGCATAGCCAGTGCATTCGGATCGGTCATTACATTCAGTAGAGCAGCTTCCGGTGAGTTCAAGGCTTCGACCAATACCGGGAGTACATCGTCCGGACGGCTGACGGTATAGCTCTTTATACCCATCGCTTGAGCCACCAGGGCAAAATCCGGATTTTGCATGTCGGTTTCGTTGTCCGGCAGGCCGGCGACTTCCATTTCGAGTTTTTACCATACCCAAAGAACGGTTATTGAATACAATAATCTTGACCGGTAGCTTATATTGGGCGATGGTTGCCAGATCACCCAGTAACATAGAGATGCCTCCGTCGCCGCAGAGAGCGATCACCTGTCTGCCCGGATAGGCGAACGATGCTCCTATAGCCTGGGGCATAGCGTTGGCCATTGTGCCGTGATTGAAAGAGCCTAACATCTTTCGCTGGCCGGAAGCTTTCAGGTAACGGGCTCCCCCAGACACAGGTCATACCCGTATCGACGGTAAAAATAGCATTTGCCTGAGCAGTTTCGTCGACCATCGCCATGACATATTCCGGGTGAATCTTATTATCACTGCCTTTGTTTTCGACGTAAGCATTCAGGTCTTTAATTACTTTGGAATAACCGAGCAACTGATCGTTCAGAAAGCTTTTGTCGCTTTTGGCTTGTAAAAGAGGTAATAAAGCTTCGAGTGTCGTCTTGATATCTCCGCATAGCCCCATTTGTACTTTGGCTCTTCGGCCCAGGTGACTGGGATCGATGTCGATCTGAACGATTTTATTGTGAGTCGGTAAAAACGGGCCGTACGGGAAATCGGTACCTAATAAAACCAGTACATCGGCCGCATGCATGCTGTTGTAACCCGATGCCATGCCTAATAAGCCGGTCATCCCTACTTCATTGGGATTATCATATTGATTTCCATTTTACTTTTGAAAGAATAGGCTACCGGGGCTTTCAACCGATGGGACAATTCGACGATTTCTTCGTGTGCATCTTTGGCTCCGATGCCACAAAACAGGGTTATATTGCTATTGTTGTTCAACAGATCGGCCAGCGCCTGTAATTCGGTATCCGATGGACAGGTGCGGGGATGAGTCGGATAGTTGATCTCTGAAGAAGGAATATTGACCTGGCTTTCTCCGGTCAAATCTCCGGGATACCGATGACACTGACTCCTCTGCGGGAGAGAGCGGTTTGTATAGCCCCCTGTAGCATGCGGGGAGTTGACCTGCGTAGTCGCTAATTGGTTGTAATAACTGCAGTCGTCGAACAGGCGGATGGTGTCGGTCTCCTGGAAGTAGGTCGTTCCGAATTCACCTGAAATAATGGTAGAAGCGATGGCTAAGACAGGAGCCCCTGAACGGTGGGCGTCATAGAGCCCGTTGATCAGGTGCACATGGCCGGGACCGCCGCTACCTGCACAACAGGCCAGGTTGCCGTGAAGCTGGGCTTCTGCCCGGCAGCAAAAAGCTCCGGTTTCTTCGTGACGTACGTGAATCCACTGAATCCGGCCGTCTTTGCGGACAGCATCGTTAATCTTATTTAAACTGTCACCTGTGACAGCATAAATTCTTTTTACACCGGCTTTTACCAGCATATCTACAATTTGCTCTGCTATGTTTGCCATAATTTAAACGTTTCAATTTTTATATCAAACGAGCTTTAGCCGGAAAGGTTTATTTTTAACTTTAGAATCTGAAGAAAGAAGGCGATAGTTTATAAAATTGAGAGTCCGTAAAGTTTATAAAGTATCCCCGAAGGCCATCGACTTTACAAACTTTACGGACTTTACAACCGATGCTGTTATTTTATGCTTTTGCCTGATCGAGGCGCTTGACAACTTGGCCGTAGATGATCAGGGCAATGGCGGAAGCCAGTGCGATTACAGCAAAATAATACCAGATGTAATGGGCATTACTGCTGGCAGCGAGCCATTCGCTACGAGTGGCGAACAGGCTTTCGTCAGGGCAATATTTACTTAATAAATAGCCGGAAAGTCCGAATCCTAAAATGGAAGACAAAAACGAATGCAGGTGGCTGAAACCCAGGTATAATCCTTCCTCGCCCTTTGGGGGCTTGCAGGAGAAATATTCCAGAAAACGCGGGGAAATAAAGTTTCCGCCAGTCCCTGGAAGACGATACCTACAACCATCATAAAAGCTACCGGGTGCATGGTCAGAATGGTCGATTCCGGATTCAGCATATTTCCCGAAGCCATGCACAAAGCGGACAACGGCATGATAAACATTCCGACGGTCATCGAAGTAAGGGCTGTCCGGTGACGCATCAGCTGGGTGACCAGGTTGACACACAGCACTACGACCAAAGGGTTGACATTGGCATACCAGGAAGGGGATGCGCCTTCCCCGGCCAGACGGAGTACGTATTTGGGCATGGTGGCATACAATTGATGTTGTACCATCCAGAAACCCGTAATGATCAGGATCAGGATGATCAGCCGGCCGTTAGAACATACTTTTAATAGAGCATTCCAGATTTGCCGGAAGGTTTTTCCCTCTCCGCTGTGTTGAGCACTTTTATAGAAAAACCAGATCGCTATGAGAGCCAGAAAGGTCATACTGGCCGAAAAATAATTCAAGGTGATCAATCCTTCATTCCCTAAAGCCTCTCTAAGGGGTTTTACAATGGTTTTACCGAGAATGCACCGATATTGACCATGCCGTAAAAGATGGCGAATCCTTTGGCCCGGGTAGCTTCTGTCGTTTCTTTGGCCACCGTTCCCGAGATTACACTTTTGATAAAAGCTCCTCCGATGACGATCAGAGCCATAATCGGGATAATGCCGTATTGCAGGCCACTCTCGGTGAGGCCTTTAAAGACGGTGGTATGCCCATATTCTACCAGTCCGGCGCTTTCGAGCCAGGTAGGAAATAAAGCCAGACCACCGTAACCGGTTGTCAATAAGGTGAAAGCCAGGAGCATAGAGTTCCGAAACCGATCTTGTCGGCCAAAGCTCCGGCAAAAGTTGGCAGCAGATAAAGGAACGCGGAGAAAGTACCTGCGATGGTGGCAGCCTGAATGTCATTGAACCCCAATATACGGCTAAGGTAGAGGGTGATCACGATAAATACACCGTAGTAGGCAGCACGTTCGAATAATTCCACGGTGTTGGCCACCCAGAATGCTTTACTGAACCTGATTTTTTCTTTGTTTTTTGCTGTCGTTGTCATACTTTTTTTTGTTTTAGATTTTTTAGCACGGGCAAAACTAGTAAAATAAACCAAAGTATGTATGTTTTGATTAATTTTGTATGCATGAAAACAGATGAAATAAAAACTGAAATCCATCCCTTGGAGCCTTTCTTCCCGCAAGGGGCAAGGCTATTGATGATGGGAAGTTTCCGCCGAAACGTGAACGTTGGAAAATGGATTTTTTACTATCCTAATTTTCAGAATGACATGTGGCGTATCTTTGGATTGGTATTTTTCGACGACAAGGAGCATTTTTCTGACGGCAGATAAAAATCATTTTGCGAACAACGGATCCGGGATTTTCTTATCCGGCAAGGAATTGCCTTGACCGATTCCGGCCGGGAAGTCGTTCGGCAGAAAGATAATGCCTCGGATAAATTTTTGGAAATCGTCCGCAAGATCGATTTGTCCGACGTATTGCGGCAATTACCGCACTGTGTAGCCATTGCGACAACAGGGCAGAAAGCGACGGACACTTTGCTTTCTCTGGTCGAAGCCTCTCAGCCACCGGTAGGAGGTTTTTCGACTTTTCATTTCGAGGGTAGAACGATCCGGTTATACCGCATGCCCTCTTCTTCCCGTGCCTATCCGAAACCCTTGCCTGAAAAAGGCAGCGGCTTATAAGCGTATGTTCGGAGAGGTCGGTGGGTTCTTCTAGAGAAAGGGTATCAGATTTCTTTCTCTATCAGATAGACGTTGCGGTCGGTAGCCGAACGGGATACCAGCTCGGCTACAAAACCGGCTAAAAACAGTTGGGTCCCGAGGATCATACAAACCAAAGAAATATAAAAATAGGGGTTGTCGGTTACCAAACGGGCCCTGATCCCTTGTGAAAGACAGATCAGTTTATCTATACCGATCCAGCCGGCAGCACAAAATCCGATGATAAACAGCAAGGTCCCTATTGCCCCGAACAGATGCATCGGTTTTTTGGCAAAACGGGTAATAAAGGTGATGGACAACAAATCCAGCATTCCATTGATAAATCGGTTTAAACCGCCGAATTTGGTTACTCCGTATTTCCGTGCCCGGTGCTGTACGACCTTTTCTCCGATTTTAGTGAAACCGGCCTGTTGGGCCAGGATCGGGATATAGCGATGCATTTCTCCGTATACTTCGATGCTTTCACAACTTTATTCTTGTAAGCTTTGAGCCCACAATTGAAGTCGTGCAGATGGATCCCTGAAAATTTCCGGGCAGTTGCATTGAATAATTTGGTGGGTATTGTCTTTGATTTCGGATCGAATCTTTTTTTCTTCCAACCGGAAACCATGTCATAATCTTCGGACATGATCATTTGATAAAGAGCCGGTATTTCGTCCGGGCTATCCTGCAAATCTGCGTCCATGGTGATGACTACATCTCCTTGGGCATTCTGGAACCCGCAGTGTAAGGCTGCGGATTTACCGTAATTCCGCCGGAATTTTTATGGCACGGATATGTTCGTTTTGGGTCGAAAGGGTTTCGATGAGTGCCCAGGAATTATCGCTACTGCCATCGTCTACCATGATGATTTCATACGTAAAATGATTCGCTGCCATGACCCGTTCGATCCAGGCTGTTAGTTCCGGCAGAGATTCGTCTTCATTATATAACGGTATAACGACTGATATGTCCATGATCTGAAAATTACGGTTAAATAAATTCATTTTTTCGGGTGCGCCTGAGTAATCCTGCCAGGAGCAAGGAGAAAAATAAATCCGGTGAATATTTTATTGAATGTTTCTGCAAAGGCAATTGTAGCAGGCGTTGTAAACGCTTTTTAACATCGAGATCATATTTTCGGTGAAAGCCGAATCCGAATATACCTCTTTGAACGTCGTTTCTATCGAAGTCAGATAATTCTCCAGTAATTCCGGATGGTGACGATAGAGATAGAATACAAAGCATCCGTAGATGACCGAGGCTACAGCGATCAGATAGGTACAAGCGCCCAGTGCTTTCCCGTAAGACAGACAATTATCCGGCAATTCGTCCCGGTATTTACGAACTCCGATAAATGCTCCGACGATGGAGAGCAGCAGGATCACATTGTTCAATTGCGGATTGAGACTGACTCCCCGTCCTGAACGGTAGTAGGCATAAGCTACAGCAATAAAACTCAGTCCGACGAATAAACCGAACAGGGTATTTTGTGAAAAAAATTTTTCTTCGAAGGTGCCATGTATTTTTCTTTATCCTTACAATAAATCGGCTTGTTTACGCAGATAGATCTTTTTCTCCTTCTGTCAGCGGACTGTCGGCCGACAGGTAGTTGAACCTGCAAAGATTTTTGAGCCGTACTCCGTATTGCTGTGAGATGCTGTACATAGTATCTCCGGCTTTTACACGGTGGAATTGTATCCCCGTGCCGCTTTTTGCTCTTTTTCTTTTTCAGGAAGACCAATTGACCGGGGTCCAGGGTACTGCTGGATTTGTCGTTGTATTGTAATAATTTTTAAGTTTGATTCCGTAATAACCGGCAATTTTTTCAAAAGAATCGCCCGGCATCGTTTCTATACAGATAATGCCATTGCGCATTTCTTCGCGGTTACGGTAGTTGGTATTACTCGGGTGGTCCTGGGTTGCTACACTTTGGGCAAATTCTTCTGCAGTGATCGTCGGCGGTGTACCCCGTCTTTTGATCGAGCGGTCGAATTTGTACAATTCTTCTTCTTCGATGATTTTAATCAGCATATTGGCATATTGCGGGTTGGTCGCATATCCGGCGGCTTTTCAACCCCTTCGCCCAGGCTTTATAATCTGTAGTAGGAATACTGAATAAACCGGCATAACGGGGACGGCTAGTCAGAAAATCACTGTGGTCGATCCACGATTGTTCGATATTTTTATATTTCCGGAAACATTCGTCCCGGGTATCGTCGTCCATGGTATATGTATCGCCGTTCCAGGTTTCGTGGCATTTGATCCCGAAATGGTTATTGGCATTGACGGCCAGTTCCGATTCGCCGCAACCGGATTCGAGAATACCTTGTGCAAGCGTGATACTGGCCGGAATTCCGGTCCGTTCCATTTCACGGATAGCTATATGTTTGTATTTGCGGATAAACTCTTTACGTTTGTCTGCCATAACATTAAAGCTGATGAGCAACAGACTAAACAATACCAATATTTTCATACTCTTTTTCATAACACTCACTCGTTGGCGTCAGGCATTTACCTGGCAAAAAGATAAATGCTGATTTTTCAATTTCCGGTTTATAATTATTCTGTATCTTAGGGGGTAAAATAGTAAAAAAATAGTGATGGATAAAAGAGAACTGAAAATAGATTATTTTGTGTGCCGGAATTCAGTGCCCGCATGCTATGAGGAATTGTCTGAAAAGCTCTGGCTGCTGCCGGCAAAGCTTATTGCATCTATTCCGATTTTTGCTGTCGGAGCGGCTGTTTTGCTGGAAAACGGTACGATCGTTTTAGGCAATAATCAGGAAAAAATGTGGCTTATCCCAGTGGAATGTGTGCAGAACGGACGGCTTTATTTTATGCTGGTGCTGCTTATCCGGACGTTCCGGTCAAAGCATTGGCTATTGCTGCTTGTTTTAAAGGGCGTCCCAGAAAAGAAGTCGTTTCTCCTTGCGGGGCTTGCCGGCAGGTGATGGCGGAAGTAATCCGGCGTTACGGCCGGGATTTGATGTACTGATGATAGGTGAAGAAGAAACGGTAGTGATAAAAGCCTCTTCCTTGTTGCCTTTTAGTTTTGAATATACAGGCTGATCCGGTAACCGGGGCCCGAAGTTTTTACACCGCCTCTACCTGAATTTTTCCTTTCGGGGTAGGGAGTAAATACCAGGGCGTTTGTGCAGAAGGGTTTGGGTGTTGAAATCGATCACCAAAGCCGGATCGATGGTTTTTCCATTTACCCGGATTTCAAAATGTACGTGGTCGGTGGTGGCCCGGCCTGTTTCGCCGGTAATAAAACCGGTGTACCTGCTTTCACATGATCGCCCGAACGGACCAGGTGTTTGGAATTATGGGCGTATACCGTTTCCAGGCCGTTGTAATGACGCACGACGACTACGTTGCCATAACCCCGGCTCCCACCTGTCATTCTGACGATCCCGTCGAAAGCTGCCAGAACGGTGTCCCGACGATTGATTTTCAGGTCTATGCCGGTATGATTTCTTCCATTCCGTCGTCCATAAGGAGATAATACCCTTCCGCCGGGCAGGGGAAAACAAAAGCACCCTCTTCCAGGTCGGCCAGGTCTAATACCAATTCGGGCTGGCGGACGAAAAATTGATCGTCTGCATAACCGACCATCGTTTTTTCGATCCGGTTAAAAGAATCCCGGACTTCTGGTTTCGGTTCGAAGAATTCGACGGGCTCCGCTTTATAAAAAGCATATTCGATCGGAGAAGTTGCTAAAAGACTGTCTGGGATAGTAAATACAGGAACAGGGGTATAAGTTAACTGAGTGGGAATTGTGGCTTGACGTGAACAAGAATAAAATCCTGCCAAACTCAAAATAACAGCAACCAGTGCTCTGTTGTGCAATCTCATACTGTATCTTTTTGGTGAATATTAAGTTAGAAATGACTGTTTTACTATTAAAAAAGACAAATTAGATCATTCCTGAAACGCAAAGATAATTGAAAAAGTTTCAGAACCTACTGATTGTCTATAGATTACAACTTTATTTAACATGTTAACGTTCTCTGTTAAAGCATTGTTTTCGTTGCTTTTACCTGTTTATTTTTAATGAATTGAAGTTATTTGTACTACCTTTGTGCCCACTTTTAAATTAGGAAAAAACGGGTTCGGATTTTAATAAATCGACTATGGAATGGATAAATAGTATATTGATAGAACACAGTGTCATACAGGCTGTTGTTGTGATTGCTATGATCTCGGCTTTAGGATTGGCTTTGGGAAAGATCAGCGTCTATGGGGTTTTCGCTGGGGGTTACTTTTGTCTTTTTTGTTGGAATTGCGGCCGGACATTTCGGCTTATCGATAGATCCCCAAATGTTGAATTATGCCGAGAGTTTCGGATTGATTATTTTTGTTTATGCCTTGGGATTGCAGGTCGGACCTGGTTTTCGGTTCGTTCCGGAAGGGAGGTATGACATTGAATATGCTTGCATTTGCTGTGATCCTGGTGGGCACGGCAATGACTTTGGGCCTTCATGTGGTGACAGGCGTGTCGTTGCCCGATATGGTTGGTATATTGAGTGGTGCTGTAACCAATACCCCTGCTTTGGGGGCTGCACAGCAAACTTTGAAGCAGATGCATATCGATGCGGCTGATCCTGCTTTAGGGTGTGCGGTGACCTATCCTTTAGGAGTGGTCGGTGTCATTCTGGCGGTTATCGTATTGCGTAAGATGTTTCCTCGCCGGACGGCAGAAACCGTTGTGGCAGAAGATAAAAGCAAGCACACTTTTATTGCCGGTTTTGAAGTCCGCAATCCCGGAATTTTGGGAAGAATGTAAAGAAGTAGCTCACCTTGCGGCACATCGATTTGTTATTTCACGCTCATGGCGCGATGGGAAAGTGACGATCCCCACTTCCGATACGGTATTGCTCGAAGGAGACCGTTTGCTGGTGATTACCACCGAGGCTGAGGAAGAATCGTTGCGTATCCTTTTCGGTGAAGAGGAAAAGGTGGATTGGAATAAAAGGATATCGACTGGAATGCCATCGATAGCCAGTTGGTTTCTCAGCGTATTGTCGTGAGCCGTTCGGAGATCAATGGAAAGAAATTGGGATCCTTACGTTTGCGTAATCATTATGGTATCAATATCACCCGTATATATCGGGCTGGGGTACAGTTGTTGGCAACTCCCGGGCTGGTACTGCAATTGGGAGATAAATTGACCGTTGTGGGCGAAGCTGCTGCTATCAGCAATGTGGAGAAAGTGTTGGGAAACCGTATTATTAGTCTTAAAGAACCGAATCTGATCGCCGTATTTGTGGGGATTGTGTTGGGTTTGGCTGTCGGGGCTATTCCTTTTCTATCCCCGGAGTCAGTTTCCCTGTCCGTTTGGGAATAGCAGGCGGACCGATTATCGTCGGAATTCTGATGGGGGCGTTCGGACCGCGTTTACATATGATTACTTATACGACCCGGAGCGCCAATCTGATGCTCCGGGGATTGGGACTTTCCATTTACCTGGCTTGTCTGGGGTTAGATGCCGGGGTACATTTCTTTGAGACGGTGTTTCGCCCCGAAGGGCTGCTGTGGGTAGCTTTGGGATTTGCGATCACTTTTGTGCCCGTTGTCCTGGTGGCCGTTATCGCTTTGAAATTGATGAAAATAGATTTCGGTTCCCTGGCAGGGATGTTGTGTGGAAGTATGGCCAATCCGATGGCGTTGAATTATGTCAATGCGACCGTCGAGGGAGATAATCCGGCCGTATCTTATGCGACGGTATATCCGCTCTCCATGTTTATCCGTGTGATTTTTGCTCAATTGATCTTAATGTTGTTTTTGTAGATTGGTTCCGGGGTCGATTTTTTGATAATGCTGCCCCATCGCAAAGTGAAGTGCTCCCAAAAGTTTTATGTCCGACTTTTTGGGGAGCACTTCATTTTTGGGGACTACTTCTTTTCGGGACTTTGTTTCCGATAGGAAACAGGTATTTTATTTCAGGTATTCCGTAACGAATGCACGCAATTTTTCAGCTCTGATGTTCTTGGCTAAAATGCGGTTGTTTTCGTCCAGTACGATAATCGACGGCACGGCATCGATGTTGTATTGTTTCACTACTTCGCACTTCCATCCTTTCAGCGAAGAGACATGCGTCCACGGCATACCGTCTTTCTTGATAGCCTGTACCCAGGGTACCTTACGTTCGTCCAGCGACACGCTGACAATAGCAAGACCTTTGTCCTTGAAGTCATTGTAGAGTTTCACCATGTTGGGATTTTCCATGCGGCACGGTCCGCACCAGGAAGCCCAGAAATCGATAATTTTCAGTTTCCCCTTCACGCTGTAGAGCGACACTTGTTTTCCTTCTGGGTGGTCAGGGTAAAGTCGGGAGCGGTAGCGGCGATACCCACTTTCTCCAAGTCAGCGATACGTGCCTCAATAGTTTCCCCGGAGCTGTTTCCTTTGCTTTCTCAGAAAGCAGGCTGTAAATCTGTTTCAGCGGTTCCAGTTCCATGATACGTTCCGAACCGGCGGTCTGCAGATAGGCTGCCAGCACATTGTCTGCATTCTTGCGGACGATGTTGTTCATCTTGTCAAAGGCAGCCTGCTGCACTTTGTTTGCTTTGGCCTTCAGCTCGTGGGATGTCTTGAAATGCTTTTGGGCAGCTGCTTCCGATGCTTTTTTATTCAAAGCCCGGCTTTCAGCATTGGCATCGGCTACAATTTTCTGATAATCATTGTAAATATCCTGGAGTTTTCCTCCACGGATATCGCCGGCTCCGTTACGGGTCAGTTTCGCGGTATATTCCATGCCCGGTTCGAGTATCATGACAAAAACCGCCCTCATAACCGGCAATCTTCAACAAGGCGACTACCGGCTCCTGCAAATTGCCGGTCAGGGCAAACCGGTTGTTTTCAAACTTTTGTCTGTGCCAAAGTATCCATGCCTTCCACTTGTTGGGTCAGCACAAGCAATTCCCCTTTGTCAAGCTCTATATTTCCTTGATATGGAATGTCTGGGCTGCAAGAAAGGAAGTTGCCGCTAACAGGAAAATACATGTCAATAAATACTTCATGATTCAAATTGAATTAAATGGTTTGTTTTTAATAGGGATTATCTTTTAAATAATCCCAAATCGATGCTTAATGCCACCTGCCATGTATTCTTTAAAAGACTGTCCTTCTCCGGAATCAAATAGGCAAAGTCTGCTTTGATGTGGTGACAACCGACACCGCATCCCAACGTGCCGTAGCGTTGCAGTTTGTTGTCCTGTTCGCCGTAGTGATAACCGCCACGAATCGCTACAATCTGCAAAAAGAGTGTATTCCACTCCGACACTTCCGCCCCAATTGGTATTGGGTAACACCTGGCAAGCCACATCCAAGGTTCCTTGCAGACGGTGTTTGTCTGTAAATACGTGGTCGATCATACCGCCGGCGGCAACCTTGAAGCCTGGTCATATTTACCGTAGCCGTAATCGATCTTGGTGCCGAAATTGGATGCCTGCAAACCGACAGCCCACTGCGACTGTTCCCAATTTTCAAAATTGCGTCTATAATAAAGCCCCAGATCAAATGCAACGGCATTGGCAACATCGTCCTTATCAAGACCACTCATATCCGAACGGATAAAACGGGCTGTTGCTCCTACAGACAAATCATCTGTCAGTTTACGGGCATAACCTACGTCCACACTCCAATCTTTGGGAGTAAAAGTTCCGGCATCATTGCCTTCCTTGTCCCATATATTGGTCTCCGAATGGTTGAACCAACGGAATCCGGCGGTAATTCCCTGTTTCTCGTCCAGATTCCAATAACCGGCCACCCCATGTAAATTGCTCCCCTTGACAATTCGCGCAACCAGGGAGTAAAGCTATAACCGATCTCGGCTTTTTGGGTGGAAAAAATACTCTTGGCTGCATTACGGTATATTGAGAAAGCATTGGCAGTTGCCGCCACTCCCGAGTTTCCCATACCTACTCCGCGAACATCGGGCGTAAGTTCAGGAAATTGTGCCGCCCCTGTGCTTTTTTGTCCAAAACAGCGAGACTTCCAAATGCAAATATCGCTATCAGGCTATATTTTAATCTGTTCATATCCTTACAATTTTATAATGTTTTTTGGTGATTGTTTTATTGTTGCAGTAGAGTTTCAAAGTATAGCTTCCTCCGTCCACCTTGCTTAAATCCAACTCTCCGGCTTTATGTAAAGAGGCTGTCACCTTGCGTTCCAGAACCAAATTACCGGAAGCATCGTACAGACAGGCTCTCATTTCACCGCTAAAGGTCATGCTGGCACGGATAGTCAGAATATCCACCACAGGATTCGGGTACAATTCAACCTCTTGAAGCAGTTCCGGCTGCAATTTAATGGAAAGCTCGGTTGTGCTTGAAAGCCCTCCCCGGTCTGTCACCGTCAATTTTACAATGTGGTCTCCGGCAATGCAATTCCTGTTGTTCACTGTCAACATGATGGTTCCGTCTTGTTTGGTGGCAGTGACACTCTTGCTGGGGTCTTCCAAAACATAGTCCAAATCGGTTCCGTCTTCCGTATCGCTAACTGTATAGACATATTGGGCTGTCGAACCATACGGTATGATTTGCACTCCTTCTATTGGCTTTTTGTGCTGTAATTACCGGGAGGAAGTTTATAGGCTCATCGCTCAATGCCAGCAACGCATTCACACATCCTACACCTAACTTGCCCTTATATTCCGGATTATAGTCATCAATAGGCTTCACACCGCGCTTCAGGCGATATTCCACTTCGTATGGAGTCAACCCTTCGCGGGCAAACTTCGATACAATCAAGGCTGCCACTCCCGCAGCCACAGGTGTTGCCTGCGAAAGTTCCCACCAATTCCAGGTAGTTATTGTTTCTGGCACAGCTCCACATCTGCCAGCCATATCCGTTTCCGCCTCCGGGTGCTGCAATATCGACCCACTCTGCATAATTGGAATAATCGCTTTTCTTAAAGGCAGGGTCGAGGGCTGCGACTGCGATAACATTATCCAGCGAAGCAGGATAGTGGCTCTCCGGCTCGACTCCGTCATTACCGGCAGAACCGAATACAATACCGCCCCGCATCGGTCCTGTCTGATTTCCGTTTTCGTCGATACCGGCATTCTTTACAAAATAATTGACAGCATCCTGCATGACTTCGGCAACCGAGCCTCCGGCGATAAACCAACTGTTCGTACAGATTACGGCTCCGTGGTCGGCTCCGTATTTGATGCTGGCAGCAGGATTGCCGTTATTGAACGGACAGCACATAAACGTACTCCGTTGTCAGGGGGTGTCACCGCCGGCAACGCCACAAATACCCACGCCGTTATTGTTCTTGGCTGCCAATATACCGGCAACATGGGTACCGTGATCATCCTCCGCAACTCCGGTAACAGGATTCGCTCCGATTCCATGCCAGTCACCTTGATAACCGTTCCCGTCGTTGTCTCCCCAAGGATTCTGGTTAAATTCTCCGGGATTCTTCCAAAGATTGTCCGCAAATCTTCATGGTTAAGGTCAACCTTGGAGTCCACCACATTTACAATCACTTCCGGCTTTCCTTTTCAATCTCCCAGGCATCCAGAATGCTGATGTCTGCACCTGCCAGCATCCCGTTGCTGCCGTCATTATAGAGATGCCATTGTTGGGGCAGATACGGGTCATTATAAGGTAACGGTACCGACTCTGTCTTCCCCTTTGTAAATAGGTTCTACGGTTTGCGACATTCGGAATACCCGATAACGCCTTCATTGCCTCTGCCGTAGGAATATTCTCATCGAAAGATACCTGATACCATAGATGAAGACCTGCCTTCCGGGTACGTGCTTCGAACTTCCCGGCATGGGGAATACCCGCTCCAGGCGGGTACCTCCCAATTGCCGGATAACGGAGTTCAACTGGCCGTTGTCCGTATCCACTCCGCTGCGGGTGGTCACAATCTGCAAATCCTTCGGCAGCTCTTTGAATTTGATGTTCACTTGTCCTTTTATTTGCCCGGCTGTATTTGCGATAACCGACCAATCGTCTTTGGGTACTTCTGTGATGATGTCATCCTGTTGGCAAGATGCCAACCCCAATAAAAAGCAAATATACTATCTTTTTTCATCTTTGAATGCGATTAATAAAGGTGAAACACATATCCTGATGGGACCGAATCCCTCGAAAATACGGGAGGTCTCGATATCTCCTGCCGTTGTCAAAGTCAGCTCGTGCAGTTCTCCTTTGTCTCCCTTGTCTACAGCAAGTGCCAGACAGCGTTGCATATAATTCCATTCTTCGGTAAGTTGGTGATCTTCCGTGATGCGGAATTGCATTTTTGTAATGGGACTTCCTGCATCATACAGTTCGTATGTTTCCAGACTTGCCACATTGAACAGATACACCTTGGAGTCTACGGTATAAAAAACTGGTCAGGGAATGCGCTTGTCGTGGCAAACTGCGAATCCTTGTTAATCGGCAATTCCCGATAGAGTCGCCTGTAATGGTCTGTTCAGTGCTAGACGGTAAGTCCAATAGCTTTGGTCCTTGGTATCCTTGACAATAGCCATTGCAATTCCATCCTTATGCTCTTCGTCCTTGTTGTCCGTTCCCATCCATATCACTTCTTTGCCGGTCCAGTCGTTATATTCTTCGGGGAAAAGCGTAATTTCACCTCCTCCGCCCAAATTGAAATAAAAGAAACTTGTCTCTTTCATCATCCCAGAAACACAGGTAGCTACTCTTTTGAGATTTTGCAATCAAATCAACTTGGTAGGTTTCATTCAGTTCTTGTGCTATTTCGGGAACCTGAAATTTACCTCTTCCGCTATTAAAAGTTGAGTAATAAAACGTTTGTTTTCATCTACCAATATCACGGCACCGCCACTGCTGGGAGACCCATCCAATCCGTATGCCACTTTGGTATTATTCTCAGTGATAACTTCCGGCAAAATATCATTCTGCTTCTTTTCCACCTTCATTTCAAAAGGAAACAATGCCCAGACACTGTCAGGAGAAGCAATATAAAGCCACTCCGAGCATTTCCGTTTTCGGTGATTACCGGTGCATATACCAACTCGGTAATATCTTTAAAACGTTTTTATACCCCAATGCCGTATAAGCGTCCTCCGTGAAGAAATAATTCAACGAATCAGGGTCTTCCACGGCAGAAATGCGGGAGTCTTCTTTATCCCCGTTCAATACCAACCAACTGTTGATATACGGATAAACGGTCTTGATGTGCAGCTCTTTGTACGAACTGACATTCGTCTGCTTGTCCGTCAGGAGAACACGATATCGAAAGCAGAGGATTTCTTAGGTGGGAATGTCAGCCTTAAATCCCTGGTCGTGATGGTATCGGTCACTGTTTTTTGTCTTTGCTGTAGCTGACCAGCCACAAGAACTCCAGGTTTTCTTCGTTGGTTGCCTGGCTCTGTGACAAATCAACGGTGTAATCTACATACATCGTATCCACAGGTGGCTGCTTGAACCGGTAATAGCCGTCCTCACTTTCAGGCAATATCTTATAAGTGACCTCGTTAATGTCCCTATATTTATAATTGCCTTTGTCCTCATAGCATCCGGTCAACCCTCCGATTAAGAGGGCTGCCAGCATGAATATTGATATTGTCTTTTTCATAATCCTATTATATTAAATTTACCAAGAAGCCGGAAAATCAAACGGTGTCGGATTTGCACCGGCATATTTCTTCATAAAGTCTTCGTATGTATTGGCGTATGCCTCGGTCAAGGTTGCATGTCTTGCAGGCCAGTCGCTTGGATTTCCCCTTCAGAAGGAGCTCCCAAGAACCAACCGTCAACATTACCATAATTCATAGGCATCAAAGTAATCCATATAAACACCCGTTTCGCTTCCGAGTATTCTCCCAAATAAGGCAACTCATCCCAATAGGATGGTTTGGTATCAACCTCCGGGAAAGTGAATCCATAAGGAGCGTCCGGATGAGCACTGTTGTAGGCTGCCAGTTCATAGCGGAAAATGGGGTTCCAATCTGTCCAGTTTGCCCATTCCTGATATGTTGCACCATACATCGGCATTATCTGCTGCATGAATGCCTCTTTTTCCGGAGAATAGTCGCCTAAATAATAGCTCTTTTTCAGCCCCACCATCCCGGGCGGAAACCGGCAATTCAAGCTGGCTGTCCGGATGTTCTTCGTTGTATGCGTTAATAGCATCGCGGATGGCACCCATGACATTATCCATGCTCATATTCTGGTTCACCAAAGGATTGATGTTGCATTCGCCGTAATACATCTGCTCTGTCAATACGGCAACAACCGCAATGTCCCGTTTGATATCCGAATATTCTCCCAGATAAGATTCTCGGAAATCCCACCATTCCGGACGTCCTTCTATCGGAAAATCAAAGGCAAGCGGAGCTTCCGGATGTTCTGCATTGTATTGTTCAACAACACCCGCAGCACCGGATTGGCATAATCCCAGGTGCCGTCTTTGATTTGATAATCACTGCGCGGGAAAAGTTCGCGGACAATGAATTCCTGTTTCTCGGGCGAGAAAGCTCCCAACAGGGACTCACGCCACCAGGACGACTGCACGGTAACAACCGGAAGAGAATTCGGAGATACCCTGTTCCGCAACTGCATCCCTGAACACCAGATTCCAGTATTCCAATTTACTGTTGTTTGCCAGGTCTCACCCTCTTCACTCAGCAGATTCTTGATAAACTCATGCTTTTCTTCCGAAAATTCACCCAGGAATTTCAGCTGTTTTGTCCCACCATACCAATTTTGTCGTTACCGGAAATTTGAATTTCTTCCGGTCTTCCGGTGCTGCATTGGCATTGAATTCATCAGAGCTTCGCGCAACTCCAGATTGTATTTGTCCGTCTCGTTCCACATGTGGTTGTTTTCCTTGCTGAATGCCTGTTTGGAAACCGTTACCATAAAAGCATACTTTTCTTCGTCAAATTCTCCGAGCCACTCCTGACGTTCGTCCCAACCTTCCGGTTGTTCATACACATCCTTGATATCCAGGCGCAATATGGATTTTCCACAACACCCTTGTCAAAAAGAACGCCCCCTTCCCTTCCGTATCGACCGTAATTCCGACCGTATAGGTCCCTCTTGTCTTGGGACGCAACACGGTTATCTTGATGGTATCTTTCAATTGATTGGGAGCCAGGCTATGGCAATACGGCTCAAACACAACCTCGGCAACCTTGCTGGAATCCTGGTCTTCCACCAAAACGGTTTTTCAATTTATACTCTCTTTCATCGGGAGTCAGGGAACCCCTGCAAATCCAGCACAACCCGTTCAAAGGTATATGCTGCCAGCGAATCCCCGTAATAGAATGTTTTCGGCTCGCCGTTTATTTCCTCTTCATAGGTGGCAGTGGCAAAATTGAACACTTTGGTCATATCTTCACTGCTGTTGGCGAAAACTGCAAACCGTCTTTTTTCCTGCGTATATTGGACCACGCCTTCTTCCTGACAGGAAAACAGACCCAGCAGAAAAATCGAATAAATATATTTTCTCATAGTACTTGCATTTTAATGGTTAACCGTTATTTCCCGTTTCCATAGGCAATTTCATCATCCGGAGTCGGCAGTACGTAATAGTCCATCTTCTCAACCGGACAACGCCAGAAGGTTTTATAGTTGTGCCGTTTCAGGAAATAGAAATACTGTCCTTCTGCAAAAAAAATCCTTTTTGGTACTCTTTGTTCAGAGCCTCCTTGCGTGCAGCCTCATCGTATGAATCGTTTGCTTCGATGTTATTGTTGGGGAGATTCCCCTTGCATTCCTCACCTTATTGATATAGGTGACGCTCTCTTTCAGAGAAACGTTCCGCCAGGATGTAATACATTTCAGAGAGGCGGATCAACGGTATTTTCTCGCTGTAGTTCTTGTCTTTGCTCAGATATTTGCGGCACATCAACCCGTTGTTGCCGTGGATAAACCCGTAGCTGTTCCGGTAGCGTAAATCGTTCAAGCCGATGGTGGTGCGCTCAAATACAGTGTTTGCATTATCGTACGAGATATACAGTTCATTACTGTAAGTGTTGATGCTTTTCCAGTCATCTTTCAATTTGTTCGCCATATCATCCATGCCCAGGCAGAAAATAGTCTCATCATACAGGGAGGCATCCTGGATATTGCTTATCACGAGCTCCAGTCCACACTGCTCTATCACCTCCTTGGCTTTCAGCGCAGCGTTTTTCCTTGTCGCCAATCCAGAGATACACTCTTGCCATCAACGCCTTGACTGCCATTTTGTTCATTCTGTGCTTGCGCAATCCCAGGAACGGGTTATTCAAATCATTTTTATAATTCAACAGGGTCGTCTTTCAACAACTCCTCGGCTTGCGTCAGGTCTTCCAGAATGTGCTGTGCAATGACACCGGCAGACTCCAGGGATTTCTGGTCGGCATTGAATTCCGTACGCCAGGGCAGGCATTTTCATCTCCGGGTCTTCACTATATACAGGACCGTACAGGCGAAGCAGGTCAAAAATAATGGAATGCACGCAAACCCAATGCTTCACCTTTCATCAGATTCCCAATAGCCGTCCGTAAGCACAACATCTTTTCCTTCGTGCTCCAGGCGGTAAAGCAGATTATTGAGGTTGGCAATGGTTCCAAACTGGTTTACCCAAACGGAGTTGACATCCTCTTTGGCATTCGCATTATTCTTGTAATCATAGATTTCCGCACGCGTTTTTGTCAGACGGAGCAACCGATATGTCGTAGTTGTCGTAACGCTGGGCAAGTCGTTCTATATAATCATACGACAGTCTCTTCCCGTAATTGTCGAGCAAGGTCATGCGGGAATATACACCTATCAGGGCAACCTTGAAACCGTTTTCCGATTTGAACAGCTTGTCGGCTTCTATTTCATCTTTCGAGGCTGACATTCACCCAATCTGCACAGGCGGAAAAAGAGCATTGTCATTATAACCCAAGCACTTAAATTCGTATTCTAAACATGACATTTCTTTTTAATTGAATAATACAGATAAAGACAGGTTAAGCTCCGCGCAAAGGATAATCCAGACCTCTTTTTCCTGTTTTACGGAAGAGATTCGCCCGATATCTGCATGGAAGCATTCAGCGACAAACTTGCAATCTTGCATGCTTCCGAATTTGAACTGCTTGGGCTCAAAACGGTAGCCGATGGATACGGAATTGAATACAAATTCATTTAATTTCTGCAAAAACGGGTACTTACCGGTGTCTGCTGATTAAAGAAAGAATTCCTTTGTATTTTTGCATAGCGGTTTGTCGGACTCCAGCGGTCGGAACCCGCAGCACGGCGGTCTACGTTTTGCGAGATGTCTATGTTCTCCGATTTTATCTACCAGGGTCTGGTTGTAGCGGTCTGCCCCAACTGATAGGGAGAAACCCAAATTGACAGAAAGGTTCTTCCATATAAGCGAAGAGTTGACTGCCCGCGCACTTTGGGTTCCGTGTCGCCTACCGGCACTTTGTCGGCAGCATCCCAGACAAAGGTCTTTTCGCCGTTCAATTTCTGGAACAGTTCCTGACCGGTTGCCGGGTCGATACCCAAAGAACGTACGGATTTGATGACAGTCGTAGATTCACCCTCTTCGTATATAGGCAATATCTCGTTTCTATTTTCCTGGTTCTTACGGTTCATTTCTTTCAGCTCATTGGACAGCTTTTAATGACATTCCGGTTGTGGGTGGCATTTACGCTGAGACTCCACTGGAACTGGTTTTCGTAGTTGTTGATGAGCAAACCATTCAATGAAACGTCTACACCCTCATTCAATACAGCTCCCATTACGGGTCAGCGTGCTGAAACCGGTAGAAGGCTGGATGTTTGTTCCCAACAACATCTCATCGGTGTAATTGTGGTAATATGAAACAGTTGCATTCAAGCGGCTGTTCCACAAACCGAATTCCAAAGAGACACTTTTCTGCATGGTTTTCGACCATCCCAAATCCGGATTTCCGATTGCCATCAACTGTGCTCCCAGGACATCTCCCGAAGATAGGGGAACATCAAATCTCCAAACGAATAGGTCTCCTTGGCTTGATAAGGCGAATAACTTTGAGAACCGGTTGTTCCGACACTTCCAAAAAGCGTCAGATTGGAAATGATGCTTCCCTCCAGCCACTTCTCGCGCTCCATGTTCCAACGCAGCCCCACCGACCAGAAGGGTGCCATTTTGGTATCGGCACCGAATTGTGAAGAAAGGTCGCCGCGGATATTGAAGTCTACGGAAAAACGCTGGTCATACATATAGTTCAACGAACCGGTCATAC
>VOFB01002583.1_pt1 | contig 29555 bp, 46 predicted proteins | sample 5384141 | NCBI WGS metagenome assembly VOFB01 (sample SAMN12384721, study PRJNA508395) | human gut metagenome | isolation source: healthy gut A | host: Homo sapiens | reverse complement strand
CACAATTGGGGACGGTCCACCTGCGGGAGGGAACTTGTGTTACCGAAAAAGTAAAATTACAGCCGGGCGTCGAACAGGCCGCAGAAGCTGTCGATCGGGTCCCGCCCCTTGAACGCGTCCGGCCCCGCCACAAAGGTCGTCCACCAGCGCGTCGAAAGTGGCCGGCTTTGCATCGTAGGTGTTGATGTAGGTGCGGGCCTGGGGCACGTCCGCCAGCATGGTGGGCTGCCCGCAGCCGATGACGACCACCGGCAGCTCGAATACATACCAGGGGATCTCTCCGCCGCCCTTGGACAGGCCAAAGCTGGGCCGCCCTGGAAACGTCGCACAGCGATGACAAGGTCCATGCCGGAAACGAAGTCGTCGATGGCGTTCTTGCCCGCGAAATACAGGTTGATGTTGGGCTTTTTCACCCGCTGCGATCTGTTTTTTTCATCGCGTCCAGCGGGCTTTCGTAGATAAACGCGTCAAAGCCTTTTTTCACACAGGCGCTCCTTAGCATCTCGGCCGGGTTTTTACCGCCGCCCATGCCCATGGCTTTCATCAGCATGCCCATGCCGCTTTCGGCGCCCTTGACATGCACGATCATAATACGTTTATAACGCTCCGGTGTGATGGGCAGCACATCCCTGTCCCTTGTATTTTACCAGTGTGATGCAGTCCCGCTGATGGCCTTGTGCATCTCCTTGTATTCCTCTTTGCCCAGCGCCCCGGCCAGCACTTCGGGCGCAGGCACAAGCGCTTCCTTCGCTTTTTTGTTCATGCCCAGATGCGCTTTCAGGCCCAGGATACGCGTGAGCGCTTCCGTCATGCGGGCCTCGCTGATGACGCCGCTTTTGTATGCATCCAGCATGGTATTGAAGTCCTCGTCCGGGTCGTTGAAGAACAGGAACATGTCGCATCCGGCATTGATGGATGCCGGCAGCATCCGCGGCGGGTCATGCGGTCCGTCATGCCCACCATATGGAGGCATCCGTTACCACCATGCCGTTGAAGCCCAGCTTGCCGCGCAGCAGCGTGGTCATGATCTCCGGGCTCAGCGTGGCGGGCATCATGTCCTCGTCCTTCAGCGCGGGATTGATGGCCCGCGCGTACTCCGGCAGCATGATATGCCCGCCCATGATGGCATCCAGACCGCCGTCAATAAGCGTTTTATACACCATCCCGTAGGTCTTGTCCCACTCTTCCACGCTGAAGGTGTTGACATTGTTGGACAGATGCGCGTCGCGGAAATCCAGGCCGTTGCCCGGGAAATGCTTCGCCGTACAGGCAAAGCCCGGAATGGTGTGCAGGCCGTCCATATACGCCTTGCTCATCTGCGCCACGCGGACGGGGTCGTTGCCGAAAGCGCGGGTCACGATCTCGGTATTCTCCCAGTTGTAGTGGATGTCGCACACCGGCGCGAAAGCCATGTTGCAGCCGATGGCCGCAGCCTCCTCGTTGGCCATTTTGCCAAGCGCATAGGCGTAATCGTTGTTGCGGGTAGCGCCGATCTTTAATGCCAGAGCCGATGTTGGTGCCGTCCGCGCAGGCGCCGTCGCCTCCGGCCTCGGTGTTGCAGGCAATGAACACCGGTACCTTGGCGTATTTCTGCAGCGTGCGGTTTTGCTGCTGCACGGCCGCGCCGGGCATGGGGTTATAGCGGCAGCCGCCCAGATGGTATTTTTCCATCAGCTCGCGCAGATAATTTTCATCCTGGGAGGCCGTCAGCTGAAAAAACAGCTGGCCTACCTTTTCCTCCGGCGTCATCCCGGCGATGGTTTCCTCCACCCAGCGCACATCCTCGTCCGGCAGGCAATAAGGTTTCGCTTTCAGATCGACCATGGCAATCTTCCTTTCTCTCAGGCAAAACAACTTTTATCCGAAGCCCGTCCGCCCCCGGAACACTCCGCCCGGGCACCATACCGCGGCTTCTCTTGTGGATATCAATTTATTGTATCATCTCATTGCCGCAAAGCGTTAGTATATTTTTATGTATTTCGTAATTTTTTATTCCAATATCCAAACAAGCCAAAAAATAGCGAGTGCTACCCCTCTGCAAGTTTTCGCAACACATCCTCCACCCGGGCACACTGCATCGGGTACCGCTCCAGCAGCGCGGGTACGGCCCCTGCATGATATAGGGGCTGCCCACAAGGTCCAACATGGGAGCATCATTGAAATTGTCACCGAACGCTATGACCTCCTGCGGGCGCACACAACTCCCCGCACAGGGCAGCAAGGCCCGTGCCCTTTGTCTGCGCGCGTGAAATCCAGCCATTTTCCCCCGCCACAGCCACGCTGTACGCCGCTTCCACGGCGCGCCCAGCGTCTGTGTATGGCTCGCCGCGCCATCCCGGCAGTAAGCCGACACCTTTGAGGATATCCTCCGGGATGTCCTGCGCCCGCTTCACCCGCGTAATGTGATTGCCCACAAAATAGCGGATATGGTCCACATAATCCGGATGCTTGGGAGCAGATAGCTGGTGTCCGCGCCGGAGATGAGCACCTCGCATTGCTCCTGCGCCTGAATCTGGCCAATGAGCGCCAGCGCATCGGCGCGCTCCATGGCCAGCTTAGACACCACGCTCCCGCCCCGGTACACAATGGCCCCGTTTTCGCAAAGGTAAGCGATATCATCTCCGCCTGTGCAAACAGCGCCCGCATGCTGCGGTACTGCCGCCCGCTGGCCGCGCAGAACAGAATCCGCGCTTCTTCAACACCCGGATAAGGCCGAAACAGCTCGTCCAAAGCGCTCGCGCGCCGCCCTGCAGCAGCGTGCCGTCGATGTCGCTCGCCACCAAACGTATCATATAAAAATTCCCTTTCTTGATACCGGACGCGCAGAAGCACATCGCTGTGTTATGCACTGATGAGCAGGACGCCCATACAATTGGGGCCGCAGTGGCAGGAGAGCGTACAGACCCGCGCCATCCGTTATTTCTCTATCGCCTGGTCTCACACGGCGCGTTCGCGCTCTGTGCTTTCTTTTGATTTTACACCGGACAGCATTGGTGCAAAAGGGGTCCCAGCCTGCCGCCGCCTCTTTTTACACAAAAACAGGCCGCCCCGCAGGGCGGCCCGGCCGCTTTTTGTTCTGCTCTGCCTCACGGCTCGGACTCGTCCTGATGCGGCCCTCGGCCTCGATGGCGGCTGCTTCGTAACGGGCTTCGTCATAAATCGCCTCCAGGCCACGCTTCGCCTTTTTTACCCAGTAGGTCAGACACAGCACGCTGACAAGATCCGCACAGCCGTCCAGCACCAACACCGCACCGATGAAGCGCACCATGGCCAGCGCCGCGAACGGTTCGAAAAACAGCAGCACGCCGAACGCGCCGGTAACGCCCGCCAGCAGCAGGATCAGCCACCAGCGGGAAAAACAGGCGGCGCAGGTCAATGGCGTTCTGGAGTGTCATGACGCTGTCAAACACGATGGCGCAGCCGAACACAAACGGCAGTACCGCCAGCACCATGTCCGCACGCAGGATAACAAACAGGCCAAACGCACAGCAGAGAATGCCTGTGACAAGTTCATAGCGGAAAATGGAAACGGCAGCGTTGCAACAATAGCGGATGATCTGTACCGCCCCATACAGCAGCGATATGCCGCCGAACACATAGCATATGACAAGGCCGGATTGCGCGGGCCAGACCAGCAGCGAAATGCCGCACGCCAGATACAGCGCCGCAATCAATAAAAACGTGCGCCGGAATGATTTGATGCCCTTCATGATAAACGTCCCTTCCTTTTTTGCAGGATCTGCCGTTATTGTATCATGCCCTGTACAACAACGGGATATGCAATCCCGGACGGTTGTCGCATTTTTTTACATCCAGGCAATTTTGTCTAAGCAGAGGGCACCTCCCCTGCGTGAAGCAGCGCTCCGGCAGCACGTCCAGCAGCGCGCAGGCGGCAAGCTGCGCTTCCTCCCGCGTCAGCGCAAGCTCTGCCGCCAGCATGCGCTCAACCTTCTCCAGCCGCCGGGCATAACACCGCGCCAGCAAACAACCGGTGTCCGTCAGATACACCTTCCCATATCGCTCCCGGGCGATAAGACATCTTTGCGAAAAGAAGGAAAGCATCTTTACAACCGAGGGACGCGTTACATCCAGCATCCGCGCGATATCTGCGCAGCACGCCGCGCGCACCCAGCCCCAGGTGGTAGACGGCCAGAAGATACCGTGCCTGCCCACTCGTCAATTCCACCGCAGCTTCCTTTTCCCGGCGGCGCGCCGCTCATTTTTCCAGATGACACGTTCCCGCACAGCCGGAACAACCGCAGCCGCCGGAACAGCCTCCGCCCCTTTTTCCTTCTGCGCACGCCGGAAACGACGATCGAAATAAATACTACCGCAACTGCGGCGGCAAGCAATGCTGTTGGAAAATTCATGGCTGACCCTCCCTCTTTCTGTCTTATTCTGCGAACGGCCTCACCGTTATAGTTAGTTAATGCTAACTTATCGCAATTGAAAGTTTATCACTGCTAACCCCAAATGTCAAGAGCTTCACCTGAAAAGCTAAGGTACATTCAACCAGGCTGCCCGCTTACCGTAACGGCTGCAGACACTCTGTAGCAGCAAAAGCCCGCCGCACCCAAAGGCACGGCAGGCTTTTTGCTCATCGTTCCACGAATGTCTTTTCCTGAACCGCAATGAAAAGCTTGTCTCAATGGCCGCGGCCAGAGCAAAGCGGCCGGATAGCAGCCCGCTCTTTTATTGCGCCATCTTCGCGTTCAGATCTGCGATCATCCGTTCCAGCGCCCCCTCCGGGAACGCGACCGAAAGCTGCGCAGGCCGCGCAAGGGCATATTGTCCATCATCTGGCGGGCCATCTCGTCGGAAACCGCCTCTTTGCGGCATCTGCGCTATCTTCCGCCGCGGGCGCGATCGTGTCCATAAACTGACGCGCCATCTGCCGTACCGAAGATGCGGTGCGCGGATCAGCCAAAAGCTCTCCGACAGTGGTATTTTCATCCACATGGAAAGGCAGCAGCTTTTCTGTGCGGAACTCTACCGCTGCCGCACCCCGATATCACGGGACGAATGCCCCACCAGCAGCTCGTAGCGTCCCGGTGCCGCATACCAGCCGCCCAACGCCTCGCTGTACCAGGAAAGACTGCGCGCGTCCACGCTCAGCTCAACTGTTTTTGTCTCGCCCGGTTCCAGCGCTACCTTTGCAAAGCCCTTCAGCTCTTTTTCCGGCCGTCCCGCCGTGCCGGTGCGGTCCGCCACATAAAGCTGCACCACTTCCCTGCCCGCGCGGTCACCCGTGTTCTTTATGTCCGCATACACCGTCACCGTGCCGCCGTCATTCAACACATCCGCCGAAACGCGCACGTTTGAATACTCGAACGTGGTGTGGCCCGTGGCCGAAGGGCCAGCGCACGGCCATCTTTTTTCTTGTCGTAGTAGCGGTAGCCCACAAATACGCCCTCGGCATACTCCACATTTTTACCGTCGCCCGGGAAATTCAGATGGCTGGGGTTATCCTCCAGCTGATACGGGAACGTCTCCGGCAGTCGGCCGCTGGGGTTTGCATCTCCGTACAGCAGTGCGTCCGCGGCCGCTCCCACGCCCTGGCCGCCCAAATACATTTCCAGCACCGCGTTCACGCTCTCCGCCCACGGGCATTCCACCGGGCTTCCGTTGTGCAGCACCACCACTGTATTGGGCTGCACCGCCGCCACGCGCGATCAGCCTGTCCTGGCATTCCGGCAAACGCATATGGCTGCGGTCGTAGCCCTCGCTTTCGAAGCTGTCGGGCAGGCCTGCAAAATAATGGCCGCGTCCGCAGCCCGCGCCGCTTCCACCGCCGCGGCAAACTTCGCTTCGTCCGTCTCGTCCCGGTCCGCCGGGAATCCCTCGGCGTATACAACGTCCGTGCCGTTCACACGTGCCGCATCCAGCGCGCTGGTCACGGCGCTGGCATTGATGTGCGACGAGCCGCCGCCCTGATACCGGGGCTTTTCCGCGAAGCCGCCAATATACGCAATCTTCGCGGCCCGTGCAAGCGGCAGCGCGCCCTTGTTCTGCAGCAGCACCGCGCATTCTTTTTCCAGCTCTGCCGCCAGCGCATGGTGTGCCGCGCTGTCAAACTTCGCCTCCGGATGCTGTACATCCGCATAGCGGAACACGATGTTCAGAATGCGTGCCACCGCCTTGTCCAGCACCGCTTCCTCCAGCGTACCGCCGCGCACTGCCGCAACGATCTGCGCGTCCCGCACGCCGTTCGACGATGGCATTTCCAGCTCCAGCCCTGCGGCCAGGCCCTTTTACGCGGTCGTTCACCGCTCCCCAGTCGCTCATCACATATCCGTCAAAGCCCCACTCATCCCGCAGGATCTCTGTGAGCGTGTGCGGATTTTCACTGGCAAACACCCCGTTGATCTTGTTGTAGCTGCACATCAGCGTCCAGGGCCGCGCCTCTTTCACGATCGTCTCAAACGGCGCAAAGGTAAATTTCCCCGCAGCGTCCGCTCGCTCATGTCGGACGAGCACGTCATGCGCCGGTATTCCTGGTTGTTGGCAGCATAATGCTTCACGCTCGTGCCCACATCCCAGCTCTGCACACCGCGCACCTGCGCCGCCGCCAGCTTTCCCGCCAGATACGGGTCCTCGCTGAAATACTCAAAGTTCCGCCCGCACAGCGGGCTGCGCTTGATGTTCACCGCCGGCCCCAAAAAGCACAGACACATCCTCCGCGCGGCACTCCTCGCCCAGCGCCCGCCCCATCCGTTCCAGCAGCGCTTCATCGAAGCTGGCCGCCGTCGCGCATGCCGCCGGGAAGCACACCGCCTTGATGCTGTCGTTGATGCCCAGATGGTCCGCCTCCTGGTCCTGCTTGCGCAGCCCGTGCGGGCCGTCCGACACCATCACGCCCGGGATGCCCAGCCGTTCCACGCCCTTCAAATGCCAGAAATCCGCGCCCGAACACAGCCCGGCCTTTTCCTCCAGCGTCATCTGCGCCACAAGCTCGTTTATATTGCGTTCCAAAAAACACATCCTCTCATTTTTCGGTGCGGCCGCAGCCCCGGACGCACCGCTTTGCTGTATTCAGCATAACGCGGCGGCAGGCAGGCCGTCAGAGCGGCCGTCTGTTTTTGAGGCGTTCATTGCCGTTTTTCCCGTCATTCGGCGTTCAGGCGGTCTCTTACGTCCTCATCTCCCGGAACGTCTCCGCCATGCCTGCGGTAAAACTCCATTGACGCCGCATGTAAGCCCGCAGGGCGTTCGTCCGTTCCCGGTAGCGCGCCAGGGCGCGCTCGGCTCATTCCATGCTCCATAAGCGCGCCGGCTGCATGATGTCCGCTCTCCAGCGCAGCCGAGACACTCTCGCCCATCGGGTTCAGAAACCCCGCCGCTTCGCCCGCGCACAAAACGCGTCCCTGTCCATAATAGATGGGACAGCCGGGCGGAATATGGGGCATCAGCCATTTCTCGCGTCTTTCCTCCCGGCCGGTGCACAGGCCGTGCCGCTCCTCCATGTAGGAAAGGAAACGCCGATAAAATATTCCGCCCGCTTCGCATCCCGCACCGACACGCCCAGCACCAGAAAGCCGTCCTTCACATTGAACCATGCGTCGTACTCCGAAAGCTCCGGCTGAAGATAGGCGTAAAAATAATGCGGGTCCAGCGCGATGCGGCCCTCGTTAAAGGTTTGAAACGTTGTGATATACTGCGCCGGGCCCGGCGCCAGCTTCCGTTTCAGCGCGCCCGTCACGCCCTCGCAGTCCAGCAGATACCTTGCCCGCACTTTACAGCGTTCCCTGTTCTGCAGCGTGACCCAAACAGCGCCGTTCTCTTCTTCACAGGCAATCGCGGCGGTACCGTCCAGCAGCTCCGCCCGCTTTCCGCCGCCTTCGCCACGAGCCAGCCGTCAAAAGCGCCGCGCCACACATTGCGCCCTTCCTGCCTGAAAGCATATTCCCCGCCCTTGTCATCGGTAAAGATCATCCCCCGGTTTTCCACCGGAGCACAGCAGACAGCCGACGGTACTTCCTCGCCAAAATACTGCTTCACCAGCCCCAACGACTTTTTGATCAATATGCCGGAGCAGGATTTGTATCGCGGCAGCCGAAACCGCTCCACCAGCAGCACACGGCGGCCCGCTTCACAGAGCGCCTTGGCCGCTGCCGCTCCCCGCGGGGCCCGCTCCTGCGACGACGGCGTCATACATACCGTGCACCTCGCTCTCCCGTCATTCGCCCACGTTTGGCTTGGTGAGCATGGTGCGTCAGCCTGGCAACAGAGACGCCGCCCATGGTGATATCCCTGTCTCCAAACCGCAGCACCTGCGTCTGGCCCTTTTTTTCACAGGCAGCCATTCCGCCAATCCCGGCCCGTTGGGGTCGCCCGTTTTTGCAAAATTCGTCAGGTACGACACCATCGCTTCGGACAAAGCCCGGTCCCATTCCGTGAAAGGCCGCCAACAGCTGTCCAGCGTGCCGAACGCATACCACAGGTCTGCCGAATGCCACGCACCTTTTTCATCTCCGGGCAGCTGACGGCTGAAGAAATAGGCATAGCTGGGCTGTTTGCCCTGGTCCGCCTGCAACCGCGCCCAGCCCCTTGCCATTTTATGCACGATGGGCGGCACAACGTCCTCGCTGGTGGAGCCCATCAGGTACGGATGTTCTTTTGCCGCCCTGCTTTTGCAGCTTCCGCCGCGCTTTCCGTAAGGAATACGCCGTCCACCACCGGGCCGCACCCGGCCATGGGGTTCTTCTGTTCTTTCCTTGCCTCGGCGAACGCCGCGAACAGCGCCTGCGGTTCTGCGCCGCACAGCGCCGCAAAATCTGCCGCGCCCAGCTTCTGCCGCACCGCCTGCCAGAACGGATACGCTTCTTCCGCTTTCTGCGCCGCGCCCAGCAGTCTGGAAACGCCGCCTCCGCTCATCATCACCGCGCCGCGGAACAGCCCGTTCGTCATGGGCGAAACACAAAGCTGTTGTACGCTCATCGCGCCCGCGGACTGGCCCATAAGAGTAACTTGGCCCGGGTCGCCGCCAAAAGCGGCGATATTGTCCCGCACCCAGCACAGCGCAGCCATCTGGTCAAACATTGCGTAGTTGCCCGTATGCCCGTCCCGGGCGGCAAGTCCGGCAGGCAAAAAAAGCCCATAGGGCCCAGACGGTAATTGATGGTGACGGCAACAACGCCCTTTTTTTGCACCAGGCCGTGCCGTCAAAATGCTTTTCATGGCCGCACCCACCCAAAAATCCGCCTCCGTGAATATAAAACAGCACGGGCGCGTTTTTGCGTCGTCGGGAGCCCAAATGTTTAAAAACAGGCAGTCTTCACTGTAATCGTAGTGTTCGCCCCGACGGAATTCGTTGTAATAAAACGCCTTTTCCGGCACGTCTTCTTCGTTGTAGAACGCGCGCGGCTGAAACGAACACGCGCCGAAATTGGCGGCGTCATACACGCCGTCCCAATGCGTCACCTGCCGGGGATATTCCCAGCGCCCTGCCGTGGCGTACCGTATGCCGCGGAATACGGACACGCCGTCCGCTCCGCCCGCCGCGCCCTGTACGGGCCCGCACGGCGTATGTACAAAATGGTTTTTCATACCGGCTTTCCTCCCTGCTTTCTTTTCCTGACGGTGCGGCTCCGGCAGGGCGCTTTCCGCCCGGCCTTTTCCAGCAATTCCATTACAATAAAGAATACCCTCTTACGCGCATCAAGTACATTGTATTTCTTGCACATCAAAAGCCCCGCCGTTTTTCATGCCATCCGGCGAGCCGTTTGGGCAGTCTTTTCACCGCTCTGCAATAAAAGCCGTCCGCGGTATGCGCCGCGGACGGCCTTTCGTCCCAATATGTGTCAGCGTGTGCCGCTTTTTTTCTTCCAGAGCAGGAAACCGGCCATCAGAGCCAACCCGAACGGCAGCGCCAGCAGACCCGGCAGCTCGAAATGCACCAGCAGACCCGCCGCCACATAAGAGATGCAGGAAACGGCTGCCGCCGTTATTGCATAGGGCAGTTGTGTGGAGACATGCTGACATGGTCGCACTGGGCGCCCGCAGAGGCCATGATCGTTGTGTCGGAGATCGGCGAACAATGGTCGCCGCACACGGCGCCCGCCATACATGCGGCAATGCACACGATGCCCATGGGGTCGTCCAGAGGGAAGATCGCCATGGTAATGGGGGATGAGCACGCCGAACGTTCCCCAGCTTGTCCCTGTCGCAAAAGCCAGCAGGCAGCCGATCAGGAACACGATGGCCGGCAGGAACATCTGCATGCCTTCCGCGCCGCTTTTCACAAGGTCCCGCACAAAGTATTTCGCGCCCAGAGAATCCGTCATGGCTTTCAGCGACCATGCGAATGTGAGGATCATAATGGCAGGCACCATCGCCTTAAAGCCGTCCGGGATGCAGCCCATCATCTCGCGGAAGGACATTGCCCGGCGCAGCATATAATAAACGAAGCTGAACACCAGAGCGAATGCGGACCCAAGCATCAGCCCTACCGACGCGTCGGAGTTTGAGAACGCGGTGCTGAAACGCGCCAGCACGCCGCCTTCCCCGCCTGCGAAGAAGCCGCCGGAATACACCATGCCCACCACGCAGCAGAAAAATAAGCACTGCAATGGGTGCAATAAGGTCAACCACACGCCCTTTGTCCGCCGGGCCTCCCCTGCGCCCGCATAGGGGTCCGGCCCGCCGCCGAACAGGTCTCCCCGCCGGCCAGCGCCTCGCTTTCGCCATGGGGCCGTAATCCACCCGCAGCACAACAAGCATCACCATCATGGCGATGGTGAACAGTGCATAGAAATTATAGGGAATGGCCCGGATGAAGAGGGACAGGCCCTTTCCATCCTCCACAAAACCGGACACAGCCGCCGCCCAGGACGAAATAGGCGCAATGATGCACACCGGTGCCGCCGTAGCGTCGATGATATACGCCAATTTGGCGCGATACCCGATGCTTGTCGGTGACGGGCCGCATCACGGAGCCCACCGTCAGACAGTTGAAATAATCGTCGATGAAAATAAGGCAGCCCAGCGCTACTGTAGCCAGCTGCGCGCCCACGCGGGATTTGATATGTGTCTGTGCCCATCGTCCGAAGGCCGCAGAACCGCCGGCCTTGTTCATCATGCAGACCATCGTGCCCAAAACGACAAGAAACACCAGGATGCCGACGTTGTATGCATCCGACAGCACCGAGACGATGCCTCCTGAAATACGTGCAGCACCGTGCCCTCAAAGCTGAAATTCGCATACAGCAGGCCGCCCGCAGCAATGCCTATAAACAGTGAAGAATACACCTCTTTTGTGATGAGCGCCAGCGTGATGGCAATGAGCGGCGGCAGCAGGGACCATGCCGTATTGTAAAACCGGCTTTCCGCCTCTGTCCTGCCGGAGCCGCCGCAGGCCCCGCAGATGTTTTTCCCGCCGCACGCCCCCGCATGCCGCGTCCTGCCCAGGCATTCCATGCAAGCGCCCGAGCCGCCGCATTCCGCGCATTCCACCATGCGCGAACCCGGTTCGTCCTGCGCGCCGCGTTCCGCAAAAGGCCGGCGCCGCGCACAAAACCGCCAGCACCAGCACCGCCGGCAGCATGGACAGCAGCCGAATCCTTTTTTCATACTGTTCCTCCTCCTGTGTTTTGCCGCAGGCCCTCCGCTCCGACACACGGACACAGGCTGGAAAAACAAAAAGCCCTGTGCGCATAGAGCGCACAGGGCAACCGGACGCAGCCTCCGCTGGAAGATGCGTCTGGATAGCGCCCACAAATTTTTGTGACAGTCCGCAGGATATTCTCCCACGGCCCAGGATACGCCGCCCAGGCAGGCGGCTGCTCCTTCGGCGGTTCCCCCTCTCCCCGAAACGGCTGCCTGGCCATTGTTCCGGGTACGCATGAGTCCCGCGCCTCTATCCGCGTATTCAGTTGAAAAAGACCTTTCCGGCCTTCCCGAAGCACACAACGCGCCCGGGAACATTCGAATGATACTTATAAATTAGCACGGCTGCTCCAAAATAGCAAGCGGATCCGCCATTTTTACACAAAAAATTTTTCCGGATGCACACGGCTTTTTCCGCTTCTTCAAAAAACGCCCGGCATCCGCCGGGGCAATGCGTTTCGTTTTTTTCAGGGGTCTCAATCGTGAAGGCTGGGTTTCGCCCGCAGAGAGATGGTGTGCTCAAAACAGCTGTAATCCGTCAAATACACAGTATAGCAGCCCTCGGTGCGCTTCATGCTTCCAAACTTACCCGCTGTGAAGCCGTGCGCGCCGAAGCACGGGCCCGCCTCGATGGCATACCTTCCCCTGGAGGCCGTCAGCGTTCCGGATTTGGCGACGATACCGCCGCCCTCCGCGCCGTCCGCGGCAAAATGCTCCGTCTCCACGCGGCAGCCCGCGTCGAACGCAAGCTCCACACGCAGAGGCGCACGGTCGATCCCGGTGTTGACGATGTGCACGTCAATGCCGTTCTCCGCCTCGGTGACCTCCACATCGAATATCATATCCGGCCCGTGAAGCTGCACGCGCTTCGTGTGGTCCATTTTCCACCAGTCGCTGGTCTCCGGCTTTTCTTCAAACGGCAGATAATACCAGCCCGTCATGGTCTGGTGCAGCGCATAGGCGTTTTCGCCCGTGGAGGCCAGCGTCTCGGGGATGAAGCTGCGGTGCTCACAGAAACTGGCGCCGATGTGCATACTCACAGTAAAATCGCCGTTCTGGAAATATAAAAGCCCGCGCTGTGGTTGATGATGGTGTAGGAATACCCCTTCCGGCGGCAGCGTACGATCTCGCTGCCCTTGTAAAATTTGTGGTAATCCGCCGGGAAACCGCTGCCCGCGTGCTCCAGCGCGGCCAGGCGGGGCTGCAGCATGAACTGGATCAGGCAATCCATAGCCTTCAGGCCGTGGCGGTCCACTGCCGCCATGATCTCATTCGCCGCGTCCAGAAATTCCGGCTTCTGCAGCACGTCGCCCATATACAGATACTCAAAGTAATAGTCTTTGGGATAGATCTTGCGCCCCCGGTCCTGCCGGGTGGAGTTGTTCGTAAAGATGCTGTCGTCCGGCTCGATATAGGTGAGCATCATGGTCAGGTTCCGCACCACAGGTTCGTAATAAGCGTCGTCGCCCGTGGCCACGGCCAGCATGATCATCGCGTCGTTGTTGATCCGGTTGTAATTGCCCGCCGAGCGCTCCGCATATTCGCCGTCTGCGTTGCAGTCGCTGCCTTCCAGCAAAATAGCGTCCGCGGCCTTTTTGTACGCCTCGCCGCCCAGCAGCCTGTGGCACATCATCAGTACCGATGCGATGGCCCAGCGGTGGTTCGGCGTATGAAAACCGCAGTGTGTCAGTGCTTCGGCGGCATCTTTCACAATGGCTTCATACAGCGGCAGCAGCTGCGCACACATCTTTTTTCCGCCGCGTCCGCCGCCTGCGCACCCTCCGCGATCCGGCGCAGATATACGTACACGGGCAGCAGCCGCTTCGTGCAGAAAGCCGTGTCCGGGCCGGAAAAAAGTTGCAGTTGACGAGGTCGAAATAGCCGCCCGGCCGCTGGGAGCGGCGCACATAATCCAGCGCCAGCAAAATGCGCCGGAGCACCTCTGCGTCCAGATGCCATTTGCTGTCCGCGTTCAGGCAGCAGGCCGTCATGGTCGTCAGATGATAGATGGCCACCTTTCGGCTCCGCAATGCTGTCCGCCGAGGGAATCCGCCAAAAACGGGTCGTTCCGGTCCAGGATCTGAATCTCCATAAAGCGTGCGACACGGGCGTCGCTGTCCCGCAGGACCTTGTTGTAATGCTCTTTCATATGGGGCCCTTTCCAAATAGAAGTGACGGCAAAAAGCCGGTGCTTGAGGCCGTGCCGCATTGCCGCCGCGGCTTGTGCTTTGTTATTATCATAGTTTTTTTATCTATAAAAACAACACAGGTTTTGTCCGCTTCAAAAGAAGCATTGCATATTTTGCTTAAAATTCCAAAATCCGTACCACCGCGGCTGCACATTGCACTTCGGCCGCTTATGGCAGGCCGCTGCTGCCGCGGCGGACGGTTCACATTTTACTGTACGCCGGCCTTTCTCTTCGCTTTGTCCGCATAAACCGCCCGAAGCCGCCATATATATGCAACAAACACAAATAGGGAGTTGTTGCGGCATGAAGGGCAATCCGGAGGAGCGGGCGGTGCAATTGGGCGAATACATCACGGAGACCGGCGCCACCGTGCGCAGCGCGGCCAAAGCGTTCGGCATCAGCAAATCTACAGTGCACAAGGATATTACATACCGTTTGGAAAAGCAGAATCACACTCTGTACGACGAGGTGCAGAAGGTGCTGCGCGTGAATAAAGAGGAGCGTCATCTGCGGCGGCGGCGGCCACACGGCAGAAATACCATCCGGAAATAGAATAACCGGCAATACAGCGGCAGGCCGTCGGCAGGGAACGGGCTGCCGCTCTGTTTTGCCTTTTCCACCGCATGCAAGCCTTCAAGCAACGCCCCCACGGCAGACAGGGCCGACCTGTGTTTTGTAAAAGCAATAAAATTCTCAAATTTATTTCCCTATTTTGCCGTTTTAATTTCAACAAATACTAATACATACTGGAAATAACAACAAATACAGGCGATTCTGTTCAGCCACATGTTTTGTTCACCCATCCCTGCGGCCCACCGCAAGGCGCTCGTGCCGGGCTGCCAAGAAAGGAGCGGCTATGGAAAATAAATTTCTTGCACACATCGCGGAGGACGGACGGGAACAAACGGTTTTCGAGCATCTGGCGGCGGAGTTTTCCCGCCCTTTCGGCGGCGAGGCACAGGGGCTGCTGGCCGGGACGGCCCATGACATTGAAAATACTCTGCTGCGTTTCAGCGGCGGCTGACGGGCGATTCCAGGCGGGTGGATCACGCCACTGCCGGCGCTTTTGAATGTATGGGGCGGCCAGCCCTTCGCCGCCTTCTCGCCGTGGCAGGCCATCACGGCGGCCTTCCGGATGGCGGCGGGCGCGGAGACGGCCCGGAAGCCGCCACCTTTTGGGGACGGATCAAACGGGCGGGCCGCGGCGGGCTGGAGCCTTACGGCGCCTGGGCCCAGGAAGTATCCCTGCCCGGCGGACAACCTCCCCTTCGCAAAGCAGAACCCGGAGCGGGCATGTTCTTTATCCGCATGCTTTATTCCTGCCTGGTGGCCGCGGATTTTCTGGATACCGAGGCCTTCATGTCCGGGAAGCCGCGCGGGAGTTGTTCAGGCTGCTGGAAAAAGAAGGCGCCTTCCATCCGGCCACTCTGATGTACCCCGCCCACCGTCAAAGCCGACGGAAAGGGATTCGCCGCATGCTGAAAGCTGCCGCTCCCCTCACGGGGAGCGTGGATTGAAACCGCGCTGCTGGCAATCAAGGAGGCTGCGCCGGCGGTCGCTCCCCTCACGGAGGGATTCGAGTTTAAAGGCCGGAGCTCCGATTGCATTTTCAATCAGAACTCCGGCCTTTTTCTTTTATCACCGGCTGCAGCAGCCTGTAAAGCGGCTACGCGCCGAACGCCTTGGCCACGCCCTTCAGCTTTTCACGGATGGGCAGCTCGTAAGGGCAGCGCGCCTCGCACTTACCGCAGCCGATGCAGTCCCCCGCTGCTTTGCCGTCTGAGACTCGTAGCGCGATCTGGCCCAGTCCGCCAGATCGTAATGCTTGAGATAGTTTTCCAGCGTGAAGATACCCGGGATATCGATGCCCACCGTGCACGGCGCACAGTATCCGCACCTGCGGCAGAAATTGCCCGAAAGCCCGGCGCGGATGGCTTCGCATGCGGCCAGCTCCTCCGGTGTAAGCGGGCCGTCCTGCTCCGCCGCAGCTGTGTTCTGCTCTATCTCTTCCAACGTGGCCATTCCGGGGATGGCCAGCGTACAGGTCTTGTTTTGCAGGATGTACCGCATGGCCAGCGTACCGTCGGTGATGTTGCCGCCGCCAGCGGCTTCATCAACGCAATGACCCCCGTTCTGCGCGGCCGCACGCTCCATCAACGCTTCACCCTGGCTTTCAACGATATTATATGGGAACATGATGGTCTCGATCTCCGGATAGGAGAGCAGCCGCTCGAAGCTCTCCACCGAGTGAGCTGTTGCGCCGAGATGTCCGACCTTGCCCGCTCGGATGGCGTCCTGAATGGCAGCCACGGCGCCCTCAGCAGAAAACGCCAGCTCAAAATCAGCATCAGACTTTATATTGTGCAGCTGATACAGGTCGATATAATCCGTCCTCAGGTTGCTCAGGCTGATGCCGATGTCCCGCCATGTCCGCGTAACCGCGGGACATGGATTTCGTTGCAAGAATGAACTTCTCCCGCAGACCGCCGGACAATGCCTCGCCCAGATAGCTCTCCGACACAGTGTAGCCGCGCGCGTGTCGATGTAGTTCACACCCTTTTCCACAAGGCGTTCCATCAGTGCGAGGGTTCCCCGTGCGTCGATGCGTTGGATGGGAATGCCCCCAAAACCCACAGCAGATACCTTCAAACCTGTCTTTCCCAAAATTCTGTATTGCATAACGCAGTTTCACTCCTTTGCCGCTTGCCGCAGGCGCGGCGTTGCCTGTCAACCCCGATTATACACCCGCGCCGGTTTGTTGCAAAGTTCTTTTGTGATATGATAGAGCAAAACGTTGTGAATGAGGCGCGGCCGGAAGCGGCCCGCCGGAGGGGAGCATGCCATGCTGAAAGAAAAAACGAACCGCTGGTTCCTGGCATTGGGCGCCGCGCTGCTGTGTGCGGGGCTGGGCGCCGCGGCACTCTGGGATCTGGAGATCGACCTCGCGCTGTATTCACCCGGGTTCCTGCCCGCCGTATTGATGGAGGCCTTCGGCTGGTTTCCTCAGTATTGCCCGCCGTCGTGCTGTGCGTCTGTATTGCCCTGGACGGTGCGCGAAGCATGCCGCTGCGCGCCGCGGGCGGCCTGCTGGCGGTTGCCGGCAGCGGCATCCTGCTGTATATGGGCGCGCACCATCTTGTAAAGCGCGGATGTCCGGCCCTTCCATCACACTGTGGACCGTCCTGCTGGGCGGCCTTTCGCTGGGTATATGCGCACTGGCGCTGTACCGCTCCGCAGCGGGGGGCGCAAAAAGCTGGAATTCGTATGCCTTTGGGGCACGGTGTATCTGCTGGCCGGGCTTGCCGCCATCAACATTATCAAGGCTGTCTGGCAGCGCACGCGCTTTGACGACATGCTCACCGCCGCGGGCGGCGGCTTCGAGGGCGCGTTCGCACAGTTTACAAGCTGGATGCAGCCGTTCGGCAACGGCGGTTCCAGCTTTCCGTCCGGCCACACGGCTGCCGCGTGCAGTGTGTTCATCCTGACACTGGCCTGTGACGTCTGCCTCAAGCGGAACCGCCGCCGCACGCTGGTATGGGCGCTTTGCTGGGCCTACGTGGCCTTTATGGCCTTGTGCAGGCTCGTCATCGGGCGGCATTACCTCAGCGACACGCTGGCCGCGGCCTTTGTGATGCTGCTGCTCTACCTGGGCATGCGCAAAACAAAATGGTACCGCGCAGGCGCACGTGAGCTGACGGCTCCCGACACATAAGTATGGCATGCCATTCCGCAAAAGCCGTGAAAAGGCCGTTCCCACGGGAACGGCCTTTTCATTATATTTGCAGCTCACGCACCTGCAAAGCAAAATAATATTGGATAAAGCCCCGGCCGGACCATTCCGCCCGTACTTTATAAAAATAGAGGCCCGGCGTGGTGGGTGTGCTGAAACGGCCGCCGCCCGCATCCGAAAGCTCCAGATATTCCGTCGGCTTATCGCTGACGGCACGCATCACCCGCAGCTCCGAAGGTTCCTTGGTGAACAGAATGCGCATCTGTGCGCCCGGCATCACGTCCACAGGCTGCAGCGGCACGTCCTCCGGCGAGAGCAGCGGCGTTTTTTCCTGTGTCAGAAAAAAATTCCATTCCCAACCCGCCCGGCGCACCTCCTTGTCCGGAACAAGCTCCTCATCCCCATACAGAACTGTAACGATGGGCAGCGCGGATTCCGGGTCCCTGCGTATCGAGGGATTCCTTAATAAACGCCGTCATGCCGGTGGCGATGGCCAACAGCACAGCGCCGATGATGAGCTTGCGAAAAAAATCTTTGGCAGTTTCATACGTTTCCTCCCGGCGGGGCAAGCCTGTCGTTTTTCTTATTGTAGCATGCCGGCGTGTAAAATCCACCCGCATAAAACAAAAGCGGCACGCATATGGGTTATAGCACCGGGTTGCGCCCGCTTGCCCGCGGCAGTTTTCCGTCCCGGCGCTCCCGCGCGCACGGCGAGCGGCACAAAAGGGCCTGCCGTCATTTTCAACTGGGAGGAATCATTTTATGGAGCATTCATCTGTATCCCAAAGCCGCCGCGCTTCACTGTGCGGCGGCTGGTATTGATGGACCTTGCGGCTATTTGCACGCTGTATGGCGCTTTGCGGGCGCGACGCCGCCTGGGGCACACGCGAAACGCTTGCCGCGCTGTTTGGCGAAGGCGAATGGTGGGGCGGTTTTCTGGGCGGAGAGTTGGTTGTCTGCTGCGCCTGTGTACCCGCCCGTTCCGCCACGCCCCAGGCTGCCGCTCTGCGCGGCGCGCTGGCGCCCGCGCGCCTTCCGGCCCGTTTTCTGCTGCCGCCCGCCGCCACGCCCGAGGGCCGGGCCTTTGCCGGGCGCTTTTTTCCCTGCTGGGCGAACGCCTCTGGCCGCCCTGTGCCTCCCCCGAAAAGGCTCGCCGCCGCAGTCCCCGTCAAAACGGGCGGCCTGCTGCTGGACGGCTTTTTTCGAGGCGGGCTTTACGCTGTTCCTCGTGCGCCCGCTGGCGGCGCTGCGCCCGCATTACCTGCTGACGCCGCCCGGCCTTCGGCAGCCTGCCCCGGAACGCCGAATGAAGACGCCGTACGGCGTGTGCACATCCTCTGGCGGACACGCTGGCGGTCTCCCGCCTGCTGGAACAGGGCTTCTGCGGGACCGCCCTGCACGACGGCGCGGACGGGCAGCCCGCGCTCCGGCTGGAACGACCGAACCCCGCATAAGAAGAACGCGCCTGCCGCACCGTATATACGGACGCACATCCCGTAAGGACACGCCCCTGAAACGCCGCGCGCGTTTCGGGGGCGTTTGCGTTCGTTCCATTTTTTAGCTGCGTGCTTTCAGCCGGAAAAATGCCCGCATTCCACACACAGATGGCAGGATTCAAAACACATTTGTTTTCGTTCAAAAACATTCCTACAGAAATACTGTACAAAATGGCAACATCTGCCAGGAAGGGTTGACAAAACTTTGGCAGATGTATAATATTGATATTTCCGAAGAATGGGAGTAAAGTAGGTAAGTAATATCGCTTTATTTCCTATTTATATAGTATACAACATTGCGGGGAGGGATATCATGGAAAAATTTGTAGACCGCATCATTGAAACAGACCGCAAGGCCCGCGAGATCATCGAGCAGGCCCAGCAGGAAAAGCAGGCTGTTCTGGCAGATGCCAAAAACGCGCCGATGCTGAGATCGCCCGCCGCGAAGCCGCGGCCGATAAGGGACGCGCCGCCATCGATGAGGAATTCGCCCAGCGCGAGGCCCGCGAGAGCGAGCGTATGGACGCCGCCTATCTGGACGCCAAGCATGCGCTGGACAACGCCTTTGAGGACGGGCATGACGCATGGCTGGCCGAGATCACACAAAATACGCTGGCCGCGCTGTGACGCGCGCTACGCATAACAGAAAGGGGCGAAAAGGCCATGCTTGAAAATCTGTCCGCGCTTGCCATCGTACCCAAGGCCAAGGCCATCGCCGCACGCCGCCTTTCGCACAGCGATTACCTGGAGCTGATGCGCAAGCGCAGCGTCATTGAGGTGACGGCCGCGCTGCAGAGCCATCCCTATTTTAAGGACAGCCTGAAAGGGCTTTCCCCAAACCAACCTGCACCGCGCGCAGATCGAAGAGGCACTCAGCAAGGACGTTTATTACAAATACGAATCGCTGATGCGCTACAGCTTCCGCAAGGGCAAGTTCGAGCGTATTTTTAATGCGCAGCGAGATCAACGAGCTTCTTGCCGCTGCGGCTTCTGTCCATGGGCTTCCGGCATCATTATATCATCCAGGTGCCCGGCTTTCTGATGCCCAAAACAAGCTTCAGCCTGCTCAGGCTGGCCAAGGCCGAAAGCGCGCAGGACTGCCTTGAGGTAGTGGCCGGCACGCCCTACGCCAAGGTGCTGGCCGGCGTGCTGCCCGCCGCGGGCCAGAAGCTTGATTATCTGAAATGCGAGCATGCGTTTCAGTCTTACTTCTACACCACTGTTCTGGCGCAGATCGACCGCGACCTCTCCGGCCGCAGCGCAGCGGACACAAAGCGCCTGTTCCGTATGGAAGCGGAGATCTACAACCTGGACCTCCTGTTCCGCGCCAAAGCGTTTTTCAGCCCCCAGCTCACACCCGAAGACCTGAAAAAGCTCCTTATACCGGTGTACGGCGTGCTCTCGGCCAAAAACATGAACGCATTGGCCGATACCCGGGGGCTGGACGAATTTTTGAAGCTGTACAACGCGGGCCGCGCGGGACAGGTATACGGCGCCCGCTCGGCAGACCCGGCGGATGCCTCCGAAGTATCCGAAACGCGCGCTCTGTACCGCGCCGCGCAGAAGCTGCTGCATTTTTCCAGCACGCCGCAGACGGTGCTTGCCGCGCTGTTGTGCCTGGCCAATCTGGAGCGCAGCAATATCATCAACGTCATCGAGGGCGTGCGCTACGGCCTTTCGCCGGAGCAGATCAGCGCCTTCTTGAAATACTGACCGTATCGCGGCAGCCGGACGCCGCGGCCATCCCCCTTCCCGCGCCGGGGCGCGGGAGCAATTGAAAAGAAGCGAGGTACCACAGCATGGGCATGGTAAAAATGAAGCACATTAACATCTACGGGCCGGAGCAGGACCCCCAGCAGACGCTTGAAGTGCTTGCCGCTGGCGTGTTTCACCCCGACAAGGGACGCCGAGCGCATCAACGCAGCGGCGGGCGCGGCGGAAAACCTACACGCCGCTGCTGGCCAGCACGCTCGGGCTCATCAAGGATGTGGGCGGAGATCCTGCTCTGCAGGAATACCGCGGCAGGTTCTTCGAATACGGCGCGGTGAAGGATGAGGTGGAGGCGCTTTCCGCCCAGGTAGCTGAGCGCGGCAAGCGCCAGGCTGAGATCAGCGCAAAGCTGGCCACCTATGCCCAGACAAAAACGCAGCTGTACCATCTGACAGGCCTGCATACAAGCGTGGACGAGATCTTCGCCTGCAAATACCTGAAGGTGCGCTTCGGGCATCCCCAAGGACAGCTACCTGAAGCTGCCGTATTACGACGACCACTCGTTCACCTTCAGTGAGTACGACTTTGACGGCGAGTATTACTGGGGTATGTACTTCGTGCCCGAAAGCCACGCCAAAGAAGTGGACGATATCTTCGCCAGCTTGTACTTCGAGCGCATGTGGGTGCCGGATTTTGTGCACGGCACGCCTCAGGACGCGCTGGCGCAGATCATGACGCAGGAAAGCGAACTGCAGGCCGAGCAGAAAGAGCTGGACAACATGAGCGACATCGCCGCGCCCGCAGACATCGAGCGCCTGCGCGAATACGCCTCCTGGCTCAACTATGAGATGCAGATCTTCGACATGCGCAAGTATGTCATCACGCTGGAGCACACGTATTATATCAGCGGGTATGTGCCGGAAAGCGATGTAGAACGCCTGAAGCAGGGGCTGCTGATGGTGCACGGCGTGAAAGCCTGCGAGGACGACGAAGCCGATGCCGTGGACGGCGCTCCGGACCGCCAGCCTCCCGTCAAGCTGAAAAACAACTGGTTCGCCCGGCCATTTGAAATGTTCATCACCATGTACGGCCTGCCCGGCTATGGAGATCTGGACCCCACCGGCTTTGTGGCCGTCACTTACGCGCTTCTGTTCGGCATCATGTTCGGCGACGTAGGCCAAGGCGTGCTGCTGGGCCTTATCGCCTATTTCGTCATGTGGAAAAAAAAATGCACATGGAGCTTGGGCGCGTGGTAGCACGGTGCAGCGTTTTCAGCGTTATTTTCGGTTTCTGTACGGCAGCGTGTTCGGCTACGAGCATGTGCTGGACCCGATGTTCCACGCGCTGGGCTTTGCTGAAAAGCCGCTGAAGTACTGGCCCCGAAGGCATCAACAACATCCTCATCGCCAGCGTGGTGGCGGGCGTGCTCATCATCGTTTCCGCCATCGTCACGGGCATCATTTCCAATTTGCGCAAGCACATCATTGCAAAGACCATCTTTTCCGTAAACGGCGTTTCCGGGCTGGTGTTTTACGTCAGTCTCATCGCGCTTCTGCTGCCGATGCTGGGCATGGAGCTTACCTTCGTGGGCAGCGTGCCGTATCTTATCCTGTGCATCGCGGTGCCGTTCTTCCTGATGTACTTTGCCGAGCCGCTGAGCGCGCTGTGCGCCGGCGAAAAGCCCGAGGGCTCGGTGGGCGATATCCTTCTCAATGGTTTTTTGAGATGTTCGACACCGTGCTGAGCTTTGCCTCCAACACCATGAGCTTTCTGCGTGTGGGCGGGTTCGTATTGTTCACGCGGGCATGATGACCGTCGTGTTCACGCTGGCCAATATGACGGGCGGTGTATTTTATGTGCTCATCGTCGCCGTAGGCAACGTGTTCGTCATGGCGCTGGAGGCGCTGTTCGTAGGCATTCAGGTGCTGCGCCTGGAGTTCTATGAGATCTTCAGCCGCTTTTCGACGCGAACGGCGTTCCCTTCGCCCCGCTCAAGAATCTCTCTGACCCAGCCGCGGACAAGGCCGAATGAACCTCTGTGCGCATGGGCCGCACCGCTGCCGTACGCAGCTTCTTTTTTCTACCCGCCGGACGGCTCCGGGTTTGTGAATAGATTTTTTAGCTTTGCTGTGCAGCTATAAAAAAACCTAATGGGCCGTCCCGGCCCACGGCCCAAGATTTCAAGCGTCCGGGCACAAAGTGCCCGATGCGTGTAAAAAATAGTAGCTGCGCTATTATTTTTATATCAACACAACGCCGCTTTGCGGCAGAATGGAGATATCTGTTATGAAAAAGATGAATGTTAAAGTTTGCCCGCACCTTTCTGGTACTGATTGCCGTATTCGCACTGGCGTGCGCCTTTTTCCAGCATGGCCTTCGCCGCCGACGGCGAGACCGCAGCCGCCGCTCCCGACAACAATATGGGCATCGGCATGATCGCCGCCGCCCCTAGCCGTGGGCGTCGCCGGCATCGGCGCCGGCATTGCCGTCGGTTCCGGCGCGCCCGCCGCCATCGGCGCCCTCACCGAGGACCCGAAGAGCTTCGGCAAAGCGCTGATCTTCGTGGTTCTGGGCGAAGGCATCGCGCTAGTACGGCATGCTCATCGCCATCCTCATCATCACCAAGTTTTAAGCCATGAAATATTTCCTGATCAGCGACAACGTGGACACCGCTGGCCGGCATGCGGCTGGTGGGCGTCAGAGGCGTCGTGGTGCACGAAGAGGACGAAGTGCGCGCGGCGCTGGACAAGGCCTGTGCGGACCCGGAAATCGGCCTTGTGCTCATCACCGACAAGCTGGTCGCGAAATGCTCCGCGGTCGTATTTAATACAAGCTCACGCGCAAGCGGCCGCTCATCGTCGAAATGCCGGACCGCCACAGCGACTCGAACCCCGGCGACAGCATCAAACGCTATATCTCCGAGGTCGTGGGCGTTAAAAATTTGAGGTGACGAGCATGAATAAGAAAGCAGCCGAGCAGCAGCGCGCCGTGCGCAGCATGGAAACGCCGGACAATACTCGAGTTCGAGGACTCTGTCATTGAAGCGGCAAAAACGCAGGCGCAGCGCATCATCGACGACGCCAGGCGCCAGGGGACGCCAACGACAAGCTGATGGAGGGCCACCGGGGCGACCCGCTCATCCCCTACCGGGAAGAGGCCAAGAACCGTCTGGCCCGCAAAATGGCCTCGGTCAAGCAGGACAACCGCAAAAAAGCTGCTGGTGTACCGCAGCCAGCTTGTGAACGGCCTGTTTGCCGAAATGGAAGAAGCGCTGGAGGAGTACACCGGGACACCCGCTTACGCCCAGCGCGTGGCGGACGCGCTGGCCAGGCGCGCACCGGAAATTTCCGGCAAATGCACGGTGCGCCTGCGCCGTGCCGACGAGGAGCTGCTGGCCCCCGTGGTGAAAAAGGCCCTCCCTCGGCGGATATCGCCGTGGACGGTTCCATCCGTCTGGGCGGCGTCAAGCTGGAAACAGCATATCCCTGTACGACGAAACGCTGGATTTGCCGCCGCAGCCGAGCGCGCCGCCTTTTTGACGCGCTGCAAGCTGCGGGTGGAGTAACGCGCGCCGCGCCCATCCGGGCGCGCAGGCGCGCAAACGAGTATGGGCCGCTGCCGGAAAAGCCGTTTTTTCAAGCGTTTTTCCGGACGGCCTGGAATTAGAGCAAGCCTATGAAAGATGTAATTTATTCGATCAACGGGCCTGTCGTCACGGTGAAGGATACCAGCACGTTCGGCATGGCGGAGATGGTGTACGTCGGAAACGCGGGCCTCATCGGCGAGGTCATCAGCGTCAGCGAAGCGCGCACCACCATCCAGGTGTACGAGAACACCACCGGCCTGCTGGTGGGTGAGCCCGTCAAGGGCACCGGCGCGCCGCTCTCCGCCACGCTCGGGCCCGGCATCATGGAAAATATTTTTGACGGCATCGAGCGTCCGCTCACGGATATCGCCCAAAAAAACGGCGCGTTCATCGCCACGGGCGTCCATGTGGACAGCCTGGATATGGCCCGCAGGTGGGATGTGACCGTCACCGTCAAGCCCGGCGACAGCGTTTCGGGCGGCACCGTCATCGCAACCTGCCCGGAGACCAGCATCATCACCCACAAAAAGCATGGTGCCCCGGATATTTCCGGCGTCGTTACCTGGGCCGCTGAAAACGGCCAATATACCGGACGGACCCCATCTGAAGATAACGACGGCCTCCGGTGAGGAAAAAGACCGTTTGTCTGGCACAAAAAAGTGGCCCATCCGCACGCCCCGTCCGTGGCCGCGCGGGAGCCCATCGGCCGTCCGCTCATCACGGGCCAGCGCGTCATCGACACGCTGTTTCCCATTGCAAAGCGGGCGGCGGCCGCCATTCCCGGCGGCTTTCGGCACCGGCAAGACGATGACGCAGCACCAGCTTGCCAAGTGGAGCGACGCGGACATCATCATCTATGTGGGCTGCGGCGAGCGCGGCAACGAGATGACGCAGGTGCTGAACGAATTCCGCGAGCTGATCGACCCCAAAAGCGGCAAGCCCATGACGGAGCGCACGGTGCTCATCGCTAATACCAGCAATATGCCGGTGGCCGCACGCGAGGCGTCCATCTACACGGGCATCACGCTGGCGGAATACTACCGCGATATGGGCTATCACGTGGCGATGATGGCTGATTCCACCTCCCGGTGGGCGGAGGCTCTCCGGGAAATCTCCGGCCGTCTGGAGGAAATGCCCGCGGAGGAGGGCTTCCCCGCCTACCTGCCCAGCCGCTTGGCCGCGTTCTATGAGCGCGCGGGCTGCGTGCAGTCCCTTTCCGGCGCGGCGGGCAGCGTGTCCATCATCGGCGCGGTTTCGCCCCCAGGGCAGCGATTTTCCGGAGCCGGTCACCCAGAACACCAAGCGTTTCGTGCGCTGCTTTCTGGGCGCTGGACAAAAGCTCGCCTACGCGCGCCATTACCCCGCCATCAACTGGACCATGAGCTACAGCGAATATTACGAAGACCTGGACCCCTACTTTGACACCGAGCATCTGGGTGAAAAGTTCTGCACCATGCCGGCCGCATCCTGGGCCTGCTCAGCGAGGAAAACAAGCTGATGGAGATCGTCAAGCTCATCGGCTCGGATGTGCTGCCCGACAGCCAGAAGGTCGTCATTGAGACGGCGCGCGTCATCCGGACGGGCTTTCTGCAGCAGAACGCTTTCCACAAAAACGACACCTATGTGCCGCTGGACAAACAGATGTGGATGATGGAGGCCATTCTCCACCTGTATGACCGCGCCGTGGAGCTGGTGGACAAGGGCGTTCCCGTCAGTGCCATGGCCGAAGCGGGGCTGTTCGACAAGCTGGTAAAGGTAAAGTATGAATTCCCAACGACAAGCCGGAAATGTTCGGCGAGTACAACAAGGAGCTGGACGATATGTGCGCGCAGCTGCTTGCAAAGCAGACCCCTGCGGCGGGCTGAACGGAAAGGAGCGTTTGCATATGGCAATGGAATATTTGGGCCTTTCTGACATCAACGGCCCGCTTGTCGCGGTGGACGGCGTAAAAGGCGTCGGCTTCGAGGAAATGGTGGAGATGAAAACCGCCACCGGCACGCGCCTGGGCCGCATCGCGGCGTTGGAAGGCGAGCGCGCCGTCATCCAGGTGTTTGCGGGCACCAGCGGCATGACGCTTTCAGGCACGGCCAGCCGCTTTACGGGCAGCCCCATGCGCCTGGCGCTCGCGCCCGAGATCGTGGGCCGCATTTTCAACGGCGCGGGCGAACCCATCGACGGCCTCGGCCCTGTTTACGCCGAGCACTTCGAGGATATCAACGGCAGCGCCATCAACCCTGTCTCCCGCAGTTATCCGCGCAACTACATCCGCACGGGTATTTCTTCCATCGACAGCCTTATTACGCTGATCCGCGGCCAGAAGCTGCCGGTTTTTTCCGGCAGCGGCATGAGCCACAACAAGCTGGCCGCCCAGATCGTGCGGCAGGCGAAGCTGAGTGAGGATGAGGGTGCCAACTTCGGCGTGGTGTTCTGCGCCATGGGCGTGACCAAGGACGTGGCGGAATATTTCCGCCGCAGCTTTGAAGAATCCGGCGCGCTGTCCCGTGTTACAATGTTTTTGAACCTCTCGTCCGACCCCATCGTAGAGCGCATCTCACGCCGCGCTGCGCGCTGACAGCGGCCGAATACCTCGCCTTCGAGCAGGGCATGCATATCCTCGTGGTGATGACGGATATGACGAGCTACTGCGAGGCGCTGCGTGAATTTTCCTCGTCCAAGGGCGAGATCCCTGCCCGCAAGGGCTATCCGGGCTATCTTTACTCCGACCTTGCCTCCCTTTACGAGCGAGCGGGCGTTATCGAGGGCGCGAGGGCAGCGTAACGCAGATTCCCATTCTGACGATGCCCAACGACGATATCACACACCCCATCCCCGATTTGACAGGCTATATCACCGAAGGGCAGATCGTGCTGGACCGCTACCTGGACCAGCAGGGCGTTTATCCGCCCATCAGTGTTCTGCCCAGCCTGTCCCGCCTGATGAAGGACGGCATCGGCGAAGGCTACACCCGTGCCGATCACGCGGACGTTTCCAACCAGCTGTTCGCCAGCTACGCCAAGGTAAACGACGCGCGGGACCTGGCCAGCGTCATCGGCGAAGAGGAGCTTGGCGAGACCGATAAACTGTATCTGGATTTCGGCGCCCACTTCGAAAAAGAATTTATGGGCCAGGGCCCCAATGAGGACCGCACCATCGACCAGAGCCTGACCTGGCTGGCGCCTGCTCTCCATCCTGCCCCGCGAGGAGCTGGACCGTGTGGACGAAGCCGTGCTGGAACAGCATTCGCAAGCATTGAGCCGGCCGCCCATGCGGGCCGGACACATTCATTGAAATGGAGGTGAGCCCATGGCCGAACAGATCTTCCCCCACAAAGGGCAATTTGATCGCCTGCAAAAAACCTGACGCTGGCAAACTGGGCTTCGACCTTTTGGACCGCAAACGCAATGTGCTGATGCGCGATGATGAAGCTCATCGACGAAGCGGCCGGTATGCAGCGCGCCATCGGCGACACATTCATCAAAGGCATACAAAGCGCTGGAGAGCGCCAATATCACGCTGGGCATCGAGCATGCCCTGGAGGGCGCCGTTCCCGAGGAAAAAAGGCTTTTCCGTCACGGGACACAGCATCATGGGCGTGGACCTGCCCACCGGGCATCTGGCCAGCCGGCCTCTGTACCCCTACTACGGCTTTCTCCGGCAGCAATGCCCAGCTCGACTACGCCTATGTCTGCTTCGATAAAGTCAAACAGCTCTGCGCGCAGCCTCGCAGGCATTGAAAACAGGTTTACCGGTTGGCCATGGCCATCAAAAAGACACAGCGCCGCGCCAACATGCTGGAAAATGTGGTCATTCCCGCCTGGAGGGCAACATCAAATTTATTTCCGGCACGCTGGAAGAGCATGAACGCGAAGAATTCACGCGTTTGAAGGTCATCAAACGGATGAAGGTAAAAAAAATAGCCTTATGCTTTTCGTGTCCCGCAGCCTTTTCCCGGCCGCGGCCGTCACAAACAGAAAAACGACCGTTTCCTGCAAAAGCCATCGCCCCGGCGGCATCCCGCCTACCGGGGCGATGGCTTTCATAACCTGTGGAACAGACGTTTGCGCATTCTGCCCGGAAAAATTTGAATGATTTGTGAACTTTCCCGATTCCCGCTTGACGACAGGTATATTTTTTGCCGTATATTAGTTAAGCATCCTAATTATTAAAATTGTTAACAATTAGGCATATTAACTTTAACAAGCAAATCCAACAGGAGGTAAACCATGACGGGGCTGGAAAACAACGCCGCCGAGCTGTTCCGGCTGATGGACCGGGTGCGCAAAGCCTGGCAGAGCGTCACCCCGTGCGAACATCTGAGCAAATCTCAGTTTGGCACACTTATGGCCATTGCCCACCACGGCAGAATGCCCGGGCAAAGCTGCACGCCGTCTCAGGAACATGGCGCTCTTACGCTGACCGCGCTTGCGGGCGCCATGCATCAAAGCCTGCCCGCATTGAGCCAGCGCGTCAGCGCGCTGGAGGCACAGGGCTATGTGGAGCGCGTGCCCGACCCGGATGACCGGCGTGTCATCGGCGTCTGCGTCACCCCGGAGGGGCGCACTGTGATGGAAGTGGCCTACCGCCGTTTCGGCAGCATTCTTTCCCGGTCGATCGACTATCTTGGCCCCCAAAATTTTGAAACGCTTTTGCATCTGCTGGGCGAACTGGCCATTGCGCTGGAGCAGGCGGTCGCCGCACAGGAAGAAGAACGGGGGAGAGTGATTCCAAATGATGAAATTGAAGCGCTACCTAAAGCCCTATATCGGCTTCGCGCTGGCGGCCATCGTGCTGATGTTCTGCCAGGCCGCCGTGGATCTTAATTGCCCAACCTCATGAGCGATATCGTGAGTGTGGGCATCCAGCAGGGCGGTATCACCGAGGCCGCGCCAAAAGCGGTTTCCGCCGAGGGCTTGCAGCTGATGAGCGCCTTTATGTCCGAGGAGGACCGGGCTCTTGCCCAAAGCCAGTATGTCCTGGCCGAACAGGCAAACATGACGGCGGATGAATGGGATCGGTTTGTGACAGATTGGCCCAAAGGTATCTGACACCGATGTATACCGACAGATTCCGAATCTGGACGACAGCACGCAAAGCTCAACTGGACAGCGCGTTCAGCCGTGCGTCCTATGCGCTGATGACTGTTGTTAAGGACCTTGCCGAGCAAAGCGGGCAGGACATCGCTGCCGGCGATACCGACAGCAAGGCATGGACATGTCCAAACTGGGCGAGCTTGTCCCCAT
>VOFB01001730.1_pt1 | contig 29577 bp, 69 predicted proteins | sample 5384141 | NCBI WGS metagenome assembly VOFB01 (sample SAMN12384721, study PRJNA508395) | human gut metagenome | isolation source: healthy gut A | host: Homo sapiens | reverse complement strand
GTGCGGATCGACAACAAGCTGAAGTCTGAGCATCCCAATCTCTTCATCATCGGGACAACACCGCCCATATGGCCAACCTGTCCGTGTATGTCTCCAGCTATGTCAACGGCGTGGCGGAGATCCACACCCAGATTCTGAAGGACAGCCTGTTCCGGGACTGGTATCAGGTGTACCCTGAGCGGTTCCAGAATAAGACCAACGGCGTCACCCCCGGCGCTGGATGGGCCTGTGCAATCCGGAGCTCACCCAGATGATCAAGTACCGGGTGGGTGGGGACTTCCTCACCAACCTGGATAAGCTGGAGAATCTGAAGCCCATGATCGATGACGATATGGTTCGCCAGTTCAATCAGATTAAGCACGCCAAGAAGGAGCAGCTGGCCGCTGTGGTAGAGAAGCGGGAAGAGGTTCACCTGAATCCCGACTTTATGTTTGACGTCCAGGTGAAGCGGGCCCACGAGTACAAGCGGCAGCTGATGAACGCCCTGTCGGTTGTGGACATCTACTTCCGCCTGAAGGACGGTAGCTTGCAGAATTTCTACCCCACCCTGTACCTCTTCGGGGCCAAGTCGGCTCCCGGCTATGTGCAGGCCAAGGCTGTGATCCGGTATATCAACCGGATTTCCAAAATGATCAATCAGGACCCGGCTGTGCGGGATAAGCTGCAGGTGCTGTTTGTTCAGAACTACAACTGCTCCTATGCCGAGCACATCATTCCGGCCGTCGATGTGTCTGAGCAGATTTCCCCTGCGGGACCGAGGCCTCTGGTACCGGCAACATGAAGCTGATGCTCAACGGGGCTGTGACCCTGGGCACCTTGGACGGCGCCAACGTGGAGATCGTCCAGCAGGCAGGGCTAGCAGAACAACTATATCTTCGGCGCTTCTGTGGAGGGGAGCTGAATGCCATCCGGAAACCTATTGGGCCCGGGGCATTTACGACAGCAATCCCCGCCTGCGCCGGGCCATCAATACCCTGGAGACGGCACCGTTCCCACCGACGACGAGCAGCGGGAGCTGTTCACCGCCCTCCTGGACGGCGCTTCCCTGGCACCGGCCGGACCACTACTTTCATCCTGAAGGACTACGACTCCTACCTGAGGCAAAGCTCCGTGCCAACCGGGACTATGCCGACCGCCTGCCTTTGGCCGCAAATGCCTCATGAATGTGGCCTCCGGCGGCAAGTTCTCCTCGGACCGGACCATCCGCCAGTACGCCTCCGAGATCTGGCACATCACCCCCAGCAGCCGTAACCCCCGCCTGATTCACCCGGCCAGCCCGATTTTGAGGCTGGCCGGGTTTGGCGTTACGGGGAGCATGACGTTCCCCCTCGAAGGGCGTCAGCTACAGTAAGCGCGGCCCTTGCTCTGTACCGGTGAGGGAGCCGGGAGCAGGGTTGGCTGAGGGGAGATTACGTACAGTGAAGGCCGCGCCAGTGCAGGGTCAAAGCATTTTGCCAGTCTTACGTTTGCAACATGGCTTGCTGATTGGCCCCTGGGTGTTTTGCTCAAAATATAAGGCAATAGCTCAATATATCGTGCTGAAAAATGGCAGAAAAAAGGCTGATAATGTACTGCATCTACAAAAAAGGAGCAGGAAACCGGCAATGAGCAGAAGAAGTTTTTGTCACCGGGACCGTTTGATTGAGCTTGGCCTCACCATGACCTGGGAAGAGCAGGGAAGGGGAGCAGGACGTCCGATGCGCCAAAGTGCAGCCCAGGCGCAGTAGAAACAGCCATAACAAAGCCCGTCACAAAGAGTCTGCCTCATAGCAGCCCCTTTGTGACGGACTCTATTTTGCCCCGGCAGGTTTAGGACGGCTGATTCTGCCAGTCGGCGGGATAGGTCACATACAAAAACCGGGCGTATTCCGGGGCGGAAAACTGGATTTGGCTGCCCTTGGGAATGAAAATCACCTGGCCTGGCCCGGCGGTGACGGAGCCGGACTGGGTGTGGACGGTGAGCGTTCCCTCTATGACGTAGTCAATTTCATCATACGTGAGGTGCCAGGGGAAGGTGGTGTTCTCCATGACCATGAGTCCCGCCCCCAGGCGGGGCTCTGAGACAGGGTCAGAAGGTCGTGGGTCCACACTCGGTCCCGGGGATTGCCAGTGTCCAGCCGGTCCGCATCTGTAACCTGGACCTGGGGCAGGTCCAGGGAGAGCACCTGGGGCCCGCCCATCTGCTCCAGCAAAATGGCGCGGACGGCCTCTTCAAGCTCGGCTCTTGTCATGGTGTTTCCCTCCTGTAATGGCCATGGCCACAAAAATTGCAGTGACGCCTCTGCCAGCTTGCCCAGGATGACCGGCACCAGCATCTCCGGGTCAAATCCGGCGGTGAAGCCCAGGTGATCGCCGAAGACGAAGGCGGCAGAGACGGCGAAGGCCACGTTGATCACCTTGCCCCGCTGGTCCATGTCCTTTTACCATACCAAACATGGCGATGGAATTCGCCAGGCTGGCAATGAGCCCGGCTGCCGCAGTGTCGTTCATGCCCAGCAGGCTACCCAGCTTCATTAGGGGCTTCCAGAAACACCTTGGTGATGGCCCAGACCGGGGAAACACCGGCCAGCACCAGGGCAATGTCGCCTACAATGGAAAGCCCTTCGGAAATGGGAGCCATGCCGGGAATCAGAACCAGACCGGTGAGGGGGACTCCCACCAGGGCGGCGGCCAAACCGATGGTGATGATGGCCACAATGATTTTTGCCAAACACGGCAAAGCCCCGGATCATGCCGCCCTCCCACTTCCCACAGGCCCAGGGCAATGAGCAGGGCAATGAGGACGATGGGGATGAGATTCCGCAGAACCATCAAAATGGGAAAACCGGCCAAAGACCGCCCCACCAGGACGCAACGGGAATGGTGACGATGCCGGACAGAACGCCCTTGGCCAAGAGCTGGACGGTCGCTTGGGGTCCCAAGAATGCCCAGGGCTACGGGAATGGTGACACCACGGTGGCGCCCTAGCATGGCTCCACCAGGAGCCCAGCCCGGCCGCCTCCGGGCTCCCGGCCACTCCTGGGCCAGGGGCGCGCCCCCCATGTCGTTGGCCAGGATGGTTCCGGCAAACATGGCAGGGTCTGCACCCAAAACCCGGTATACCGGCACCACCACAGGCCGCAGGAGCCCCGCCAGTACCGGAGCCAGGCTGATGATGCCTACCATGATGCAGAGCCAAGGAGCCTAAAAGAAAGGATGCCGTTTTCAAACTCCGGCCCCAGACCGATACGGTTGCCAAAAATCCGGTCCAGAGCGCCCAGAACGGCAAAGGCTGCCATAATGGCAATGAGTATTTCATGTGGAGACATGGTCCACCTCCATTTTTGATCCAAAATGGCCACAATGGCCGTATCCACCGGGGACTCCGGGCAGTAGAGCCTGGCGGTAGAGCCGCACCAGCAGAACCCGGTCCCCCCGCTCCGGCTCCCACAAAATCTGCCGCAACCGTTTTTCCAGTGCCGGTGCGTACCACCAGAAGGTGTGGCCTCCCAGCTCCCGGGCTTTCCGGGTGGCCCAGACCGAGCCTGTGACCGTTCCGATTTCCATGGCGATTCCTCCTCGTTTATGGCTGTTCCAAATTTCCCGAGCCAGGGGGTGAGGACTGCCCCGGCTGGGGGCTTTTTCCCCCTGCTCCTTCAGCCGCCGGGCCTCCCCGGCAGAGATGAGGCGGCGGTGGGTAGGTCCATCCCAAAGACCACGCCCCAGGCCTTCAGCTCCCGCTGAGCGGCGTTAAGCCGGGCCTGCAGCGCCCGGTTTTTCCCCGCCTGCCGGGCAGGCCCGAGGGTGTACAAATAGACGGGGACACCCTCCAGCAGGGCTTCCAGTACCCGCTCGTCACGAAAGTAGAGCAGCTGCCCCGGGGTGAGACTGCCGATGACAATGGCATCAAAGGGAGGCTCTGACACGTACCAGTACCCCAGATCCTCCGCCGGTTCCCTCCCCAGAAGCAGGGCCGGCGGCCGGCCGCTTCCCAGGCGGCCCAAATCCCGGTCTGTCACTGCCTGAACCAGGGCTTCATCCACGGATGATCATTCCAAAGTCTCCGCTCTGGTAAGCGCAGGCATTGGCCTCGTCAAAATCAATGAACCCGGGGGGTAAAAGTTGGGGTCCACCGCACCACCACGTCGTCGAATACCAGCGGCCGGGCAGTGAACATTTTGAGCCGCACCACCTGGCCGTCTGTGAGGCCCCGGGCAGCGGCCTCTCTGGGGGCATGTGAATATGCCGCTGGGCGACAATGACGCCATGGTCCAGGCGTACTTCTCCCTTGGGACCCCGCAGCGTGATCCCGGGGATCCCGGACCTGCCCGGACAGGCGCACCGGCGCCGTGGAGGCCCAGAGTCACCCGTCGGTGAGGGAGATTTCACCTGTCCCTCCTTCCGCTCCCGGTCCCAGGACGGCCACCTTGGGAAAGCTCCTTGGGCCCCAGGACCTCCACCCGCCTTGGCAGACGAATGTCCCGGCTGGAGGTCGTTTGGGACAGGCCGTGGCCGAAGAGGGTCTTGGCTTGGTCCTTGGTCAGATGCACGTGGCGGGAGGCCCCACTTCCACGAAAAGCGGTCTGCCACCCCCTGGGCGGCAATGCGGCTGGATTTGTTCCCTCCATGGTCTCACCCTTTCTTCTCCTGCCCCGAGGCCAGCCGAATCTCCAGAATCCATAGGAAGCTGCTGAGCCGAAGCCCTGGAGCAGATCTCCCGGGTGCACAGACCGTTCAGGTCCGGAAGGCCCGGTAACAGGCCAGCTCCGCCCCACGGGCCGTGGTGCGGGCCCGGTTGATGGCGACGAAGAGCCCGGCTCTGGGTGATCCGCATAAAAATGGGGCTGATTGTAGTACTTTTGCGGCGTGTGACTTCTGGGCCCGGAGCTCCGCCGGATCCAGGCCGCCCAGACGCATGGCACTCCATGGGCTCATTCAGTACGTCCCGGCGGAGGGCCTGCCGTGCAAATTCCAAAGCGTCCCCCAGGTCTTTGCAGATGGCCTGGTAGCCCTCGTCATGGCCTCCCGCTGGGCCAGAAGCAGGTCCAGCCTCCCCAGGCTGTCCACGCACCCCGGAAGAGAATCAAAATGGTCGCTGAGGACCAGCACCTGGGCGTCCAGGTGGGTCCATATGCCCGGCTTTTCCCGAAGCTCCGCCCCCTGGATTTGTACACCTGGGGCTTGGGCTGCCTCGGGGGACAGAATCTCAATGTGGTTGCTCGGAGAGTCCCGGGCCCCAGGGGTCAGGTGGATCCCCAGGGAGCCAGGTAGAACACCCTGCGGCCCTTCCCGGTTGCGCAGATTGGCCCGACCGATGCTTCGGTGCTGAGGCCATAGGTTATCCTTCCCACCGGCCATTTCCGGCCCTTGGGCAAAATAGCGGCGACTTCAGAGTGAGGCCGAATCACATGGACGGAGATCAGCTCGCCCACCTTCTCAGCGGAAGCGCCGGCGTCGGTGGCCGCCTTCGCGCCCACGTCGCCCCGGACCATGACAGGTCACAAGGCCGCCGCCCACCTGCTCCTTCCCCACCAACAGTACGTTCGCCTTTACCATGGCGTCGGCTGCCTCAATGGCCCCTACCAGGCCCTTGGTTTCCACCATTCCCAATGCGTTGGTATTGCTCAAATCAGACATCATGCTCGTCTCCTTTTATTACATTAATTTTTTCATAATTTCTGCCGCCAGGGCATTGATTACGGTTTCACTGATGGTGCGAGTGGCTCTGCCGGGCGCCTTCCACATCCCCGGACGCCCCCAGGCCACCCGGCGGATGTTGATGAGTCGAGCGGGCCGATGTTGTTGGAAGAAGAGCTGCCGCCCACGGCGCCACAGCCCAGGGTCAGAGCCGGAAACAGGTTGGTGGTGGCTCAATGCCTCCCAGAGCGCCGGGAGTATTCACCAGGAACCGGGACACGGGGATCTCCAGGGCAAAGCGGCGGATCACCGCCTCGTCCCGGGCGTGGATCATGAAGCTGTGTCCTGCGCCCTCATGCTGCAGGACCGCCACGGCTTTCCGCATCACGTCGTCTTCGCTCTCCTCCACGTAAAGAGCCAGAACCGGGCACAGCTTTTCCCAGGAATAGGGGTGCTTGGGGCCTGTCTCCCGCTCCTGGGCCACCAGGACGGTGGTCGACGCCGGGACCGAAATCCTGCCAGCTCCGCAATTTTCTTGGCACTCCGTCCCACCACCTTGGGGTTCAGACGGCCGTCGGGACGGAAGAGAATGGCGGCCCCCTTGCTGCCTCTTCCGTGGAAGGAAGTAGGCCCCCTGCTTCAGGGCCTCCTGGCGGACCTGCTCGGCAATGGGCCGCTCCACAATGATGCTCTGCTCCGAGGCACAAATGGTGCCGTTGTCAAAGGTTTTGGAGCGGATGATATCTGCCACGGCTTTGGGGATGTCTGCCGACTTGTGGATATAGGCAGGGCCGTTGCCTGCGCCGACACCAATGGCCGGTTTGCCGGAGGAGTAGGCCGCTCTGACCATACCGGGGCCGCCGGTGGCCAGAATCAGACGCACCGGAGGGCACTTCATCAATTCGTCTACAGCCTCCATGGTGGGAGTTTGCAGGCAACCCACTGCGCCCCGGGGCAGCCGGCCCCTTCTGCGGCCCGGGCCACAATCTCCACGGCCCGCTGGGTGCATTTGGCTGCCGCCGGGTGGGGAAAATACAATGGAGCAGCCAGCCTTCCAGGGCGATCATGGCCTTATAACACACGGTGGAGGTGGGATTGGTGGAGGGAACAATGGCGGCAATGACCCTACGGGGACTCCCATCCCAGACCTTTTTGCGCCGGGTCCTCCCGAGAATGCCCACGGTCCGCTGGTCCCGGATGGCCTCCCAAACCCGCTGGGCCGCAAAGCGATTTTTTGATTTCTTTGTCCTGGGGGGTGCCAAACCCCGTTTCCTCCCAGGCCATGCGGCCCAGCTCGCCGGCACTGGACAGAAAGGCCTGACTGACCGCCTGGACAATGGCATCCAGCTTTTCCTGGGAGAAGGTGCGAAGGACCTTTGCGCTTCCTCCGCCTGCTTTCCCAGCTCCCTGGCTTCCTGCCGGGAAGCCAAATCCTGATCCATGGTGATTCCTCCAATGATGTTGATTCCTGTTACTTGTTTCCCCTGCTTCCCGTGGGGCAATCCCGGGGAAATCCCCATCCCGGGCTCCCAGCGAGGCTGGTGGTGCGGTGCGAGCGGAACGGTCAAGACCGTTCCCTACGCGAGGGAGCGAGCCGATGCCCCACATTGGCCTATACAGCCAACGCAGTTGTATCCCATGAGCTGTACGCATGTGACCCGGTGGAAGCCAGGGACGCTGCCGGGCCGGTTATTTGGGGCGGGCGGCGATTTCCTCTACGGCGGTGGCAAAGGCGTCGCAGGCGGCGCGGCAGGCGCTCTGGGTACCGGTGAGGAGGCCCCCCGCCGAAGTTGGTCTCAGAAGGGGGCCATACAGCTTGGCAAGGCGCACATCCGCCGCCTTCAGGGCTGCGTCCATGGCCGTCATGGCCTCCACAGGCGGGGCAATGAGGTATGCCAGGGGCTCTCCTCCCGGATGCCTGCCTCCTGGGACAGGAAGGAGCCGGTGCGGCTGACAGTGTGAGCCAGGTAGGCAAGGCCCTCCCGGACATTGGCCTCCCGAAAGCCTACCTCTCCGCCGGTGAGAACCTGGAGAGCGGCTTCCATGCCACTGCGCACTTCAGAGGGGGTGGGGCCGGAGAGAATGCCGATCACCTCCCCGGCCAGGGGGGTGGAGGCATTTGCTGCCCCTGCGTAAAGGCTTCTGGCGTAGGATACCCGGACGGTAGAAGCCTTGGTGGCCTCATCCAGGGCGATATAGGTGACGTCATCGCTGTCGGAGGACAGGAGCCCCAGGCACCGCCAGTCGCCCTGGACCCCCAGAGCATGGCACAGGGCGGGGGTCTGCGTTGGGCAGGTACTGCACCGACAGAACTTCTACGGGAATGACCGGCCTCACGACACTTCACCTCGCAGCAGATCCACCCCGGAGGCCTTGGCCTCCAGAATCTTCATTAGGAGCTGGGCAATGTGGGCGCCGGCCTCTACGGCAGGGGTTCCCTGACGGTGAATGTTGACACCACAGTGCGTTTGGATTCCGGGATGCCGGTGTGGGGACCATAGGTGATATAGGCGGACATAGACTCCGCCGTCACCAGTCCCGGCCGCTCTCCCACCAGGATGCACACCACCTGGCAGCCGGTGAGGTCACCCACAAAATCTCCCGCGCCCACCCGGGCGTTTTCTACATATAAGATGGGCCCAGATCCACGCCGTAGGTTTTCAGGCCCTGGTCAATGGCCCGGGCGCAGTCCATGGCGTTGGCCAGAATGGCGGCGGAGGACAGGCCGTCGCCAATGACCAGCTGGATTTTGGCCCCTTGGGGCAAGCTCTTGCGGATGATCTCACTGTTTTCCGGATCAAACCGCCGCCCCAGATCCGGCCGGGTCAGGTATTGCTCCCGGCTCTCGCAGCAGGTTTTCACAGGAATCAGGCCGTTTTTTCTGGGCAAATTCCGGCCCAATTTCGGAAAAGACACACTGTCCTGAGCGGCAGCATGGTCCGCCCGGAAGCGGAGCATCGTAACTGTTTTATACCGGGGACCGCCCGGCCCACCCCCAGCCGGGCAGGGGTCTTGGCCTTAAGCTGCCGGTAAGGCGGGGCCGTGCAGGGGTGCTCCACCAGATATTGCCCCTCAGGTCAATTTCTGAGATATCCGGCAGCAGCTGCCCTGGGTCTTCCGGTACTGCCGGGCCGGTTGGGGCTCCAGCACTGTGGGGCGGTATTCGCTTCCCTTTGACCTGAGGCTCCGGCTGGGGAGCCAGCTCCCCGCAGCATTTGGGCCACCAGAGTTTTGAGTTCCTCTTGATTCATAACTGCCTCCTTACAACAAAGCGGAGCCATCCCCGCTTTGGGGGTCAGGCGGCCGTTTTCCACAAAGCCCATCTTCTCCAGCCAGGCTTGGAAGGGTGGAATGGCGGTGAGCCGAAGATCTCACGCAAAGCGGCCGTCTCGCGGAAGCCGGTCGTCTGGTAGTTCAGCATGACGTCGTCGCCGTGAGGGATGCCCATAAAGTAGTTGCACCCGGCGGTGGTCAGCAGGACGGTCGCTAGGTCCTCGATGTCGTTCTGGTCGGCCTTCATGTGGTTCGTATAGCAGGCGTCGCAGCCCATGGGGATGCCGGAGAGCTTGCCCATGAAGTGATCCTCCAAACCAGCTCGTCACCTGCCGGGCGTCGTACAGGTACTCCGGTCCAATGAAGCCCACTACGGTGTTCACTAGGAAGGGGGCAAACCGCTTGGCAAAGCCGTAGCACCGGGCCTCCATGGTCACCTGGTCTGTGCCGAAATGCGCCTCGGACGAGAGTTCGGAACCCTGCCCGGTCTCAAAGTACATGACGTTGGGGCCTCCGCCGTGCCCTCGCGCAGGACAGACCATGGCCCGGGCCTCCTCCAGGGTTTTGGCGGAGAAGCCGAAGGCCTCGTTGCCCTTTGACTGCCGGCAATGGACTGGAAGATGAGGTCAGCCGGGGCGCCCTTGCGGACGGCGGTCATTTGAGTGGTGACGTGGGCCAGGACGCAGGTCTGGGTGGGGATATTCCACCGCTCCTTCACTTCCCGGAATCGTTCCAGCACCTCCTTTACCCGTTGGGCAGAATCGGTGACGGGGTTGAGGTCAATGACGGCGTCGCCAGCCCGAAGGTGAGGCCCTCCAGGGTGGAGGCCAGAATTCCATCTGGGTCGTCGGTTGTGTGGTTGGGCTGCAGGCGGCAGGAGAGGGTGCCCGGCAGGCCAATGGTGGTGTTGCAGTGGGCGGTGACGCGGATTTTTTGGCCGCGTAGATGAGATCCAGATTGCTCATGAGCTTGGCCACTGCCGCCACCATCTCCGAGGTGAGCCCCGGCTCAGACGGCGAATGTCCGCGCCGGTGGTCTTCTCATCCAGAATCCACTCCCGCAGGTCGGAGACGGTCCAGTTGCGAATTTTGGTGTATTGGGGTTCTCGTTCACGTCGTCCTGGATGATGCGGGTGACCTCGTCCTCCTCGTAGGGGCACTGCAGGGGTGCTCCCGGAGGTCGGACAACAGCAGGCTGGCCACCACCACCTTGGCGGCGACCCGCTCCTGAGCGGTCTCCGCCGCCAATCCCGCCAGGCGGTCTCCGGTTTTGTCTTCATTGGCTTTGGCCAGGGCGTCCTTGATGTCCCGGAATGCATATGTCTTGCCCAAAAGCCTTGTTTTCAGAATCATGGATTCACTCCCTTTGTGAATTCTACATCGATATTTCCTATCGCCTGGTCTGAGCCTCAGGCCAGAACCAGAGTTTTCTTTACCACGGGATAGGCTGCGCCGCCAGCTACCAGGGCGGCCACATCCAGGAAGCTCCCATCGGGAAGCTCCAGCCCATCAGGCACAGAAAGGGGGCCCGGCAGACGGGTCGCCAGGAGGCTGGCCCAGGGCCTTGGCCATATCTTCTCCAGTGACCACCACGGGGCTGCCCAGTTGGGGCAGAATCTCAGCCAGGCGGCCCGCCAGGTTGTGCCAGGTCATCATAGCCCGGGCTGGGCAGGCCAGGAGAAACAGGGCGGCAGGGGGAGTCCTCCTCCCACCGGGCCCGAAGCTGTGCAATCCCGCTCCGCCAGACGGCGGGTGGGCAGATTCTGCTCTTGGTCTGTGAGAGCGAGGACAGGCAGATTTTGCAGAGGAACCTGACGTCCCGGGCGAACACGGTGCTGCCGGAGAGAGTTGGGTGCTGTGGCATCCTGCTCCGATGACGGTGGCCCGATGGTTTCCTCCCCAGAACGTAGTCCCCCCTGGCACAGGGCGCTGCGCCGATGGCCCGGCCCAGGAGCACGCCGATGTCCCCGTAGGCAAAGGCATCGGGAGGCGTCTGCCGGATCATCCGCCACCCGCCGGAAAAGGACAGGTGATTTGCCCGGGAGGGGGATTTGCCGATTGGTCAGGAGGCTGGGGGAATCTCTCCTTGCCGCAGGCCAGCCGCCACCTCAGAGCCTGGACCAAGCGCTCTATAGTAGGGGGCCAGGTCCGCTTCCGTCACCCGCTGCCCGGTCCCAAATGGCATAAGCCCTGGAGACAGGAGACACATACTGGACGACGCCTCCTGCTACCTTGATGAGCCGGCCTCCCACATTCAGGCAGCCGGTCTCGGTCACATGTCCGGCCTCCACCAGAGCCCAGATTGCTGGTGCCGCCGCCGATGTCCATGTGGAGCACCGTTTTGCCGGTCTGGGCGGAGAACCGTTCGGCGCCTGCGCCTTTGGCTGCCAGGACGCTTTCCAAATCCGGCCCAGCGGTTTGCGACTACGAATTCCCCGGCAAATTCCTTCAGGCTGTCCAAAACGGCCCTGGCGTTTCCTTCCGTGCGGTCTCGCCGGTGATGATGATGGCCCCGGTGGATACCAGCTGGGGCTCAATTCCCCGCCAGACGGTATTCCTCCCGCCACGATTTGCCGAATGCCTGCCGCATCAGCCTTGTGGCAGACAGAAGGGGGTAAAATGAATGGGGCTTCGGTACAGGATCTCGGTCTCCGATGGTGAAGTCGGGAACGGCATAGGCATTGGCCCGGTTTTCTACCGTAAGGCGGGAGAAAATCAGTTGCGTGGTGGAAGTGCCTACGTCGATGCCAACAGAGTGCAAGGTCTCACCCATGGCCTGCGACCTCCTTTAAAAGTTCCTCAAAAAGGCCACGGCTGGGTTCCACGGGATTGGTCTTGCAGCAGGGGTCCGCCACCAGCCTCTACAATGGTTCCCAGGTTTCGTTGCAGGTCCCGTGGGGCTACCTGCCTCAGCCAGTGTGGCAGGCAGGCGCAGCTCCGGCGCAGGCGAATCAGCCCATTTTTCAGGTTCCGCAGGGCAATGGCTTCGGCAGAGCCCCCAGGCCTGCCTGACGCGCCAAGGCGGTGTAGGCTGCACCCGCTGCCACACCGTTGCAGGCCACCACGGCGGGCAATAAAATGGCGTTGAGCCGTCCATGAGGTACGTGAAATTGCCCACCCAGGCTGTGGGCTAAGGCGTGGCAAATCCCCAGTCCCGCCTGGGAAAAGGCCATGGCCGCCATGGTGGCAGCCAGGTGAATGGGCAGCCGCACCGAGGGCTCCCCACCGTAGGAAGCCGGCAGCAGGGAATAGGCTGTGCAGAAGGCGTCCCGGGCCAGGGCATCCGTAATGGGACTGGCGTTCCGCCCCGCCACGGCCTCCAGGGCATGGGCCAGGACGTCAAAGCCTGCATCGGCAATGAGGCTCCGGGGCAGCTCCTCCAGTAGCTCACTGTCCAAAATTGCAATCTGGGGCCGGAGACGCTCGCTGACCAGGGGTGCTTGACCTCGTTGTGGGTTATAATGGCAAAATCCGTCACCTCTGCCCGGAGCCGGAGGTGGTGGGGATGGCGGCCAGAGGAATGGGTTCGCCGGAGAAGTACACCATGGCTTTGGCCGCGTCCATGGACTGCCGCCCCCCCAGGGCTACCACCAGGTCGGCTGGAAGGCCTTCAGCCTGGCGGTACCCCCGGGCGATCAGCTCCGACCGTGGGATCTGGAGTCACCTGATCAAAAATTTCCTGGCATTCTCCCGCTGACCGGGCAATTTCAGGGCCGTCCCCTTTCTGAGAAGAAGGAATCTGTCACCAGGAAGACCCGCTTGGCCTCCCGGTCCTTTAAGCTCCACCGGGCCCCGGGCCCCGGCGATAATTTGGTTCCGCAGGCAAGGTCTGCAAGGACACCACCGCTTTCTACCATGTTTGTCAGGGTAGTATTTCCCGGACCGGAAAAAACATGTGGCGCCCGGAGAAAAATTTGCACGCAGACGGGCAAGGAAGTTGACATCAGGAAAAAGTGTGAAAAAAATAAAACCTCTCACCTTGGCAATTGCTTTAGGTGGGAGGTTGGAACATATATACTGAGCGCTTCCATGGAGGGATATTGATGAGTGACACCAGGCTGATTTTGGGCATATGCCCCAAATGTGGAAAAAATTACAGATCCCGGCGGAGCTGCACCGGTTTTCCTGCCTGTACTGCGGGTCGTGGCTGCATGTGGAGGGAGTTGCTTCCGGAGCTGACTGCGACCGCATCGATTTCTCAGGCGCAGGAGGCTTACAATTACGTGGCTGCACATCTGCTGGCCTGCGTTACCGGGTATCCGGACGCCTTTCGCCATTTGACCAAAACGGAGTTTGAACCCTACTTTCAGGCATACCGGCAGGCTTGCCCGGCCGGTGTTCCGCGCCATGGATGCTGCCGCCCAGGCAAGACCGCAGGAGGGGGCGGAGGCGGCTCTGGCGGCCCTGGCAGACATTTTTCTTGATCAGGTGGAGGATTGGAGCGTGAAAAATAAACAGGGACTAACGGGCAGAGACGCCCTTCTGGATGATGTGAAGTGCACCATTTGTCTGCTGCTGATCCCCGGCATTCGCCTGGAGAGGACCTCGGCCTGTGAGGACTTTGTCGGATTCTCCGGGAACAGTGGCTGATCCGGTATCCGAAAAGGTCTTCCAACTCACCACCTATGAAGAGATCTGCCAGGGCTTCCAGCGGAAGAAGCTGTGCTTTATCACCACGGCGGTGTGCGCTCAGTCCGGTAAGCCTGACGATTGCCCAGAGCTGGCTGCATTTCGGAGCTTCCGGGACAGCTACCTCAGTCCCAACCCGATGGGCCCCGCCTCATCGCCCAGTATTATGACCTAGCCTGGCATTGTCACCGCCATTGGCCTGATGGACAACCCGGCTAAGGTTTACCCTTTCATTTGGGATGCCTACCTCCGACCCTGCTATGAAGCACTGGAGCGGGGAAAGGCGGAAGCCTGCCAGAGCCTTTATACGAAGATGGTCCAGGAGCTGGCCAGAAGGTATTTGCGCGTTCAAATCTAGGGATGTCTCTCAACGATCGTCTACCCGCCGGGTTTCGGTGGGTAACAGCAATAAAATGTGGCAAAGGGCTCACGTCACCTAAAAGAGGCTGCCTCAAAAGAAAGTTTTGAGACAGCCCCGGCTCCAGAGGGATTTAATTATTTTGCTCCCCTTTTGTTGGGGACGAAAACAATACATATTGCCCGGTTTTTTCAGACAGGCCATAGCTGGTTCCTCTGGTAGATTGGGAATGCACAGGCCGTCGATTTGAGTCCCGCGTTCTTGCGTAAGCAGCAGATACTCTCCCTCTGAAAGGTTAAAGTTCACCAGATTTCCAGCCAGAGTTAAATTGTTTTTGCAAAGCAGTACCAACAATTCTCCGGGTTCCATGGTGATCTGGGGAAGTGCACATTTCTGCGGTTGATCAGGGTTGTCAGAGATGCACATTCCGGACAAATCAATTGGCGCACTGCCTACATTTTTCAACTCGATCCAGTCGTGGTTCCCTTTTGCATAGACCTCGTTGATTACAAGCTTCCCAGATTTACAATTCCTTGTGCATAACGTGACCTCCACGAACGAAGAGCCGTTGACTTGCGCAGCGTCTAAATAGAGATCCTGCGTGTCACAGACAACGCCATTTACAAGCCAGTGGTCAAATTCTTGGCTTGGACCAATCTCTGCCCGTAAGGTGACGCCGCACTCAGCAAAATACGTTCCCGTATATGGACTACCATAGGTAACTTGCATGTTTTCCAGACGAATGCAGCTGCCAGGTGCGTCTACGGACATGGAAAGGGTATAGGCACTTTCACAAGAAAAATAATGGCGCAGCTGCTCGTGCACGACATTTCTGCGGCCGAGCGCCATGTTATATATGTCATTGTAAGAATCTTCTGATGTCTCAGATAAGCTTTTTGAAATTAAGGAACCAAATTTTTTTCGTTCTGCTTTAGGGTGGTGAGCTTTTCTTTTTCTTTGCTCAGGCGTGAGCAAAGGCTTTCAGGACTCCATGTTGTATTGGTGAGATTTAGCACATTGCAAATAAATTTTTCGCGGTAGCCGGGATACTTCAGAAGGAAGTCTAACAGTTCAGAGTAATACCAGGAGTCTTTTGTCATCAGCTCACTAAATTGATCGGGCTTGCTTCGCAAACAAGTGTCCAAATCATAAAGAATAAACCGGTACCTGCCATCGGAAAAGCATTCCCTTCCACTGCTTGCCCTGTATAACGCCATCCCCGGTAATTATTGTGCAGCCAGTCCAAATTATTTGCCACCATTTCAAAAGCGTAATATAAAAAAGATCATCTATATCCACAATTTTTTCCACCTGCCCCTGGATGGCAGGGTCCTGGATGTCCTCCTGCAGAAGTTGATTCAGACCAGTAGCAGCCAGAAGCTCACGCTCGGAACCAAATTGATTATCTACAATCAGCTCTTTATTCAGTCCGTGCAGGTTGCCGAGGTAATCTCTATTTATGTGTTGCTGCAAGCACATGTAGCTGTAGTACTCTCCGTTCAGATAAACAATTGCCGGGATGGCATCTGCCACGTGGATCAAGCCCGATTCTTTGGCAAGAGGTGACAACACATTCCAAAGCAAGAAGGTATGGTCTCGGTCCTGCCCTCCGTTGCGCACGATGATCTTATTATAAGAATCGACAGCCAGCGGCTCGGTTTGCTCTGTGGCTGCAGTCATAAACCAGCTGGCAGGGGAAATCTGCAGTTTCCCCAGTCCGGTTCCAGTTTGCGGAAAGCTTAAAGGATTTGACATCAAGATAAGACGAAGCGCCGCCGGAGATGCTGATTCCCCACATCTTGTCCACCTAGGAGATTTCCACGGTTATCATAAAACTCGGCATAGGCGTCTCGAATCCATGCATCTCCACGCTGCTTAAAATTTGCGGGCAATTGCCAGGGCTGCAAGCTGTCGTAATCACCTCCCGCTGCAATAAAGTCGTCCTTGGTCTTTCCCTCTACCATAATCCCGGTTTCATAATCATACAGGTTGTCTGGATCCGTGGAAAGACTCACAATGATTATGTCTTCCGGTAGTGCACCATTTTCCAGCTGCAGTACCGTCTTGGTATAGGCCTGAGATAGCTGATCTTTATAAGAAACGGCAGCACGAATGATCCCCTTTGCTCATATCCCCGGCAGGTAAAACGAGAGGCCCTTCATAACAGGTGTCGGATGTGTCCGGGACGCTGCCGTCTAACGTATAGTAAATTTTGATATCCCTTGGTACCCCTTCTGCTGGTGATAGTACAATGGATACGGTGTCTGCATTTTGCTCAACCGAGAATTCTACCAACGGACGGTTGCTCTCTTTGGAAATGAAGTCCAGAAGTTTGGAATCTTCTCTTAGGGCAGTCAGGCGTATGACTAGGAGCAAAAGGACTGCGAATCCTCCGCAGATGATCAATTTGATTTTGACACTGTGCCTCATCCCACAGTATCCCCCCGTTTCTTCCAAAAAGTTGACTGTAATGATTTCAGGCATAGCTTGTAACTTGGAGATCAGAGAAATCTGAAAGGCTTTATGTACGAGTACCTCAAAAATCAACTCAGTTGAGGTGGCAGAACGGTTTGCTGCACGGAGGCTTGCAGTGCTTGTGCTGTGAGGCGATGACTGCCTGAATTTCTTGAGGCTCTGCTTCCGAGGCGCATCGTACCACAAGTAGATATCTATGAAGTAAGGTGGTATGACAGCTTAGGAGAATCAGCGCCATTCAATGAAAAAACTACGGCGATAAAAGACAGCTTGAAATTTTGTGAGCCTATGGCCAGCCCTTCTTCCACCACTGCCCAAAAAATATATACAGTATCCCACGGGTCTTTAATGGCTGTGCGGAACCGGATGATGGAAAGTGCACCGACCATTCCCAAAGAGATTACGATGTTGCTGCTGATCATAAGCATGATCACTGCGGTGATCAGAGTAATTGCTACGTTGGTTGCATTTATTTTAGCGGAATATGCCGTACTCAGGTGTGTTACCCGGTAAGTAATAAAATAACAAAGCCAATAATCAACGCAGCAACCAAAACAGCCAAAATATTTCTGCCGCGTATAGCATATCTGCTCCATAAAAGAGCTCCCAGATTTCCTGTTTACTCATATCTCTTTCCCTCGTTACAAGTATTGATCCGGTATCCTGCGCCCAAGGGCGTATTTCCGACAGACAGTTTCGTTAGATTCTCATGATCCAGAACAGCAGACAGGAACCCAGGAAGAAGCTGATTATATTTAACTTCAAAATTACAGATTGATTCACGATAATTCCAGGGGAGCAACGGCTCATAAAGATCCAATAGAAGATCTGACGATCGGACATTTGAGTCAAATGTGATCCGCGTAGAAGAATACATCATAGGTGAATGCCAGCCGGTTATATTCAATGATTGCGGCAGGCCGGTACAGGCCCAGCGACATCATGGTGTACAGGCGAATGGCATCCGGTGTTTTGTAATCTAACAGAGTGCCGTAATCTCCTTGGCACAACCGCACAGCGTCTTGCCGAGATATTGTCACACTCACTTTGTGCTGTAAGGCGCCATGCTTTTCTTTAGCTCCAACTTTGCATTGACTTGCTTTTTCGTCATAAATGCGAAGGCGAATTTTTCCTGTGATAAGTTCCGGCATTTTTTCGCGATAGTCTATGTTGTGAAAGGAGTCAAAATATAAACTGCGAACCCGGTATCCGTCGTTATCACCGAAATCGTCAACGGAGCAGGGGCACGCAATTTATTTTGCAGCGTAAGGGCCTGTGGATGTGACAAGAGGTACTTTTCTTCGGTTCGCAGGACAGATTGCACCGCTGTTGTGTTTTGATTCTTCAATGATGTCCCCCAAGAGTCTCCAATCTGCAAAAATAAGATGTTGTATTATGTGACAGCCGCATTCCAAAATCAATCCGTACTGATAAGCGCTGGGGTGCTGGAGTGTAAGGCGACCCAGTTTATGTTATGTGTTTTCTTCTCTTACGAACGGAGGTGGGCGTCATGCGCAGGCTTATACGGCTATATAACAATATTGTTTTTAAATTTTGACGGAATACAGACATTATTTGACACTATGAATGTAGGCCTCAATTTGCTTGGCGTTCATGGGGAGAAATGGGCTGGGGAGACGGTCAACGGGGTAGAAGCCCAGGCCAATGGCCTCTCCGTCGGTGCAATGAAGGGACCCGGTGTGTAATCCCGGCTCACGTATACAATGTCAACGCCGCAGACTTCATTGCCGTTGGGATAGACGTGATTGAGCTCTTTTCGGAGAAAACGCCTAAAAGTTCCATGTTCCCTACAAGAAGGCCAGACTCTTCAGGACCTCCCGCCGGGCGGCGTCTTCCACGGTTTCGTCAATTTCAACCCGGCCGCCGGGATAGCTCCAGGTGCCATCGTCCTGGCGTTGCTGCATCAGAATTTCACCAGCGCTGTTAACCACGATGACGCTGGCGCCAGTCTGCACCACTACCGGGGTGCCGTTTGGTGCGATTCTTCCCCATGTAAATGCCTCCTGTGTAAACATTGGTGATACTATAGTAGCATGCAGCCTCCTGATTTTCAACTGAAAATCCTCCCTGACACAGGATAAACGCATCTTTTTTCTTTACAACTGAGGCCATTCATGGTATAGTAACAATTGGCTTTTGCGGGCACGTCTTCAAAAGGCACGACTCATGGGAGAGGATTGTTCCATGCCAAGGTATAAAAATCGAGGGCGGTCAACCGTTGGAGGGTACCATCACCATCAGCGGCGCCAAAAATGCCGCCGTCGCGATCATCCCTGCTACCCTCCTGGTACAGGGCTGCTGTCGGATTGAAAAATGCGGATATATCCGATGTACATATTTGCTGGATATTTTGAAGCAAATGGGCGCTTCCGTTTGCCAGAGGTCCCATGATACGGTGAAATTGACTGTACCAATGTGGGCGATATGGAGCCGGACCCAACTCTGGTACGGAGCATTCGGGCGTCGTATTACCTCATCGGGGCTCAGCTTGGCCGCTTTGGGCGGTCGCGGGTGGCTCTGCCCGGTGGCTGTAATTTTGCACCCCGCCCCATTGATCAACATGTGAAAGGCTTCTTGGCTCTGGGCGCAGAGGTGGAGGAAAACCGATGCCTATGTAGACGCCCGCGCCAGAGAAGAGGGGTTCAGGGTGGCAGGGGTGAATTTGGATGTGGTCTCTGTGGGAGCGACCATTAATATCATCATTGCCTCTGTGCTGGTTCCTGGGCAGACGGTCATTGAAAATGCCGCCAAGGATCCACATATTGTGGACCTGGCAAATTTTTGAATACTATGGGTGCTAAAATTTCGGGCAGGTACCGATGTGATCAAGATTCGGGGCGTGAAGGCTCTGCGAGGTGGCGCTTATTCCATCATACCCGATCAGATTGAAGCCGGTACAATTACGGCAGCGGTGGCTGCTGTAGGCGGTAACGTGTTAATCAAAAAATGTCATTCCTAAGCACATGGACTGCATTTCTGCAAAACTCCGGGAAATGGGCGCGAGAGTGATTGAGCATGACGATGCCATTCGGGTGCAAAGGTTCGGCGTCTGCGGAGAGCCACGGTAAAACCATGCCATATCCTGGGTTCCCCCGGATATGCAGGGTCAGATCGGTGTTTGCATGACCTTGGCAGAGGGGGTCAGCCGGATTACGGAGAGTATCTACGAGACCCGCTTTTTTGCCTATTGTGAAGAGCTGCGCTCCATGGGAGCAAAAATCCAGGTCAGTGGTAAGACCGCTGCCATTACTGGCTGTGAGGAGCTTCATGGCGCAACGGTAAAAGCTCATGATCTGCGCGCCGGTGCGGCCCTGGTGATTGCGGGCCTGGCTGCCCAGGGGGAGACTTTTGTGGAGAATATCCACTACATTGAACGGGGCTACGAGAATTTGATTGGTAAACTCACTGCTTTGGGAGCACACATTCAGAGAGTGGAAGATTAAAAGGCCAGCAAGTGGGCAAGAGTGAATCTCCATTCCACAGCGTTTTTGCCAAAGTTAAAAGAGTCCCAGGGGAGAGGCACCGCGATTTGCGGCGTGCTTCCCTTTCCGCGGCTGCTCCCTCTCCGTTCCCAAGGAGAAGGAAATTCGCGAAAATAGTGCTTGACAATTACGAAATCCGTAGTATAATAAAGCGTGTTCTGTTCAAGACGCCGGTATAGCTCAGCCGGTAGAGCAACTGATTTGTAATCAGTAGGTCGGGGGTCGAACTGTTCACCGGCTCCACAACTTGAATGGACAATATGGGGGGTCCCGAGTGGCCAAAGGGGACAGACTGTAAATCTGCTGGCTATGCCTTCGGTGGTTCGAATCCACCTTCCCCCACCACGTCGTCGCGGACTGCATATCGTTCGCGACGACTTTTTTCAAAAAAGTCATCTCTCACTCATTCCGTTGCTCCTCCTCTCCAAACTGAACCCGCTGCACTGGGCTTCGGTTTGGTTTTTGGCTGCAAACCTGAAAGCAGCGGTATCTATAGTGTTGCGATGTTACATGTTGTGTAAACACTATAGATGCGAACCGCTAAAAAGTTTGTTATCTATAGTGTTTTCCTTTATTTCTGGCGATTTTGCAAAGGAGAAAGCACCCGGATTTCTACAAATTTGTGAACACGGTTTTTGGAGTTCCATAGATGCAAGTAAGCGTCAAATAGCGGCGCACCTCCTGGCAGCAAAACGGGCCTGTTGCAAAAACAAATTTGCGGCAGGCCCTCATTGTGCGCCCGGCATGGGCAAATCTAAAGGGTGAAAGTCCGAGCCCGCCCGGTAGAGGGAAGGGCATAGCTGAACACCAAGGGTGTCCATCGCGAGGAGGAATCTGAAGGGAAGGTGTAGGCAAACCTCCGGTCTGACGAACAGAAATCACATATAAGGCCGTAAGCAAGGATAAAAGGCTGCAAAATGCAAGTCGAAGTCAAAAACTACCCGGAATTGCTTTACGGTACATGTGGCAGATAGATGCATGTAACGATTAATCTTTGAAAAAGATACCTGGTACAGATAATGACCGCCAAAATAGCAGCCCTTTTTCATGCACCCCATTCCCAGCCAGTTTCACCGGCACCCACTTCAAAATGATATTTCACAATGCCCAGGTCGATCTTTGCGTAAAAAGCCCATGCCCGCTTTGACCGACACCTGGTTGTCCTTCAGGGTAAACATGAATTTTTGCTGATTCATGGCTGTGGTGCCAGCAGAGCCGCTTCAATTCCTTTCTCAAACCAGTTGGGAACATCGCCTTCAATCTGTGCCACATCCCGAATGCTTGATTTGTGTGGAGCCCCTGGGTCAGCCCATATCCGATTGCGATCACGATACAGAGCTTTTCACCGCTTCGCACTTCAAAGGCCGTTCTGATCTTGCTGTAGGTCATGGCCACCCAGCAGGTGTTGAGTCCCAGTTGCTGGGCCAGCAGCACCAGCCGCTCTCCGGTAGCCGCAGGTCTCATCCAGGTGGGACCTTTCTTTCCAATCATTGCGATATAGTCCGTAACACCGCTGAATTTTCCATAGTGGGCCATAAAGCCATCAAAGGCCTTCGGCTCGTTTGTGACAAGCTAGATATGTAATCCGCTCTCCTGATTGCAGGCGTCAATCTCTTTTTGCAGGGCGGAGATCACCGCTTCATTAAGAGGCTGGTCCGTATACTGCCGGACGCTGTGACGGCCTTTCATTGCTTCTGTAAGATTCATCTTGATACCTCCGTTAGATAATGTAGTTGACTGTAATCATGACAATGCTCAAAGCCAGCAGGCCAAAAACCGAGCATCCGGTTCATGACCTTTGCCGAAGCCTTATTGGCAAATTTCGCTGTAGCCATGGCAAAAAGCAAGGTTGAGAGTATACACATCACCAGGATTGACCAATCGGTAATTCCGCCGCCAATGGCGAAATGGGAAAGCGCCCCGGTCAGCGCTGTAAAAGTCATAATAAACACGCTGGTTCCACGGCAGTTTTGATCTCATATCCAAGTACGACAACCAACACAAGAAGCATCATCATTCCGCCGCCGGCGCCCACAATGCCGCAGATGAGTCCCACGATCATACCGCAGACAACAGACTGGATGGCCGCTTTCTTTTACTCCTGTTTCTGTTGCTTTTTTGGCTTCATGACGGGCCGGAAAATAAATTTCAAGCCCATCAGCAGCGTCATGAACATGGAGAAACCACCCATGGTTGCCTGCGGAAGAAAAGAGGCCAGATAGCTGCCCACAAGGGTGAAAATCAATACGGATACCAGCATGACTAATCCATTCTTCACATCGATGTTTTTATTCTTCTTATAGGTGTGGGCGGAAGCGGCAGAAGCCAGGACATCGGATGCCAGCGCAATACCAACGGCTTCATAGGGCTTCACCTGTAAGAAAGTGACGAGCATAGGCGCAATGACAGCGGCAGCGGACATACCTGCCAAACCGGTTCCAAATCCTGCTCCAGCGCCTGCAATTAAACAAACAATGATTTTCTGTAGCACGATGAATTCTATATCTCCTTTATATTTCTACCGTCTGTTCTTGAATTATTATGCCATGATTGGCTGCTACCAACAGACACCGTTCATCCGCAGCATAGTCGCAGATCCATTCCAGAGACTTTCGGGCCAGCCCAGTATCCACTGTGAAGCCGGGGATCATTTTTTCCTGTATGGATTTCTGCGTATAGACCGTATCTCCGGCCAGGATCACATATTTCCCCCGCTGCTAATTTTTGCACTGAACAGTCCGTGGCTGTGTCCCGGTGTGTTGACAAGGACAACACTTCCATCACCAAATACATCGTAGGATCTTCCCACAGGCCCAATCCCTGTCTGCTCATATACAAACGGTTCTATATTGGTAAAGTCCCAAGTGCTTTTCACATAGCGGAAAAAGTATTTTCTGTCCGCAATTTCTCTTTGCCGCCATAATTTGCTTCGCATCCTTTAAAGCCGCAACCCGCCGGCGTGGTCAAAGTCCATATGGCTGAAAAAGATAGTCAATTTCAGACGGAGCTATGCCGAGCTGCTTTAACTTGCAATCTACACTTTCATCCTGCTTGATAACCGGTCTGCTGATGCTATTCAGGAAATAATTTGACCTTTCGGTTGCATACTTTGAGTCCCAGCCAGTATCAATCAAGACCTTTCCCATTGGATGTTCAATCAGGTAGCAGGACACCGGAAGTTCCAGTTTCTTACTCTTACCGCGCAGGAAGCCAGTCACAGCCAGCGGATTTTTCTCGATGGGAATTGCCTGATCGACAATCACGCTTCCTGTATGAAAATGTATCCTTATCATTTTATACCACTCCGATCCGGCAGCCGTTCCATAATGCTTCGCATGTTCGAGCATTTGTATCAGCCTGTTCATCGCCTCAAAGTTTGCATCAAAGTAGTAATAATTCTTCGTGCCTTCAACGCCGCATTTTCAAGATACCGGCTTCCTTCAGGATCTGGATATGATGAGACACGGCAGGGCGGAAAGATTTGTTTTTTCTGTGATTGCACCAACACGGGTACCGCCGCAATGTTCCATCCGCATCATTTCCAGCATAAGGTGCTGGCGGTTCTCATCCCCTAAGGGCCAATAGTATCTTCTGGCAGCTTTCAAATTCTTCTGCCAGACGGTTGATTTCCTCTGTGCTCCGACATAGGTTCGCCCTCCTCCGTTCGTTCACGTAAACCATTATACCATACTTTTGAAAAAAGTGTGAATGGTAAAAGAAAATCGAGACAATTGAATTTTCCTTGACTTACGTCCGATTTCACACTACACTATCCAAGTCCGATTTTGTGCTTTGTTTCGACTTGTATTTGCCAAATGCACAATAGAGATATGGAAGGAGAACAAATCGCATGTCAGAGGTAATGTGCGCCGCCAGTTTTCGCCGGGCTATATTGGGTTTGATATTGCTTTTTTTTGCTGGTTTTTGCGGGACTGCTGCTGTGGCGAAAAAAGTATATGACTGTCTTGATCGGGGTTCTTTTTGGATTCGTCTACATGGCGGTGGACTACGGCATTTTTCATTTGCTCACCCATTCCCGGACAATCTCTGAGGGTTACAGCCTGTTTTGGGTTCTTCTGTGGATGTCCATGAGCTACGGGTTTACCAATTTCGTTTGGATCTGGCTTTGGCTGAATAAGGACCGGCGTTTGTTTGAGTGGTCGCTTCTGATCCTGTCGTGGTGGTTCTGCTGCCCGCTGCTGGCCGGAACCTTCGCCCCCTAGTGAAAAATCCCATTGATTCAGCGCACAACCGGCGCTTATCATGGCTGGATGGCACTGATCCTGTTTATAGGCTACCTAGCTTTAATCATCTACAACCTTTGGCAGAAAGAGCCCAAAAAGCGGGTAAATATCCCATGGCTGCTGGCCATCGGCATTTTGGTTCAATTCGGCTGGGAGTGGGGCTTCTGATCGGCGGCATTCGCAGCGCGGGCTTTGCCACTGTGGAAGAGAAGCTTCCCGCTGGTTGTAAACTCCCTGCTGGAAACCAATCTGGGGATGCCGTACATTTTTGCAATTTTCATTGCCTATTCCCGCCGATTTACAGAGCAGCTATCTAGGCGGAAGCAACCGCTGCTTTCACAGAGCGCATCAAGAGTGGAACGAGCAGCACGTCCGCGATGTGGCTTCTTGTTGACCTCCAAATAATTGCGCCTCAAAGGGCTATCATGAAGGGATTCATGATAGCGGAGATGGCGCGTTGCAAAAATACGGCAAAATGAAGTAATAGCGCGAGGAGAAAAAATAAGAAACAAATCGGTCAACTCCGAAAAAGGGGGTTGGCCGATTTGCCTTATCTGCCACCCGGCGCATGTTGTAGGATTTACAATGCGCTTGTCCTGAGAGGCAGGAAAAATTTTGACTTTTTCCGGGAACAGGTGATATAATCATACTGCTGCGTAGCGGAATGCGTAAGTCCAGGCCATGGACTTTGCGCATTTTTTTCGCGCAATTTGGTTTATCGGAGGCAAAATGAAACAAGAGCAGAACAAAATGGGCACGAAGCCAGTCAAGGTCCTTCTTCTCACCATGGGACTGCCCATGATTCTATCCATGGTAGTTCAGGCCTTTTTACAACATTGTGGACAGCTATTTTGTCAGCGCCATCGGAGAGGGAGCGGACGAGGCGGTGCATGCCCCTGACCCTGGCCTTTCCCATCCAGATGCTGATGGTTGCAGTGGGGGTGGGAACTGGAATTGGCGTCAGCGCCTGGATCTCCAATATCTTGGTATGAACAACCGGGAAAGGGCCAGCCGGCTGGCAGGCAACGCGATTTTTCTGGTGTCTGCACCTACGGCCTCTTTCTCCTCTTCGGTCTGTTCCTAGCGCAGGCCTATTTGCGCACACAGACAGGGGAGCCCCTTGGTCTTGGAGCTGGCGGGGCAATGCCTCTCCATTGTCTGCATCTGGTCTCTGGGCTGCAACCTGTTTATGACCTATGAAAAGCTGCTGCAGGCCACAGGCAAAGGGCACCTTTTCCACCATTGCCCAGTTGGCGGGAGCAGTGGCCAATATCATTCTGGACCCCATTTTGATTTTTGGCTACTGGGGACTGCCGGCCATGGGCGTGGCTGGTGCGGCCTGGGCGACGGTGATTGGGCAGCTGCTGTCCCTGGTTCTGGGGATGGCGTTTCATCACGGCTGGAACCGGGAGCTGCCGTTTCATTGGAAGGATCTGCTGCCGGAGGCGGACTCATTCGGGAAATTTACCAAATAGGCTTGCCGGCCATTTGTGATGCAGGCGCTGATGTCTTTTATGACATATGGGGTTAATATTATTCTCGGACAGGTGAGCAGCGATGCGGTGACGGCCTATGGTCTGTATTATAAAATTCAGCAATTTGCCTTTTTTGCCGCATTCGGGTTAAACAATGCCATCCTCCCCTGGTGGCGTATAACTATGGCTTGGGGGCCCCGGAGCGGGTCAGGGACGGCGTGGTTTATGGCACGGCGTATACCGTTGCCATGATGGCGCTGTGCGCCGCCGTTCTCTGGGGATTTGCTGGTCCCATTGCCGGGGTATTTCAGGTCTCAGAAGAGGTTCGGATGCTGTGTACCCGGCGCTGCAGGTGATACCGCTGGGGTATCTGTTCGCTGGCGCCAATATTTCCTTCCAGGGATATTTCAGGCCTTGGGAAGGGGTGGGTACTCCTTGCTGGTGTCCCTTTGCGCCTGGTGGTGGTGGCGCTGCCCCTGTGCTGGCTTTTCACCTGCTTGCCTGCCCCGGAACGTACCGTTTGGTTTGCCTTCCTCTGGCGGAGGCGGTGGGCCTGATTGCTGCGGCGCTGCTTTTGAGAACGTGCTACAGGGAAAAGGTGCTCCCCTGAAATCCGGGAGGGGCATAGGGCGCTCAGTACAGGGGCAGCTCCCCTGTGAGCGGGTCCACCTGCTCCGGAGGAAGGGGGCTCCAGGGCCAGGCAGGTGAAAGTGGGCTGACCGTGGAATTCGGTCATGCCGGCGTCGCAAATCAGAGCGGAGAGGATGCCCGCCTCCTGGCCCGCCGGTCCAGGTCCAGCAGAGCCTCTTCCAGTCCACATAGACGCAGACCTTGGCGGTTCCGTGCTGGAACCAATCGCTCAGGGGGTGGCGGGGCGGTCCGACGGCCGCAGGCAGAGTCCATCCCCTGGGTATACACCTGCCCCAGACGGTTTTCCCGCTCCAGTGCCATAAGCACCGCGGGTGACACAGGCATGCCCGGCCTGGGCGGCGATTTTTCCCTTGCGCATGTGCAGATCCCGGCGCATGACGATCATTTGCTTTGCAGTGTACATAAAATTCCTCCAGTGGACTGGATCCTGCCCTCAGGCCGGGGCGCTTGGGGATGCAAGATTGCTGAGAGCAGTTGACAGTGGCTTGATTGCCCGGTATGATGATACCAGAAATTGGGGAGCCCTTGGCTTATGAAGATTGAGCGAGAGGGCCTGGGAAAAAGGAGCTACAAACGTGAAGATGACTTACTATTGCACCACGTATTCATCCCCCCTGGGCCCTGTGACCTGGCGTCAGACAGGGGAGGCCCTTGTGGGCTGTGGCTGCAGGGACAGAAATCCGTTTCTGACGCCGCCTCACACAGAACTGGAGCAACGGGACGGGTTGCCTGTTTTTCAGGAGGGAAAGGGATTGGCTGAGGCATGCTTCGCAGGGAAAGGCCGGATGCGTCTCAGCTGGCCCTGGCGCCTGCCGGCAGTCCCTTTCGCCAGGCGGTGTGGCGGATGCTCCGGGAAATTCCTATGGTGCAACGCTACCACCTACGGCGAAATCGCCCGAAAAATGGCGGCGCTCACGGGTAAGCCGGGGATGGCTGCCCAGGCGGTGGGCGGGGCTGGGCACAATCCCATTTCCCTGATCATTCCCTGCCACCGGGTGATCGGCGCAGGGGGGCAGCCTCACGGGCTATGCCGGGGGCCTGGCTCAGAAGGTTTGGCTTCTGCGGCATGAGGGGGTAGACCTGGGGGGAATGACATGGCCCGGTGTGGGGCCGGTCAAATGAGCCCGAAGTGGCGCAGACCTTGCTGAATGCCGTTCTCTAAGACGGTTCCTGTGGTGTAAACAGCTGCCTGCTGAACGGCCAGAGGGCTTCCGCCCATGGCGATGGGGGTGGCGACGCATTGAACATGGGCAGGTCGTTGGCACTGTCTCCAAAGGCAAAGGCGGCCTCCCGTGGAGAGGTGGTAATGATCCAGGATGCGATGGATTCCCTGTGGATTTGCTGTTGCCCAGAAGCACGGCCTCTGTCATCCCGCCGCCTCGGTCAATGAGCGTAAAACGGCCCGCTTCCGCCTGGAAGCGGGTCATATCATTCGCTCCCCCAGATCAAAAGACGACAAGCTTTTCAAAGGTAAAATCCGGCCTGTCCGGGTCCAGGTCACGGGAATTCCTTTTGCAGCCATACGCTGGGCCTCCAGCTTTCACCTGCGGCCCCTGGGGCCGGGTTCCGTCCAGAATCATGCAGCCGTTGGCCTCAAAAAGGGGATCCAAATTGCAGGCCCGGACCAGCTCCCGCATCCGGCGGCACAGGGCGGGGTCTGGCAGGGACCTGGTGCGGGTCCGGTTCCCCGCCCGTACCTCCATGCCGCATCCACAGACACAGCCATCCCATGTCCCTTGCAGCACCCGGGGGTCTATGTGGCTATAGGGCCGGCCGGTGTTTAAAATGGCCAGGTGCCCTTGCCGCCGCAGGGCAGCTACGGCTTCCAAGGCGCTTTCTGGCAGAGTTTGGGTGGCATCGTCAATCAAGGTGCCGTCAATATCAAAAAATACAATCTTTTTCATAGCTAACTTGTTCCTATTGGTTTCACATTCTGGCAATGGCTGTCCGGCGCCTACATGGCGCCCACCGGGCAGAATTTCTGGCAGCAGAGCAGCTCAAAGGGCTGTAATCATGTGCATCATGCGTGCTATCTATTATACTACGATTTTCCTGCTGCGGCAAGGCCTCTTGCCGGTCATATTGCGGCAAACCCATGCACCGGTGCTTTGCCCAAATCCTGGAAAGGCTGCCATCCTTCCGTCGATGCGTCTGGGTAGCCACGCCCGATACCCCCTGGTAATTTCTTAACAAAAGCGTGGCAAATTGGCTCCCATAAAAGACGACCCCATGTCGCCCAGGATGGGAGGCGGCATGGGGCAATGGGTGGTTGATTACGGGGGTAGGCGGCTGGGGCTGGGCGGCGGTGGTGAGGATGGGGAGGTTGGCGTTGTAGATCTGCGGGAATTGGCTCAGGGGCAGGGGCTGACGCCCCGGCCCACCAATGGTATAGCCCGGCCGGCGGTATTGCTGGATAGACAATCTTTGAACCCGGCAAAAGCGGAGTTGTACGGAGTTTCCTCCAGGGAATAGCCACTGAGAGCTGCAAACTTTTCTCCCAACTCCCGGGCGCCGGGCACATAGATGTCCTGGAATTGCCAGTAATGACCTCGCCCTGGCTGTGATAGGCCAGGACCAGGGCCGGGTTCAGGGTCTGAGTGTACCGGGCCAGAGCCTGGGTTTCCCGCTGATCCAGAGGGGCCGGCCTACGTAATCCCGAGGGCCGGGACGGGTGAAGCCTGCTCCGAACTTGATCTCCCGGGCAGTTTCCCACCCTGCCGGGTAATTCAGATTCAGGTCAATCCCCAGGAGATTTGCTTTCCAGCCGTTGGGGAAGGGAATGCTGGGGTAATAGGAAGCCAAGCTCCGGGCAAAGGCGTAGTCTCCGCTGTCTGCCGGCAGGGCGCCGGTGACCAGATCCACGCCGTCGGGGTCCACCATGGGGACCATATGGATGGTAGCCACCTCCAGCAGTTCCCTTCCGGGATAACCGCCAATGACGGCGCCGGCTATGGCGGCCTTGGCCAGGTCCTCGGCAAAGGCCAGCAGCAGCGTGGCGGTGATCCCACTCATTGGCATGGTGGGCGGCTGTGTACAGGACGCGCCGCTGCCCTGAGCCCATGGTGAGCGCCTCCACAGGCCGCCCAAAGGCAGTGGTCGTGAGGGCTTCCATCCGGCAAAGCCCGGGATACCGGCCCACCAGGCCGCGGATACACAGGCTGCACAGTTCGAGGTCATGGGCACATCGGTTTGGAACCACGGGAAGCCCAGGGCACCCTCATGGGGCGCCCACAGGCAGCCGCCCGGGTCCAGGGAGGGGTTGGCAGTGGCAATGGCCTGGGAGGTGGTGCCATAACGGGCAGCCAGCTCCCAGTAGGTATCTCCGGGCTGAAAGCACACGTAACCGGAACGAAG
>VOFB01003652.1_pt1 | contig 29578 bp, 44 predicted proteins | sample 5384141 | NCBI WGS metagenome assembly VOFB01 (sample SAMN12384721, study PRJNA508395) | human gut metagenome | isolation source: healthy gut A | host: Homo sapiens | reverse complement strand
AGGTTGGTAAGTATGATGGCAATGTTTTTGCACAGAGAGTGATTCTCGGCAAGACGAAGTTCGACGAGGTGCCCAAGGCACTCAAGGCCAAGGTGGCGGAGATCCTGCTCGACAGCGGTCTGCCTGAGCTGGTACCGTCCGAGTTCGGCGGCACGGCTGACGACGTGGAGGCGAAGTAAGGAGGAGCGCATGGACGTTGTACACATTAAAAACTGCGTGCTTGCGGCGTTTGCGGCGGTGGGAAACCGTCGCAGCGCAGGCACTGGGAGGTTGGGACGCTGCTATGCAGGTATTAGTGGCCTTGATGGCCGCAGATTATTTGACCGGTGTTCTGGTAGCAGCCGTCTGGCAGCGTTCCCGCAAGACGGAGAGCGGCGCACTGGACAGCAAGGCCGGTTACATTGGTCTGCTCAAGAAGGGCATGATCCTGCTGGTTGTGTGGCTGGGCGTGCTGCTCGACAATGCGCTCGGAGAAACGTACATCCGCATGGCAATCATGCTGTTCTTCGTCGGCAATGAGGGATTGAGTCTGTTAGAGAACCTCGGCCTGATGGGCGTACTGTTCCCGGCGTTCCTCGAGCGAGCACTCGAGGCTCTGCGTGAGAAGCAGGGGCGACAACAGGAAAGGGTGGTAGTAATGCAAATCCATGACGCAAACTTAAACACAACGGCAACTGGTCGTACCGCAACAGTACATCGAGATTATCCTGCACCATGCGGAGGCATCGCACGCGTTGAGGACATCAACAGATGGCATCTCGAGCTGGCTGGGCGGGCATCGGCTATACTACGTCGAAAGGACGGCACCATCTGGCACGGCCGTCTGAATGGGCTGTTGGTGCCCATGCAAAAGGGCCTGGCGCGAGCAAGTCCATCGGCATCTGTTGTGAGGGCGCTTACATGAGCGAGCATATGCCTGCTACAGCTTGCCGCGGACCTCATCCGTGACATCATGAGCCGGTACGGCAAGCTCAACTGCTGCGACACAAAGATGTAAACAGACCGACTGCCCGGGCGTAAACTTCCCGTGGAACGAAGTTCAGAAGTACGCCGAGCCGGATACAGCAAAGGAGGAAACTGAAGTGGTAGAAAGAAGAACGTCATGCTCAACGGCAAGACGTACACCCGCGAGTGCATCACCAATGAGGTAACTACATCAAGATGCGCTCTCTGGAGCAGGCAGGCTTTGCGATCAGCTACGATGCAATCCCGTGGGCTGCCGAGCATTACCGCACCCAGTGCCGCACGTTCGTTCCGGACGGTACGCCGGACGTTCAGGCTGCTATCGACACTGTGCAGGAGGCTGCCGGTCTGGAGGAGCACCATCAGTATCTGCTGCGGTACCAGTACGGCGAACAGCTGATCCGTAAGCTGGCCGAGGGACTGACGAAGCGAAAGCGGAGGCAGTCCTGTTTTTAGTTGATGCGTTCGTGGTTATAGAAGTAGATGTAATCGTCAATCATCTTGTTGGCTTCCTCAAAAAGTTTCCGGCTTGTGTCGGTAGATACACTCTGCTTTGAGGATTCCAAAGAAATTTTCAGCCAAAGCATTGTCATAGCAATTTCCACGCCTTGACATGGACGGAGTAATGCCGTATTCTTCAACAATGCTTCTGTCATACAAGTCACGAATCATGGACAAATAGAGAACTCCTTCTTTGGTCTGAATATACGAAATATCCGTGACCCACTTCTGGTTCGGATAGTCAGCATTAAACTCACGGTTCAGCAAATTGTCGTATCTATGTTTATCATCACCCATCTTTTGCCACTTCTTTCTGCGGCGAACCTCGCTTAAAAGACCATATTTATGCATGATCCGTAAAACTGTCTTCGGATTTTTGGCAATTCCTTCACTGTCCAGCCAGAGTTTCATCCGGCGATAACCATACGTTCTCCTGCAAGTTTCCTGCTTTGCTCGAATCTTTTCCGCAAGTTTAAAGTCCTTGGCCGGATGTTCAATGTGTTTTAGATACTTATAATATCCGCTTCTTGAAACCTCAAAGAAACAGCACATTTCTTTTATAGGATATCTTTCGCAATGGCGGTGAATGACTGCATATTTAAAATTCGGCTTCACTTCCTTCCTACGGATTGCAGAAAATTCCGCAGCAGTTCGTTCTCCATTTTTAATTGTTTGATCTCGTAGGCCTGTTCCCTGACGATTTCCTCCGGGCTGGTTGGCTCCGCATTTTTCCGAGGCCGGCCTTTCTTCTTCGGAAGGATTCCAGCTTCTTTTCGGGCTTGCTCATGATTGTGCCGTGTGACCCAATTTACGATTTGCTTCTTTTCAAGCCCCAATGACTTTGCTATTTCTCTGCATGTTTTTCCTTCTGCTCGCATTGCAGTATCTGTGGTTCTAATTCTTTGATTTTGGTATATTTTCTGGACATAGCAAAACCTCCTCGTGTAGTTCTATTAACGGACCGGTTCATCAGTCTTTTTCTGTCCATCTTGATTTTTCCTTATAAGAATGCTATGATTATACGCGTCATGCACCCTGCCGATCCGGCAGTGCTCATATCGGTTCCCGGCTAACCTTACTCGGTACACGCGGCGAACGCCCGCGAAAATATCGATCTCCACAGGTCCACCTCCGCTCGGGCATCGCACAGCATTCCTCCACCGCTCGAGCGGCAGGCAGCCTGACCGCCCTGCAGGAGCGTGGCTGGGAGATCGACCTGCTCTCCATCGGACGGGACGGCACGGTTGACCCGGAGGAAGTGCGTGAGCTTCTGCGTCCGGATACCGTTCTCGTTGCCATCTGCGCGGTGGACAGCGAGCTTGGCACCATTCAGCCGGTAAACGAAATCACAGCGCTGCTGGCTGACCATCCGAACTGCCGTCTGCACGTTGACGCAACGCAGGCTATCGGGCGCATCCCGGTGGACTTTTTCCGGCATCGACACGCTGAGCTTTGCGCCGCACAAGTTTGGCGGCATCTGCGGCAGCGGCGTGCTGCTCAAGCGCAGCCGGATGCCGCTCGAACCGCAAATGAACGGCGGTGCCAGCACGACGCTGTACCGCAGCGGCACGCCCGCACTCGGTCTTGCGGCTTCATCTGCGCTGGCACTGCAGTTGGCATGCGATGAGCGTGAGAGCCGCTGTGCGATCGTTCAGCGCCACAGCGAACGGCTTCGGAAGGCACTTGCGGCGTATCCCGCGGTGCATATCAACAGTCCGGAGCACGCCGTGCCGCATATCCTCAATCTGAGCGTCAAGAATGTGAAAGGCACCGTATTTCAGCGCGCGCTGTCCGAAAAAGGCGTGTGCGTATCGGTCAAATCCGCCTGCTCGGCAGACGGTCTGCCGTCCCGTGCAGTGTTTGCTGTCAGCCGTGATCGCAGAAATGCGCTGTCCTCATGGCGCATCAGCCTGAGCCACCTTACCACAGACGCGGAAATCGACGAATTTCTGTCCGTTTTCGACGCGTGCTATCACGAGTTAGTCAAGTAATGCAGGGGAGCATCATTATGAAACGAGATTTACAGCCGCACGAGCTGATCGAGCGCAGTATCATCAAAAAAAATTCCGCAAGACCATCTGGAATCCGTTTACACTGGCGGTCCGTCAGTATCAGCTGATTCAGCCGAGCGACAAGATTGCCGTGTGCATCTCCGGCGGCAAGGATTCCATGCTGATGGCAAAGCTGATGCAGCTGCTTCAGCGGTACAGTGAGGTGCCGTTCGAGGTGGTGTTCCTCGTTATGGACCCTGGCTACAACGAGATCAACCGCAATAAAATTGAAAACAACGCCGCACTGCTGCATATCCCGATCACCGTGTTCGAGACCGATGTTTTCGCGGTTGCCAACAACAGCGAGAAGAACCCTTGCTACCTGTGTGCGCGCATGCGCCGCGGCTATCTCTACAGCAAGGCGCGCGAGCTCGGCTGCAACAAGATCGCCCTCGGGCACCACTATGGCGACGTCATCGAGACGACCGTCATGGGCATGTTCTACGGTTCACAGCTGCAGGCCATGCCGCCGAAGCTGCACAGCACCAACTTTACAGGCATGGAGCTGATTCGTCCGCTGTACTGCATTCACGAGGAGGATATCCTCGCGTGGAAGCAGTATAACGACCTTGAATTTATCCAGTGCGCGTGCCGCTTCACCGAAAACTGTACGATGTGCGACAACGGCGGCGGCGGTTCCAAGCGGCAGGAGGTCAAGATACTCCTGCGCCGTCTGCGCCGCGACAACCCGAATATCGAGCGCAGCATTTTCAACAGTATCCACGCGGTAAATCTGGATATGATGCCCGGTTACAAGTCCGGCGGCATGCTTCACTCGTTCCTCGATGATTACGACGAACGCGGAAAGAAAAGCGAATAGTGTTCAGCCGTCCGTGCGCTGCGCGGGCGGTTTTTTCTGCCCGAAAGGTCGAAATACAGCGGTTCGGACACGCCGTGCAGATGTACAGTCAAGCCCTCCCCTGTTGCAGTGATATGATCGAGCAGCGCGCTGTAAACCGTTTCACTGTACAGCTTTTTTCGTAAAATTGTACAGAATTGCTGTCTTTCAGTGCGTGTGAGGTCGGGTATGGCGCGCAAGGTCTGCCGCAATACCATCTCCATGTTGATTGGTAAATCCTGTACAATTTGCTTCATGCAGTTCAGCAAAATCTGATTCCCAACTGCCGGAGCCGCACACGCTGCCACGCCGTGCTGCACCCGTTTCCCGCACACCCATCGCAGAGCGCCGTCCGCCTGTGCGCCCCCCTGCGCGGCACAAACCGACTGCCGCACCGTCCGCAGACCACTTTTCCGGAGCACCAGTACCGCGCGGAGGGTCGGCTGCCGGCTTTGCGGTTTGCCTGTCGGCGGTCGAGTTCCCGCCGGACAGCCTCGAACATCGAACGCGGCACAATCGCCTCGTGATGATCCCGCAGATAGACCTGCGGTGACTGCCCCTCATTTTTCACCTTGCGATGATCGAGAAAATCCGGCGTGCAGCTTTGCGCTGCAGAAGATCGCCGCAGTATTTCGCCCCGGAGCAGCCGCAGCACCATCGTAGACGACCACGATTTTCCTTTTCCGCTTGGCGGCGGGATGCCCTCGGCGGTCAGCTCCCGTGCGATGATGTAAGTGCCTTTGCCGTCCATCAAGAAACGGCGGTACACCTCGCGGACGACTGCCGCCTGCTCGGGATTCACTGTCAATTCCCCACCCCGCAGGGAAAACCCGTAGATATTATCGCATCCGAACACCACACCGCGCTCCATCGAGCGCTGCTGCCCCCACTTGACGCGCTCAGAGATTTTGCGGCTCTCCTCCTGCGCTACGCTTGCCATTATGGTAAGCCGGAATTCACCGTCATTCTGGCGGGTGTCGATATGATCTCCAATGAATACAATACCGACTCCCTGGCGGCGCAGCAGCCTCGTGTACGCGAGCGTGTCAACCGTATTTCGGGCAAAGCGTGAGACCTCTTTGGTTAAAATCAGGTCAATTTTCTCTTCTGCTGCCGCTGCCAGCATGCGCCGAAAGGCAGGCCGGTCGGACGAGGTGCCGGACAGACCTTCGTCCGCATAAACCTCCACAAGCTCCCAGTCCGGCTGACGGCTGATGTACTCCGAAAAATACCGCCGCTGGTTCTCCAGCGAGTTTCTCTGGTCCTCCTGCGAGGTGGAAACGCGGCAATAGGCGGCCACGCGCAGCATGTCAGCGGCCTGCGCACAGCAGCTCGAGCACCAGCTCCAGACGCTCGGGCGGCAGCACGCCTTCCGCGTGCAAAGCGCGGAGCAGGCCCTCGATCATGCCGCGCGAAACAGCAGCCTGCTCCTGTTCGGTCAATTTCATGGCTAACCCTCCTTCGCTTGCAGTCTATGCGAAGGCAAACCCGTTTATGCGCCAAACCGCTAACGCCTTCCCTACCTGCGAGGGAGCACTTCAGCTCGCGATGGAGCAAACTGCGTTCACGCTGCAAAATGCACGCTGTCTGGTGATTGGTGCCGGACGGATCGGTATGCTTCTTGCACGCAAGCTGTACGCTCTCGATGCACAGGTTACAGTCTCCGCACGCTGTACGCGTGATTTCGCACGCATCGCCGTCGCGGGACTGCACGCACTGGATACACGCAGTCTCGCCGGTCACCTTGCCGGTTTTGACCTGATTTTCAACACCGTACCCGCTCCGATCCTGACAACCGAGGTACTATCCGACATGAAACCGCCCTGCTTCATCATTGATCTTGCATCTCTGCCGGGCGGTGTTGCCGCCGATACCCTGCTTCCGGATGGCTGCCGCGTGCTGCACGCACTGTCTCTTCCGGGCAAGGTAGCACCGCTCAGCGCTGCACGCGCGGTATTCGATACCGTGGACACCATTCTGCACGAGGAGGGCATCTTATGAGCAAACTCCGCATTGGCTTTGTACTGACCGGTTCGTTCTGTACCTTTACCAAGGTCATGCCGGTTATACAAGCACTCATCGAGCGCGGCGACACGGTCACGCCGATTCTGTCCGACAGCGCCGGTACACTCGACACCCGCTTTGGCACCGCCGCGCACTGGCGCGAGGAGCTGACCGCACTCACCGGCATCTCCCCTATCGACAGCATTGTTTCCGCCGAGCCGATTGGACCGAAGGCGCTGTTTGATATACTGATCGTTGCTCCATGCACGGGCAATACACTCGCCAGACTGGCGCACGGTCTGACAGACACCCCTGCGACCATGGCGGTCAAAAGCCACCTGCGCGGAGAACGTCCGGTCGTGCTGGCGGTCTCCACCAACGACGGTCTGTCCGGCAGCGCCGCCAATCTCGGCACGCTGCTGAATCGCCGGCATTACTATTTCGTGCCGCTCCGACAGGATGCGCCGCACAGTAAGCCGCGCTCGCTTGTCGCAGATATGACGCTGATTCCCGCTGCCATTGACGCAGCCATGAACGGCAGACAGCTTCAGCCCATCCTGCTTGCACCCAGCGTATAAAAAATCCCGCAAAGCTGACACTGAATCGTGACAAGTAATTATTGTGTCGCAAAGAACGGTGTGACCGTGAAAGTCACGCCGTTTTTTCTACGATCCCGGCTCTGCCGATACGGAGATTGCCACCTCGTCCATGAAATTGAATAAGTTTGCTTTTTGATAAACAGCAAAAAATCAACCGCCCTTCCTTTTGAAATGGGCGGTTGTCTTTGCGTCTGTAATCCTTGCACACCTGAATCCATCGGCTATCCGTAATACGGCTGCATTCGTTCCTTATTACGGTTAAGCCAGCATTCTGCAGGACTTTTCTTATGATTCTTTGCCTTCCGGCTCCTTGCCGGTGGCAAATGTGATCGCACGGCTGCAGTTGGTAATCTGCATTGTGCAATGCACCGCCGAACTCGCCGTCCAGCGTCCACGTCACCTCGTCATCGGACGAAAACTGATTTTTGACGTGCGGAAGTACGCGAAGCGGTTCGATTCGATATTGTGCGTCAGCAGGTCATTCGCCAGCCACTGCAGCTCCATCGGATTTTCGACCGGGTAAATGAGCAGCACCTCGTACAGTCCGTCATCCAGCGCCACGCCATCCGGCCGGATGGTCTTAAAGCCGCCGACCGACACCGTGTTTGTCACCATACCGTAGATGAAATCGTCCTCCATCTGCGTTTCCGCGCTGTTCACGCGGATGTGGTAGGTTTTGATGTTGGTCAGCGCCTTAATGCCCTCGATGATATACGCAGCACGTCCGAAAATGTTCTTGGTCTGCTGCGGTGTCTCATAGGAGACCTCAGTAAACGCACCGAACGCCGCAATATAGTTAAAATAGCGATCGTTGAAGCGGCCAATATCCAGCGCCTGCAGCGTATCGCCTGCCGCAATAACCGCCGCCTCAGCGGGCACCTTGGAAATGCCCAGACTGAACGCGAAGTCGTTTGTCGTACCGGCAGGCACATAACCGAGAACCGGACGGGTCTCCGCCTGCATAAGACCGGTAATCACCTCGTTCAGCGTACCGTCACCGCCTGCACACACAATGCGGTCGAACTCGCCCGCACGCTCCCGTGCAACACGCGTTGCATCCTGCGCACCCTGCGTGATATAAATCGTCACATCATATCCTGCCTGCTGAAATGCGGTTACGCAGCCGATGATCTTTCCGCTCATTGCACCGCGTCCCGCATGCGGATTGAGTATCCACAGCATTCTCTTCATGTTTCATCACCTTCCGGTTTTGTTCATAAATAAAATGTAGTATCGACACAGCCGAGCCGCATCGCTATTCTCAATCCATCAATCATTCACTCTTTTATCCCCGCGTATACGGTCTTCTATTATATACTAACTATATTATTATATATCTCAGGAGAGCAAATTGCAAACAGCATTTGCGTAAGCCACCGGATCATCCACCGGCATACCCTCGATGAGCAGCGCCTGCGTGTACAGGATATCCGCATAGGTGCTTACCTTATCCGAGCCTTCTGCCTGCAGCGCGCACACAGCTTCTTAAAGATCGGGTGCTCGGCATTCAGCTCCAGAACGCGCTCTGCGTACACTCTGACCGCCGTTGACAGCAGCCTGCTGGTTGAGCACCTTCTCCATCTCGAGCGTTACCGGACCTTCGGCACGCAGGCAGCACGGATGGCTCTTGAGGCGGCTGGTCAGCTCGACCTTCTTAACCTTTCCCTCGAGCGCCTTGCCGAGCGCTTCGAGGACATCCTTATTGTCCTCACTCAGCTTTTTGATTTCTTCCTTCTCGTCCTCGCTGTCCAGACCGAGGTCTGCATCCGCGATGGACTTGAATTCCTTTGTCGTTGTACTTAGCGAGCATCTTGACGCAGAACTCCTCAATGCTGTCATCCATACACAGCACCTCGTAGCCCTTGTCGGACAGCGTTTCCATAACCGGCAGCAACTTGATCTTGTCGATGGTCTCGCCGCAAGCATAGTAGATATACTTCTGGTCTTCCTTCATACGGGAAGCGTACTCCGCGAGCGATACCAGCTTGTCCTCCGTGGAGGAATGGTACATCAGCAGATCCTGCAGCAGCTCCTTGTGCGCGCCGTACTCAACATAAGCACCGTACTTGATCTGACGGCCGAACGCTGCCCAGAACTTCTCATAATCCTCGCGCTTATCCTTCTGCATCTTGAGCAGCTCGCTCTTGATCTTCTTCTCAAGGCTCTGCGCAATGGCCTTCAAATGGCGGTCGTGCTGCAGCATCTCACGGGAGATATTGAGCGACAGATCTGCCGTATCGACCATGCCGTGTACAAAGCTGAAATGATCGGGCAGCAGATCCGCGCATTTGTCCATGATGAGTACGCCGTTGGAGTACAGCTGCAGACCCTTCTCATAATCCTTGGTATAGTAATCCATCGGCGCGTGAGACGGGATGAACAGCATTGCCGTGTACGTTACCGCGCCTTCCACGCTGGAATGGATGTGGCACAGCGGCGGCTGATAATCGTAGAACTTCTCCATATAGAAGTTGTTGTAATCCTCGTCCTTTAGCTCCTTCTTGGACTTCTTCCAGATCGGAACCATGGAATTGAGGGTCTCATTCTCGGTGTACTCCTCCCACTCCGGCTTGTAGTCATCGCCTGCATCTGCCGGCTTCTCCTTCATGCGGGAGCGCGTCATATCCATCTTGATCGGATAGCGAATGTAATCGGAATACTTCTTTACCAGACCCTGAATGCGGTACGGCTCGAGGAATTCATCGTAATTCTCGTTCTCCGTATTGTCCTTGATGGTCAGCACGATCTTCGTGCCGTTTTCTGCCTTTTCGCACGGTGCAACCGTAGCCGTCCGCACCGTCGGACTCCCAGCGGTTGGCCTCGTCGCTGCCTGCCGCACGGGATACGACCTCAACATGCTTTGCGACCATAAAGGCCGAATAGAAGCCGACGCCGAACTGGCCGATGATGTCGATGTCGTCCTGTTTTTCGTTTTCGTTCTTGAACGCCAGCGAACCGGAATGCGCGATCGTACCGAGGTTGTTCTCCATTTCCTCGGCAGTCATGCCGCAGCCGTGGTCCTCGATGATAAAGCGGCGATTTGCCTTGTCGAGCGTCAGCTCAATCGGCAGACTATCGCGAGTGATGCCGGTCTTGCCTTCCTTCATTGCATTATAGTAGAGCTTATCCGTTGCGTCGGATGCGTTGGAGATCAGCTCACGCAGAAAAGATTTCCTTGTGCGTATAAATGGAGTTGATCATCAAATCGAGCAGGCGCTTGGATTCTGCCTTAAACTGCTTGGTTGCCATGATTACATACACCTCTGTGTTTGTTGTTTGGTATTAGCACTCTCAATCACCGAGTGCCAACATTGATATAATAATCCCAAAGTCAGAAAAAATCAAGAGGGCTTTACAAAATTCATGGTTTATTCAAAAACGGTCATCAAGCCGCTCAAACGTCCGTCTTTTCTCTGCACCGGTTGACCGGGACACACGAACTGCCGCAAGCGGGTTCGCCCCTAACGAGCGGGATGTTTTCGCTGAGATTCAGCGGTGGGGATTCGCCGTCTGCGGACGGCGGGAACGTCGCGGCGCCCGCCGCGGGGGCAAAGGAAGGACAACCTGCGGTTTTCCTTCCTCTTTGAACTCCTACCTTTCCCTTGCTTCCTAATCTGGCGCAGATTGCCTATATGTGACCGCTTCGAAAAGGAGTACGGCAGAGGATTTTTTCTTCCGTATCTTTCGCAACCGATTCGCAGTGTCAGATAACGTACTGCTACTGTGTAGCAGTAATGTAGCCGACACTGCGAATATGTCGAGTAATGGACGCGCAATGCGCCCCTACAAAGAAGGTAAACCGACTGTTGTACTTCTTTTCCTGCTTACGCAGTCTACCATCTGCACCCAAGCTATCCTTACAAGGGAAACGGGTGTTCAAAGAGGGTAGAAACCGTAGGTGTCTACCCTTTTTGTCCCCTGCCGTGGACACGGCAAACGTCCCCCCGCCGCCGCAGCGGCGGAATCCCTCGCCCGGAAATGGCGAACCACCTTCGCAGTTCGGGCACACCGGAAAACCCGTGCCTGCGACCAGTGCAGCCCGGATAGGACGAACTGTCTGCGCGATAGGACGCTCCCTATCCATTCTCAATTTTGACACACCCCTTTCCTATGCTATACTAAAGGTAAGAAAACAATTTTGGAGTGATAGCATGGTACATCTTGGCAACGATTGGGACGAGATCCTTGCCGGTGAGTTTGAGCAGGATTATTACAAGCGCATTCGCTACTGGCTGAAAAAGGAATACGCCGAGCAGACCATCTATCCGGCGGCAGAGAACATCTTTAACGCTCTGCGGTACACGCCGTATTCCAAGGTCAAGGCCGTCATTCTCGGACAGGACCCGTATCACGGTCCGGGACAGGCGCACGGACTTTGCTTTTCGGTTCAGCCGGGTGTTCAGCCGCCTCCGAGCCTGCAGAACATTTTCAAGGAGCTGCAGAGTGATCTCGGCATTGTACCTCCCAAGGACGGCACGCTCACCAAGTGGGCGGAGCGCGGTGTGCTCATGCTGAACACGACTCTGACCGTACGCCGCGGGCAGGCGAACAGCCATAAAAACCTCGGCTGGACGACCTTCACCGACCATATAATCGAAAAGCTGAACGAGCATGAGCAGCCGATCGTCTTTCTGCTCTGGGGCGGCAATGCCCGCAGCAAGAAGAAACTCATCACCGCACCGCAGCACCTTGTACTCGAAAGCGTGCATCCCTCTCCTCTGTCGGCGTACAATGGCTTTTTTTTCGGCTGCAAGCACTTCTCCAAATGCAATGCGTTTCTCGAAGCGCACGGCATCGACCCCATCGACTGGGATCTCAATCATTAAATCGTGAGCTTCCGCACCATTTTCCGGGTGCGGAAGTTTTTTGACTTTTTTCAAAATTCCTATTGACAAACAGGAGTTTCGGTTGTATATTTAATTCATACAAAACACATATGATTAAAGTGAATTAAGGAGAGTGATCTCAATGATGATCCGGCGAATGTGTCGATGTTGCATCGACTGAGTTTTCCCATCATTCCTTATTAACATCACATTCTAATTTTTCTTAATTTTGAAAGGCGGTTTATCCCATGTCTGATATTAAAAGAGCTTCTCCGACCTGATCGGCAACACCCGCTGTACGCGGCTGAAAAGTTTGCAGCTAAGGCTGGCGCTAACGCACAGGTTCTCGCAAAGCTGGAGTACTTTAATCCGGCCGGTTCCGTTAAGGATCGTATCGCAAACGCTATGATCAACGAGGCCGAGAAGTCCGGCGCACTCAAGCCGGGCGCAACCATTATCGAGCCAACATCCGGCAACACCGGCATCGGTCTGGCAGCAGTTGCAGCTTCCGCGGCTACCGCATCATCCTCACCATGCCGGAAACCATGAGCGTTGAACGCCGCAACATGCTGAAGGCATACGGCGCTGAGCTGGTTCTGACCGAAGGCACGAAGGGCATGTCCGGTGCGATTGCAAAGGCAAACGAGCTGGCTAAGGAGACCCCGAACAGCTTCATCGCAGGCCAGTTCGTGAACCCGGCAAACCCGGCTGCACACTACGCAACCACCGGCCCCGAGATCTGGGAGCAGTCCGGTCACAAGGTTGACATCTTCGTTGCAGGTGTCGGCACCGGCGGCACCGTAACCGGCACCGGCAAGTACCTGAAGGATCAGGACCCGAATGTCAAGGTAGTAGCTGTTGAGCCGGATACCTCTCCGGTACTGTCCACCGGCAAGGGCGGCCCGCATAAGATTCAGGGTATCGGCGCCGGCTTTGTTCCGGATGTACTCGACACCAAGGTTTACGACGAAGTTATTCGTGTAGCAAACGAGGATGCATTTGAAACCTCTCGCCAGTTTGCACACAGCGAGGGTCTGTTCGTAGGTATCTCCTCCGGTGCTGCTCTGTGGGCTGCTGTTGAGCTGTCCAAGCGTCCGGAGAACGCCGGCAAGGTTATCGTAGCTCTGCTGCCTGATACCGGTGACCGTTACCTGTCCACCCCTGCTGGTTTCTGAGTAATTTTAATTCTCAAATCCTGCAATTCTCTCCAAAAATCCATTCATCTCCAAATGTATAAAAAAGACACCTCTGCATAGCGGAGGTGTCTTTTTAATGGAAAATGAACGTAACGTTTCTCCAGTTTCCGCCCACGGATTTAACAACGAAAACCACCCTGCGAAAGCAGGGTGGCTTCAGTCTGTCGATAAAGTCAATCTATCGTTTTACCTTTCGTGCGGCAGCACGCATAAAAATAGAATTTGCACAGCAAATTCATAATTCCCGGGGGCGTGTACCTCGAATTATACAAGGGACGAAAATTGTGCCCGTAGGGCGCGGTTGTCAAGATTCGATTGAAAGCGTGGTTTCAATCGAGGCTGCTCGAAAAACGGAGTTTTCGACGGCCTCAAACCACCCTGCGAAAGCAGGGTGGCTTCGTTATATCCTGGAATAATAAATTGCAGTAACCGTGCCGTCCTCGATGGAGGGATAGCAATGCCGGTAGGTACTGCCGGTGCTTGTCGGCGCATTCAGCTGATGGTACGGCTGGCTGACATCGATAGCTACGCAATCGGCGGCCGCCGGAATGCTCACTGTACCCTCACCGTCTGCGAAGGTGAACACGCCGTTCGTATACGTTACCGTGCGGTCGATCGCGCGTTTGCCGCTCAGCGAAACGTAGGTAACGCCGCCGACTCGTCGGAAATCCGTATACCCCATCAGACCGGTATACGTCACCGAAGGATCATAGTTCTCGATCACAACATCACAGTAATTCTGCGTGCCGATACACAGGTTGACCAGATCGCCGCGGCTCTGATATTACAGCACCCGCTGCCCTGCACGGTCAAATGCGTTGCCCGATAGAGCATCACCGCCATCTCCGCACGCGTTACCTTGGAAAGCGGATTGATCTTTCCTTTCGAGCCGCCGATCACCTTGGCACCAACCAGTGCACTGACGGAAGGCTTCGCGTAATTGGAAATCCTGCTCGCATCCGAGAAGCTGCTCACCGAACCGGTGCCCAGTTTGAGCGCCGTGCGGTCAATCGTGCGTTTGAGGAACACCATTGCGTCCTGACGGGTCATGCTCTGCTGCGGCTGAAACTCACCGGTCGCGGTGCCTGCTGCTATGCCAAAGGCTTTCGCCGCGATAACCGCCTTGCTGTAATAGGCGCTGCTCGGCACATCGACAAATGAGCCGTTCGAATTGATCTGACCGTTGTCGAGCGCTTCACTCATGCCATAGGCGCGGTCGAGCATAACGATGAAGTCCGCTCGGGTAATGGCGTTGCCCGGATAAAACAGATGGGTTCCGCCGCCCTTGATCACGCCTGCAACGGCAAGCGTATCAACCTCGCTGGAAGCCCACGCGTACTCTCCTGCTGTATCATAAAAGTAAACCGAGTGTTCAGGAAGATACGCAGACGTCTCCGTGGTGTTCGCGCTCAGTGCATAGGCTGCCGTGATCGCGCTTACGACCACCGCAACCGCCAGCACCGCAACGGTCACCAGCTTTCGCGTTCTTTTCATAATATTCTCCTTGCTCAGTGGTTATGATAGATAGGGTGTATTCCCCACCTATGTAAACTTGCTTCAAAATTATAGCACACCGTTCCCCCACTTGACAAGTTAAAATATGACTAAATTTGTTGTAACCATTCTGTAATTTTAACCTTTTTATACAAGAAAAGCGCGGTTTTCCAGCAAACCGCGCTTTCAAAGTTCATTTTTTCGTCTATCACTGCTGTTCTGCGCGGTACCATCGCCAGCTCAGCACAGTCGAGATAATCGTTGCCGCCGCCATTGGCGCAAGCACCAGCACAAACTTTGCAATTTCGTTTGAAACGAACGAGCCTGCCGCACCGATAATACCCGCCGCAAACATCATGCGGCCTGCCACACGATGCGTTTTAGTCCAGACGGTTTAGCTCGACCGAGTCCACGGTGTTTTGAGTCCGCAGTACCAGTTCATGCGAAACTTCGGCATAATGTTGCCGAGACACATCACCAGCAGGCTGACGAGCAGACATACGACTGTCGGCACATCGACCGTACCCGGGCGCAGTGCTTCCGCAATGCAGATGCCACACATTGCGGTCAGAAACAGGTCGATCATAATCTGGAACCCGATATAGGCATCGGAAAACTTGCTGTAGTTCGTGTTCTTCGGGTCAAACCGCGGCAGAAAGTGAAACAGAACCGCATACAGCGGTGCCATCCCGGCCACAATCCATAAATGCCATCTGGTTTCGTAATTCATATGGCCGGCAAGATCCCACTGCATGGGAATCTCTGCGGGCAGCCTGCTGTAAACACCGCTGTCATTGCCGCCGGCAGCAGCGACAGCACCCACGCCGTCACCTGCAGTCTACTGATTTTTTTCATTCTTGCCATCTCCTTTCAAGGCGCTGATCCATTCGAGAATCTCATCCACGACCGACATATTCAACTCATAATAAATGTACTTGCCCTGCTTGTCATCCAGCACCAGACCCGCATCCCGCAGGACGGACAGGTGATGCGAAATGGTCGCGCCCGACACCTCGAAGTGCGCCGCAATATCGCCCGCCGCCATCGGTCCGCGCCGCAGCAGCGACAGAATTTCGCGCCGCACCGGATCGCTGAGTGCCTTAAAGCTCTGCTGAAACCCCATTACTGTCCCCTCTTTCGTGCGGTAAACCACGTTTTGCGCCCGCAGACCGGACAATACAGCTGCCAGTCATTTCCCACATGCGTGCGGAAGACGAACCACTTCCACGGCAGATTCTGCTTCGTGCCGCAGGATTTACAAATTAAATCGCACCTTGCAAGCGCTTTTGCCTGCCAGATTACCAGTATTGCCGCTAAAATCAGCGCAATCGCGCAAATCAGAATGGTAATGTCCATTCCGTTCACCGCCCTTCTCGCTATCCTGTTAATTAGATGGCCATCTAATTGTTTTTCAGTATACCACAGTTTCTGCGTTTGTCAACACATTTCGATAAATATCTAAATGATGCAAAAAGAAAAACCGCAAGTTAAACTTGCGGTTTCGATGTTCTATACCAGAACTTACGCCATGCCGTTGAGCTTGGTAGTCATCTTGCTCTTCTTGTTGGACGCATTGTTCTTGTGCAGGAGGTGCTTGGCAGCCGCCTGATCGACAGCCTTGACAGCGGTCGTGTAAGCAGCAGTTGCTTCAGCCTTATCGCCGCCAGCAATCGCAGCATCAAACTTCTTCAGAGTGGTCTTGAGCTCGCTCTTAGCCATCTGGTTGTTCAGCGCCTTTACGGAGTTAACCTTAACGCGCTTCTTTGCAGACTTAATATTGGGCATTCTGAAAACACCTCCTTCGTTTTCTATTCAACAGTGATATTATTCTATCATCTTCTCACAAAAAAAAGCAAGTGTTTTTTTCATTTTCTGCATAAAAACTTTTTCCTCGAAAAACTATCCTTATAAGGAGGGATTGCGCATGGCTTTCCGCACCGATCTGGCCGTTGAGGCAATCGAAAACCATAAAACAGCCGCTGCCCTGCCGCATGTCCGGCAGTCCGATCGCACGCTTGAGGGCTTCGCCGTACACGAGGTACGCATTCTCTCAGAGGATGCTGCCCGCGAGATCGGCAAGCCGCAGGGGCGCTATCTCACGCTTGGATGCACTCATCCGCCGTGAGGAGGATGCGTTTCCGCGTGCCTGCAAGGCACTCAGCACGCTGCTGCGCGAGCTGCTGCCGCATCCGAATGACGGTCCGGTGCTCATTGCCGGACTGGGCAACCGTATGATAACCCCCGATGCCATCGGTCCGCAGACCGCCGATCATGTCATTGCCACGCGGCATCTGGTCGCGCAGTCGCCCGCTATTTTCGCGGACTGGCGGCCCGTTTCCGCACTGGCTCCGGGTGTGCTCGGACAGACCGGCGTCGAGACCGGCGAGGTCATCTGCGGTGTGCTCGACCGCGTGCGCCCTGCCGCTGTCATCGCCGTGGATGCGCTTGCCGCCGGTCGGCTGTCGCGGCTGCTGCGTACGGTGCAGCTGGCAGATACCGGCATTACGCCGGGTGCCGGCGTGGGAAACGCCCGTGCGGCGCTCAACAAAGGAAACACTCGGCGTGCCGGTTATCGCCGTTGGCGTGCCGACCGTGGTGGACGGTGCGACGCTCGCACATGAGATCAGCAGCCAGCTCGGGCAACCTGCCTGCGAAGCGATGGACGACCTCTCCCAGCCGGTGATGATCACCACACGCGACATTGACCGCGAGGTTGCAGACATCTCCCGCATGATCGGCTATGCGGTCAACATGGCGCTGCATCCGCACCTCAGCGTTGCCGATATCGACCTGTACCTCTCGTGACAGGTTTCGGGCATACTCGCACGCTGTACGGCGTATGATAGATAGCATGAAACAGCAAGGAGGATGGCGCAATGAAGCGGCGTAAACATCAGAAATTCCGATCGAGAGGCGGCATCCGCCTGCCTGCCGCCATCACCCTCTGTCTGGCGCTGTCGCTGCTGATTTTTTCCCGGGCAGGCGGCGAGCCGATCGCACAAAAGGCTCTAACCGGTCTGGCTCGCAACAGCGGCTTTGTCACCCGCGCAATGGCGCTCGAGTTCGGCGTTTCGCCGGAGGATACCGCCGAGGTGTACACGCCGCGCACAGCTGCCGCAGCGCGGGATGAGCAGGCGGAAAATCCGCTTGCAGAGAGCACCTATGTGCCCTCGTCTGACACCGAGAACGATAATCCAGTGCTGTCGGCCGCTGACAAGGCTGCCACGGTCTCCATCAACAACGAGACCTCGTATGACGTGGATGCGGCAGACTGTCTGGCCGCAGACGAGCATTTTTCCGCTGATGGAGATGGGCCGCAGGTGCTTATCTATCACACACACACAGCAGCGAAAGCTACACGCCGGATGCCGCTTTTCCGTATACACCGACCGAGACCGAGCGCACGACCGATACCAATTATAATGTAGTGCGCGTCGGTGACGAGCTGCAGAAGGTGCTCGAGGGTAACGGCATTGAGACCGTACATATCCGCGAAATTTTCGATTCGCCCGTGTACACCGGTGCGTATGACCGCTCGCTTGCCGTGGTTGAGGACACGCTGGCAGAATATCCATCCATCACAACCGTCATTGACGTGCACCGCGACTCGATCCTGACCGATGACGGCCGCGCCTACAAGACCTCCTGCACGATAAACGGCGAGGAAACCGCACAGCTTATGCTTGTAGTCGGCACAGATGACGGCGGCCTGTATCGTCCCGGACTGGCAGGAGAACCTGAATCGTGCAGCATCGCTGCAGTACCGGCTCAACCGCACCTATCCGACGCTCATGCGTCCGCTTAATCTGCGGACCCAGCGTTTTAATCAGCATGCAACGCACAGCGCGTTTCTGGTGGAGGTAGGTTCGTCGGGCAATACGATGACAGAAGCGCTGAAGGGAATCAGATTATTTGGCGAGGTCTTGTCTGACGAACTGCTGAATTGAAAATGGAAAATGGAGAATTGAGAATTAGCGCTATCCTTGCGCGAGTTCATCCGCGCTGCGCTGGTATCGCGCACAGCGCAATTATTCAATCACCGCCCTATGGGCAGACTCCTTCATTTTCCATTCTCCATTATCCATTCTCAATTAACCTGCATAAACTATCGTTTTCTGTACATCCTTATTTTCGGGGTGAAACTATGGAAACGATCACATTTACCGCCAATCTGGAACGAAACATCCGCATGATGCAGGAGCTGTTCCGGAACGACGATACGCTTATCATACGACGTGCCATCGGTCAAAACGGACTGCGCTGTGCGCTGTTTTTCTTTGACGGCATGGTAAATTCCCTTGCCATCAACCAGAGCCTTGTGCGGCCGATCCTGCGCTGTGAGCAGCCGCGGCTTTCCGCCGATATACTCGCCGCCGCTGTGCTCCAGGCCGACGAATGCCGCGTGGAAACCGATATGAACAAGGTATTTGCCGCCTTTCTCTACGGCGACGCCATTGTACTGACTGACGGCGATGCACGTCCGGTTCTCGTCAACACCAAGGGCTTCGACAAGCGCAGCACCGCCGAGCCGGAAAACGAGCGCGTGCTTTCCGGCCCGCGAGAAGGCTTCACCGAGTGCTTTATGCCCAATCTGGCGCTCATCCGCCGCCGCGTGAACGACCCTCGGCTGAAATTCCGGTTTATGCGCGTCGGCAGCCGCACGAACACCAACGTGTGCCTGTGCTATATCGCCGGACTGTGTGAAAACAGTCTGGTTGAGCGTCTGGAAACGCGTCTGACCGCGCTCGATATCGACAGTGTGCTCGACTCCAACTATCTTGCCGAGCGCATCCGCGACCACCGCTGGTCGCCGTTTCCGACGCTCGGCACGACCGAACGGCCGGACGTTGCCGCTTCCCGTATGCTGGAGGGTCGGTGCGTCATTGTCGTGGACGGCAGTCCGGTAGCGCTCACAGCGCCGTTTCTGTTTCAGGAGTGCTTTCAGTCCAACGACGACTACTATATCAGCTTTCTGCAGGCGAATCTTTCGCGCATCCTGCGTGTCATCGGATTTGTATTCACGATCACGTTTCCCGCCATGTACGCCGCACTCATGCTCTATCACCGAGAATTAGTGCCCGCGCGGCTGCTGTTCGCTGTCTCCGCCGCACAGCGCGGCGTTCCCCTTCCCATCGGATGGGAGATTCTCCTGATGCTGTTCGTGCTCGAGGCACTCAAGGAAGCCGGAGCGCGAACGCCCGGTGCCATGGGACAGACGATGAGCATTGTCGGCGGTTTGGTGCTCGGTGACGCGGCAGTTTCCGCGCGATTTGCCGCCGCACCGACCGTTATCGTAGTCGCTATCGCGGGTGTCACCGGTCTGATGGTACCCAAACTGCAGACCGCTGCCCTGTGGCTTCGCTTCGTGCTGCTCGCTGCTGCAGCCTCTTGGGGACTGTACGGCGTTGGTCTTGCACTCGGATTAACACTCGCAGCACTGTGCCGCATGCACTCGTGCTCGGTACCGTACCTGCTCAATCTGGTGCCGCGCATCTCTGCCGAGCACGAGGACACCTGGCTTCGCTATCCATGGTTTTTTCATGCGCTGCGACCGCTTTGCCGTCAAACGCCCGTCGAAGGAGGAACGCCCGTGAAGCTGCTCAGATTCCTGCCGCTACTGCTGTTGCTGTGCGGCTGTGCGAGAGAGGTTTCACCGGTATCCGCGCTCGCGCTCGACTGCAACAACGGTGTGTACTGCCTGACCGCCGAGGTTGTACGGCAGGACTCGCGCCGGACGACACCGCCGCACCGGCTTACCTGTCCGCCACCGGAACCGATGTGACGGACGCACTGCGCAACCTGCGCAGTATCCTGCCGGGCGACCTGTATTTGAGCCATGCACAGGTGCTGCTTTTAAGCGAGGATGCGGTTTCGAGAGCATTCTTCCGCTGGCGGACTATCTTTGCCGTGAAAACGATGTGCGGCTCAGCCTGCGGGCAGCCGTCGTGCGGGACGGCTCTGCCGCCGAGCTGCTGGAGAACGACAACGAGGTGTACGCGCTCAGCGAGCTGCTTGACCGCTCCGCGCAGGACGGCGTTCTGCCGGATATGCCGCTGTACCGCGTCACCGATGTGCTGCACGCAGACGGCACGGCCATTCTTCCGGCCTTGCGCGTGGATGCGTTTGGACAGACGGCACCGGCAGGCACGGCAGTGTTCAAAACGAACGGCTGAACTGCTTTTTAGACGGTGAGATCGGCGGTGGCGCCTATGCGTGAGCGGCTGTTTCCGCGGTGGTGTACGGCGCTGTTTGCCCTGCTGCCGATGAGCGAATTACTGTAGCTTCCCGCCGACGGGCAGAGCGTGTACGCCGCTGCACTCGCGTGTACGGTCTGTGCATTGGCCGGTATCGGAGCAGCAAGGCTGTCCGACCGTGTTCGGCATTCGGCTCCTGCACAATGGGTGCTCGCCTTCACCGCGCTGTTTCCGCTGCTTGCATCCATCGCCCGCATGAGCATTTTCCTGCAGAAGACCGTGTTCACCGGACGCTCATGCGGCAGCACAGTTGTGCTGCTGACAGTCTGCATCCTGCTCATGGCATCAATGGGGCTCAACCGCTGTGCCATGTGGCACTGCCGATTGCGTGGCTTGCCGGTACGGTACTCCTGCTCTCCGGTGTGCTGACATTCACACAGCTTACGCCTTCCAGCTTTTCCGCACCGACAGCGGCATTGCTGCCGCAATTCCGGCATATTCTGTACTCCCTGCTGCCGGCATCGGTCGTACTGGCGTTTTCTCTGCCGGAGACCAGGCTGTCCGCAAGCGTGTCGCGTGGACTCAGCGCAGGCGGTGCATTGCTCGCACTCCTGCTGCTGCGCACAGTGCTGCTGCTTGAGCTAACACCGCTGCCCTGCTCCCCTATCCGGCGTTTACTGCCGCCGGACTGGCTGCCATCGGCAATTTTGCCCGACACGGCGAGGTATTCTTCGCAGTGCCTCTCCTCCTGTGTGAGATTGGCCGATGCGCCGCACTTGTCTGCGTGCTGCTGTATCCGTTCACACGCACCTGCGGCGTTTTGCACCTGCGCCGACCGCAATAGGATTTGGGCAACACCGCACAATTAAAGCTGCGGTTCCTTGCGCAGGCTCCGGTCGCGCTGCCGCGGCGCTTTGCGCAAATCGCTCTTGTTCAATTATGCGGTATTGCCCTTGTTTTCCGCTCTCCGTTCTGCTATAATGCAAACAGCAGAGCAAAGGAGATTACGGCATGAATATTCAGATTTTCGGCAAGAACAAATGCTTTGATACCAAAAAGGCGCAGCGATGGTTCAAGGAGCGCGGCATCAAATTCCAGATGATCGACCTGGCGCAGAAAGGCATGTCCAGGGGTGAACTGGACAGCGTGCTGAAGGCTGTCGGCGGACTGGACAACCTGCTCGACCAGAAAAGCAAGAGTTATGCGTCGCTTGCCTACCTCGCCTACGACGAGGACAAGAAAGGAAAAGCTGCTCGAGGACGGCACGCTGATAAAAACGCCAATTGTCCGCAACGGCCGTCAGGCAACTGTCGGCTACCAGCCCGATGTTTGGGAGCAGTGGGAATAACTTCTCCAAAGCCGTTCTATGCCTCAGAACGGCTTTTTTCCGTGTCCGTTGTCCGCTTTAGCACCTTGTATAAAATATCTTTAGGAGAATTCTGTCATTCCGCAAAATATACCCTCTTTCTGTATCTGCTGTCTGATAAACTATGTTCGATAATAAGAAGCGGCATCGATTTATGCTTCCGATTTCATGCGAAAGTGAGGAGAGCTCATGAAGAGAAAAAGGCAAGCGTTTTCTTGTTCTGCTGACCACCGCCAGCCTGAGTCTGAATATGCTCGGCATCAGCGCTTTTGCAGCAGGAGATTCTCCGGAGACAGACGCTGCTTTCGTTTCAGAGATCTCAAAGAACGAGACTGATTCATCTATAAACCGTCCGGATTCCGATGTTCCGAGGTTTCTATGAGCCGATCATTATCGACATTCCCGATGGACCGATTCCGGCCGGTGAAACCCGGGATAACAAGGTTTCGGCTACTGATATTGCAGAAAACGATATCCCAACGGCTGACAGCTTCAAGGTGCACTTGTCTGACGGCTCATCCAAGCTGTGGATAAGCGTAGGGGGTCTCCGGTGCAGGCGTGATTTTCACTGCCATGTGCCAAAAAAGGCAACGAGAACCGGTAAAAACAATAAACGCCCGCTCATTTTTGAGCGGGCGTCTTTCGTCTCACAGGCATAGCATAAAACAGCTCAGGCATTGCTGAGCTGTTTTTATGCGCTTTATGCAGTTAGTTCTTGAGGCTCTGAATCGGAGCCGGAATACGGCCTCCGCGGTTAATGAACTTCGCGGGAGAACCGGTCTTGATCGGCATGATCGGAGCCGAGCCAAACAGACCGCCGAACTCGACCATATCACCGACTCCCTTGCCGATGGCTGGGATAACACGGACAGCAGTGGTCTTGGTGTTGACAACGCCGATTGCGATCTCGTCCGCGATCAGGCCGGAGATGACCTCAGCGGTGGTGTCACCCGGAACAGCAACCATGTCGATACCAACCGAGCATACCGCAGTCATTGCTTCGAGCTTTTCAAGGGTCAGTGCGCCTGCCTGAGCCGCCGCAATCATGCCCTCGTCCTCGGAAACCGGAATAAATGCGCCGGACAGACCGCCGACACTCGAGGATGCCATAACGCCGCCCTTCTTAACGGCATCATTCAGCATCGCGAGGATTGCGGTCGTGCCGCAGCCGCCGCAGACCTCCAGACCAACTTCTTCGAGGATGCGCGCAACCGAGTCACCGATAGCCGGCGTCGGTGCGAGACAGGTCAACGATGCCGAACGGCACACCCAGGCGCTGGCTTGCCAGTGCGCCGACCAGCTGGCCCATACGGGTGATTTTGAACGCTGTTTTCTTGATCACGTCAGCTACCTCGCCGATGGAGCAGTCACCTGCACGGCGAATTGCGGACTGCACAACGCCCGGACCGGAAACGCCGACGTTGATAACGGTTTCCGGTTCACCGATGCCGTGGAACGCACCGGCCATGAACGGGTTATCGTCTACCGCGTTGGCAAAAACGACCAGCTTGAGCAGCCCATGGAATCGTTGTCCTTGGTCGTTCTGCGGTCTGCTTGATGATGCGGCCCATCAGACCGATGGCATCCAGATTGACGCCCGCCTTGGTGGACGCAACGTTGACCGACGAGCAGACCAGATTGGTCTCCGCCATTGCCTCCGGAATGGAGTTGATAAAGGATTTCATCGCCCCTTGGCAAAACCCTTCTGCACCAGAGCCGAGAAGCCGCCGACGAAGTTGACGCCAGTGGTCGCAGCGGCACGGTCAAGTGCCTTGGCCAGCGGTACATAGCTGTTTGCCGAGGAGGTCGCACCGACCATGGCGATGGGCGTTACCGAAATGCGCTTGTTGATGATCGGGATACCAAGCTCGCGCTCAATCTGCTCACCGGTGGCAACCAGCTTTTCCGCGCGGCGCGTTACCTTGTCGTATACCTTGTCTGCCAGCACATTGATGTCGTCCGCTGCAAAGGTCGCGCAGCGAAATGCCCATCGTGATGGTACGAATGTCGAGGTGCTCCTCCTCGATCATCTTAATGGTTTCCAGAATATCTTTCGTGTTGATCATAGACATTTAACTAAACCTCCTGAAAAATTGAGAGTTGGGAATCGGTTACCTGCTCTCGATTCCGTCAATTTGTCAGATTTTTGTGCATTGCGTCGAAGATGTCCTCATGCATGGTGTGAATCTTCATGCCGAGTTCCTCACCATCCTTGTCAAGCAGATCGATGAGCGTGTTGAAGTCTACGGTGCACTTGTCGATGTTTACCAGCATGACCATTGCAAATACATCTTCCATTACGTTCTGCGAAATGTCGATGATGTTGACCTGCTGCTCATAGAGCGTGTTGGAAATCTTGGCGATGATACCGGTACGGTCCTGCCTGTTACTGTGATTACTGCGCGCATAGTGATTCCTCCATTTTTGCATATATGTTAATTTATCACAAACAAATGAATAATGGAAAATTGAGAATCCGTCGTTCTCAATTATTCTCCGGCTTCCACCACAGCATTGATAATGCTGTTGGAAACCAGAAACCCCTGTTCGGTGAGATACCACCGTGTTCCCTCGTGAGCGGCAAGACCGTGCTTTTCCAGCATGCGGAATACTTGCTCGTAAGGAGCCGTACTGACATGGTATCGGTTTTCGAGATCGTGCATATCCGCACCGTCCGAGGTACGCAGACGCACCATCAGGTATTCGCCCTGCCGCCGGAAGTCGAGACCTCCTCTTCGTCCTGCGGGATGCTCTCACCGCTGATATAAGCCCTGATATCCTGGCAAACGCGAACCGGCGGCCATTCAGGAAGGAATGGGCGCCCGGTCCCAGTCCGAGATAGTCGGAAAGATCCCAGTATTTGAAATTATGCCGAGAACGAAAACCCGGTTTTGCGAAATTTGATATTTCATAGTGCTCGAAGCCGTTCCTGCCGAGCAGTCTGCACATGGCAAGATAGGTATCTGCCTGCGTGTCGTCATCCGGCAGAACCGGATTTTCACGTCCCATCGGTGTTTCAGGCTCCAGTTTGAGTCCGTAGCACGACAAATGCTGCGGATTCAACGTCAAACACTGCGTTACCGAGTCGAGAAACTGCGCCTGCGTCTGGCCCGGCAGGCCGTACATCAAGTCAAGGCTGATGTTGGCGAAGCCGCATTGCCGTGCGAGTTCTACGGCTGCTTGTGCCTGCGCAAAGTCGTGGATACGGCCGATGCGTTTAAGCTCGGTGTCGTGCGCCGCCTGCACGCCAAACGAGAGCCGGTTGACGCCGTGCTTATGCATGGCCTCCAGCACCGCTTGATCCGTGCTCTCCGGATTGCACTCCACCGTGATTTCGGCGTTTTCCGCAATTGCAAAGCATGCCCCGACCGCCTGTAAAATCTCGCTGAGATAGCCTGCGCCAAGGCAGGTCGGCGTACCGCCGCCGATGTACACGGTATCGACCGTGTAACCGGAACAGCGTTCGCCGTATGCCTTTATATCACGAATCAGCGCCGCCGTGTAATCGGCTTTGAGTGACGCATCCGTGATCGAATAAAAATCGCAGTACGCGCACTTTTTCACGCAGAACGGGATGTGCAGGTAGAGGCCGAGCAGCTTGCCGCCTGTTGCAGCGTTAGTTTTCTTCATCGAGTTTAAGCACAGCCATAAAAGCCTCGGTCGGCAGCTGAACCGTGCCGAGCGCACGCATCTTCTTCTTGCCTTCCTTCTGCCTTTCAAGCAGCTTCTTCTTTCGGGTGATATCGCCGCCGTAGCACTTAGCCAGTACGTCCTTGCGAAGCGCCTTGACGGTTTCACGAGCGATGACCTTGCCGCCGATGGCTGCCTGGATCGGCACCTCGAACAGCTGGCGCGGGATATTCTCCTTCAGCTTTTCGCAGATACGGCGGGCACGGCCGTAGGCCTTGTCGCGGTGCGCGATAAAGGACAGCGCGTCCACCTGATCGCCGTTGAGCAGCATATCGACCTTGACAAGATCGCTCTTGCGATAGTCGATAAATTCATAATCGAGCGACGCATACCCCTTGGTACGAGCCTTGAGCGCGTCGAAAAAAGTCATAAATAATCTCACCGGTCGGCATTTCGTAGTGCAGCTCGACCAGATTGGAGTCCAGATACTGCATATCCTTAAAAATGCCGCGGCGGTCCTGGCACATCGGCATGATGTTGCCGACAAACTCCTGCGGCGTCATGATGGACGCCTTGACATACGGCTCGCGGGCCTCTTCGATCAGGTCCGGGCTCGGATAATCGTGCGGATTGTCGCAGCGCTGGGTCGTGCCGTCGGTCTTGACGACCTCGTAGATAACGCTCGGCAGCGTGGTGACGAGGTCAAGGTCGAACTCGCGCTCCAGACGTTCCTGAATGATCTCCATGTGCAGGAGGCCGAGGAAGCCGCAGCGGAAGCCGAAGCCCAGCGCGACCGAGGTTTCCGGCTCAAACGACAGCGCTGCGTCATTGAGCTGCAGTTTTTCAAGCGCGTCGCGCAGATCGGGATACTTGGAGCCGTCCTCGGTGTAAATACCGCAGAATACCATCGGACGTGCCGGACGATAGCCGGGCAGCGCCTCCGGCGTCGGATTTTCCACACCGGTAACGGTATCGCCGACACGAGTGTCGGATACCTTTTTAATAGAAGCGGTAAAGTAGCCTACCTCACCGGCACACAGCTCCTGCTGCGGAGACAGACCGAGCGGCAGCATGTAGCCGCACTCAAGCACCTGAAATTCGGCACCGGTGGCCATCATTTTGACCTTCATGCCCGGGCAGATCTTGCCGTCAAGCAGGCGCATGTAAACGACAACGCCCTTGTACGGGTCATACTGGCTGTCGAACACGAGCGCACGCAGCGGCGCATCCGCATCGCCCTCCGGCGCCGGAATATCAGTGACGATACGCTCGAGCACCTCGTGAATGTTGATATTCATTTTTGCGGAAATTTCGGGCGAGTCCTCTGCCGGAATGCCGATGATATCCTCGATCTCCTTCTTGACGCGCGGCGCGTCTGCCGCCGGCAGGTCGATCTTGTTGATGACCGGCACGACCTCCAGACCGGCGTCAATGGCAAGATAGGTGTTGCCGAGCGTCTGCGCCTCAATACCCTGTGCCGCATCAACAACCAGAAGCGCACCCTCACACGCCGCCAGAGAACGGGAAACCTCATAATTGAAGTCCACATGTCCCGGGGTGTCGATCAGATTCATTTCGTAGGTCTTGCCGTTGTCCGCGGTATATTCCATGCGAACCGCGCGCGCCTTGATGGTAATGCCGCGCTCGCGCTCAAGCTCCATATTGTCGAGTAGCTGCTCCTCCATTTCACGCACGGAAACGGCCTTGCACTGCTCCAGCAGACGGTCTGCCAGCGTCGATTTGCCGTGGTCAATATGGGCTACAATGGAGAAATTGCGAATTTGCTCGCGATTTTTCACGTCGAAAGCTCCTTATCTGTAAACTGTAAAGCGAACAAGGTAATACCGCATAATTGAACAAGTGTGATTTGCGAGTAAATTTGCGTACTGACTATACGCAGTTTTGCGGTAATACTGCTGTATTACCGTGAAACCGGAACGAAGTCAGGGCGCAAAATTTCCTGCAAAGCACCGCAGCTTTCATTGTGCGGTGTTACCTCAAATATAGGCTCATTATAGCATATTTGACAGGGTGTCACAAGCGTTCTTTCGCAGTTTGCGTTTGTTTCTCTGCTGCAAACGTGAATTTTGTATTTTTTCATAAATTTCATTTTCTGATAAAGGGAATTTCATGCAAAGCGGTTGTTGCACTATCATGGTGAAGCGGTAAACCGGCAAAGAATTAACAGCGGCTGGCGGTTTGGGTAAAACAAAAAGCACCGAATACATCGGTGCTTTTTGATTTGGAGCGGCTGACGAGGCTCGAATCGCATCCACACCCCGCAAAAGCCGCAGTCTTTCGTGGGGACCCGACCTCTGATTTTATGAAGGTAGAGGAAGTGAATATGCTGCGGATAAAGAAAAACACCGAATGACATCGGTGTCCTTTGATTTGGAGCGGCTGACGAGGCTCGAACTCGCTACCTCCACCTTGGCAAGGTGGCGCTCTACCAGATGAGCTACAGCCGCATATTTAGTTTATTTTCGCGTTAACGCGATTTTTCGACTCGAAGATGGGTTACTTACCGCCCGACGCTACATCTCCGGGCGGGAATCGCTTTTTCTGCGGAAAAGCCACGCTGGTTGAAATATGCCACCGGCATATTTCAAAAGCCAATTTCGATTCCTCAGCACGGAGGTATTATTTTTAATGAGTGCCAATGGCACTCATTAAAAATGGTGCCTCCGGCGGAATCGAACCACCGACACACGGATTTTCAGGTCCCCTGCTCTACCGACTGAGCTACAGAGGCGTTTTTTAACAGCGCTTGTTTAGTATATTATATTCTCTCAGAAATGTCAACAACTTTTTTCAAAATTTTTGTATAAGTTATTTGTAAAAGTAAATTCCTGTTGGGTATGGAATTTAACCTTACAAACGCATCTGTGATTTACCTATGGAATTTAGTCTTACAAATAGCTTTCACAAGTGGAATAGTCTCAAAAAATACCATATAAGCAAACAAGGTGCAACCGTTAGGCTACACCTTGTTTCAATTATCCCTTAAGTTGGTTGAATAGGTTGATATTTAGGCAGGTTTGCTCTCATCCAGAGCCTTGACTTCATCGACTGTCAGGAGCCGAACGGCCTTAGCGATTTCTTCATAGGACAACTTTCCCAATGTAAGCAACTCGCGAGCGGTCTCAATCGAGTTGAGTCTAGCCGCTTCACGCGCTGCTTCACGCGCCGCCTCATTTCTCATATCTTCCATAGCTTTACACATAATTGCCACTCCTTTTCGCGTCTTCTTTGAAATAGCGAACTCGATTCGCCAAAATTGGATAGATCATATCATCGGCCTTGGTGCAGGAAAAAGTCATGCATAAGCCGCCCGAGAACCATATCGTCTTTGATCTGGGAATTCACATATATAATATGTGATTCATCCCCAAACAATGTGCCGGTTTCTTTGATCGCCCGATCAATATGATAGATTGATCACCGCCACCTAACACATCATTCTCAGTGATGAAAAATGACATAGGTTTCGTTCAGCTTCTCATATTCATCACCAGGTTCGGTCACGTTGGCGTCAATTAGACTGCTGTTATATCGAGCACGTTTAACGCCAGCACCTTTATCGTTGCGCTGCACCTCGATATTGTAAACGTGATTCTCCTCATCGACAGCCGCCAGAATATCAAGCCGTACAGAGCGTCCCTGTAAATTCTTAATATCGTGCTGTCCGTGTGCGTACTGTACACGCAAATCGTTGCGCTGTAAAAAATGATCTGGAGTAAAAACTCGGCACAGGCTTTGTCCTCAAACACCTTATTCATAAAATCATCATCAGCAGACGAAAACCGCGCAGGCGCTCAAAATCTTCTGCGTGCTTGCGCTCAAAATCTAAATTGGAAGAGCTACTCGCAAGCACCCCTCTTTCATTCATCTTTTCATTTGAAATCCTCGCTTTCAT
>VOFB01004728.1_pt1 | contig 29594 bp, 60 predicted proteins | sample 5384141 | NCBI WGS metagenome assembly VOFB01 (sample SAMN12384721, study PRJNA508395) | human gut metagenome | isolation source: healthy gut A | host: Homo sapiens | reverse complement strand
GGCTGTCGTTGTGCCTGATATCACTCCCATCCCGCCGGAAAGCGAAGGGCTGTGGGCGGCCCGCGCGGCGACGCTTGCGGATGTGATCCCTCTTTGGAATGCCTGTAAGGCATGCGGCAGCGATAGCCTGAAAACAACAGAATTTTGATTTTAAATATTTAAAGACGGTGCGGCGGTTGCAGCACCGTCTTTTGTTCTGCAATATGGATCGTGTCGCTTACGGCTGAAGAAAAATCATACTATATTAAAAACCGATGAATGATATAATGTACAGTGAAAAATGAATTCGTGTAAGAATTCGTGGTATTTGCATAGATCTTGCCTGGAAACAAGCGTATAGGAATGTATAAGGCGTGTAGCTCCGTGTGGACGGCAAAGCCTTATTAATGTGATAGGAGGAGCAAAAATGCTTGGACAGATGAAAAGACAATTGGAGAACAGCCGCTGCTTCAGGCAGGAATGGAGAAAAAGATCTGGAAGAGTGTGCGGAGGCACGATGGCTGGCAAAGCCTGTATTAGACTCCCGCGCTCTGCCGCTGGATTCGGATAATGTGAGGCTGCAAGGCCCCGGAGTTATGAGCTTTGAAAAAAAGCATACCATTTCCGGCAAAGGCAGCATAAGGCTGGATGTGCATACGGATGGTTGCCGCAGACATCCAGCAACCGCGCATTTTCGGTCACGACCATGATGCGCCTGCTTCCTGGCGAAAAATTTGGAGAGGTTTAACCGTATTTCACTTTGGATCTATGTCGATTCACCGGCGATTGCGAATAACTTCATGGAGCTTTCTATACATAATCAGGAAAGCATATCATGCCGCTCCCGGGTCGGTTTGAAGGCACGCATACATTGGGAATCCCACACGGAGGTGGCAGCATGTCGTTTGGGAGTTCCCTTATGTCTATCGCGATTTTGTCACAGGTATTTCTCTGTCGATTCATGCACACCTCCGGTGCCTGCGCCGCAGGGCATAACGGTCTATGTGGATAATATGTGTCTGGAGCAGGTGGAAGCAGATCATTATAAAGGGTTTGACCTGCGTGCGGGTGCAATTGCTTATTGCCACAGCGGCTACCGTCCGGAAGCGGTCAAACAGGCTTACGCGCAATCCGGTTCAGGGGGTGTTTATCTGCGAAACAGCAGCGGCGAAGTGACGTTCCAAAGGCAATTGTGTCCCTCAGGCGAATGGACTCCGGCAAATGGATTTTTCCCCGGTGAAAGCGGAAGGGTGGTATACTCTTGAAGTGGATGGAAAGAAGAGCCGTCCCTTTCCGTATCGGAAGGGACGCCTATATCCCGGCCGCATGGAAAACACTGAACTTTTTCCTTTTTCAGAACGTTGTGGCTTTGACGTACCCGGAATCCATACAGAGTGCCACATGGATGTTATGAGCGTCCATCCGGACGGGAGGCGGCTCCCGGTGTGTGGGGGTGGCATGACGCGGGCGATTTGACGCAGGCGGCCATCAATACGGCCGAATCGGTTTCGCCATGCTGGAATTGGCAATCGCCGAGAGGAGGCCAACCGGAACTGTCGCAGCGTGCCAAAGAAGAAGCCCGCTGGGGATTGAACTGGCTGATGCGCACCCGCTGGGGCGATGGATAGCGACACAACGGAACAGTCATCGGCTTTTGGAGCGACAACATTCAGGGGACCTTGGATGATATCAATGCCGATTCCGGCAACCGCCCTTTCGATAACTTTATGATTGCGGGCGTGTGCGCCAAAGCAATCGCCCTTTTCCGGGATGAAGATCCGAGATTCGCAGATTGGTGCGCCCGCTGTGCCAAAGAGGATTTTCATTTGCTCTGGCCGCAATGCATCAGTCTCAGGACAACGAGTCGGCAGGGGCGCGCTATACGCAGCTTCAGATGAACGCTCAAGCTGCAATCTCAGCTATGGAGTTATATGAAGCGTTTGGAGAAACTGAATACCTTTCCCATGGCGTTTCCTTTGCAAGAATTCTGATGGCATGTCAGGCATCCGCGGTAGACCCCAGTTTTTCTATCCCATTAAGAGGCTATTTCTATGAGAATGAAACGCATGAGCGAATCCAGACCTATTATCATCGTTCTTACGAGCATGCGCCGATCAAAGCATTCGCTATGCTGTATCGCTTGGCTCCAGAGCATGAGGACGCAGCCCGCTGGAAAAACTCTTTGGAACTTTATCGGGAATATGTAGCGCTCACTTCACGCACGGTCCCTTACGGGTTGCTGCCCAACGGTATATATGAACTGGACAATACGGATTTTTCGACGATAACGCATGAAGGCGCCCGTGCCGCCGGGCGCCGAGTCTTGAAGAATACAATGCTCAGGTGAGAAACGGCATCCGGCTGAACGACCGCTTTTATCTGCGTGTTTTTCCCTGTTGCTTATCAGTTCCGCGGGTTCCATGCTACGCTGATGGGCAGAGCCCTTTGCTGCTATGGAGCTGGCGCGTGCGTTAAACGACAGAGAAATCAAGCAGGTCGCGGTTCGTCAGATGGAATGGATTCTCGGCTGCAATCCCTTTGCTGTCAGCAGTATGTATGGGGAGGGACACGATTATCATCCTCTTTATGCGCCGATGTCCCCGCAGCTTGTAGGCGCGGTACCAGTAGGGTTCGAGACCTTTGAAAACGAAGATCAACCGTTCTATCCGATGCAAAACAATGCGACATATAAGGAGGTTTGGGTACACACAACCTGCCGCATGATGTGGTTGATCGCCATGCTGTAACTGCGGGATGCCATTTGGGGCGGAAAAGGGCGCTGGACCGTGTTGCCATGGGATGTTGCGTGGCTGCTATGCCTCCTGAAGCTTTTCTTCCGGTGCAGCATGATAAAAGTGTCCGTGCCAAGAAAACGACCTCTTTTTTTGTTCATTCTCCACATTGATAATTTTTTTCATAATCCCGTATGCTGAAAGCAGCAGGGTTCCCAACGAAACGGAGGAGAGAAAAAATGGCGGAAAATATGGTTTTGTCGTTTGATGGGACGAAGCTGTTTGTAAACAAGGAAGTGGATATGGACTGCCGCGCTGTGTGCGTGATCGTGCACGGCCTGTGCGAGCATCAGGGACGTTACGATTACCTGGCGGAAAAAGATGCATGAAATGGGATTCGGCACCTACCGTTGACCATCGCGGCCATGGCCGCTCAGAGGGTGAACGCACTTATTACGACGATTTCAATCAGCTTTTGGACGACGTAAACGTTGTGGTCGATATGGCTGTCAGCGAAAATTCGGCGTTGCCGGTATTTCTGTTGGGGCACAGTATGGGCGGGTTTGCCGTGGCGCTGTACGGCGCAAAATACCCGAACAAAAATCTGCGCGGTATCATCACCAGCGGCGCGCTCACCCAGGACAATGCGGGGCTGATTTCCGGCGTGCCCAAAGGACTGGAGCCGCACCAGAAGCTGCCGAATGAGCTGGGGGCGGGAGTATGCTCTGTTCCGGAGGTCGTGGATTGGTACGGCAAGGATCCGTACAATACTCAAACATTTACCACAGGCCTATGCTATGCCATCTGTGACGGTGTGGCGTGGTTCAAAACCGCAGTGAAGCGATTTCACCTATCCGGTTCTGATGCTGCATGGCGAAAAGGATGGATTGGTGAGCGTGCAGGACACCTATGATTTTTTTTGCGGCCGCGTCTTCGACGGACAGGCAGATGAAGATATACGGCGGACTGTATCATGAGATATTCAACGAATATTGCCGCGACGAGGTCATTTCAGATACATTGCGCTGGATGCGCCGCCGCCTGTAACGGGTGAAGGCAAAACGGCGGTACGGAACAGAAATGCAAAAGAAGGGACGGCCCGCAGGCCGTCCCTTTTTGTCTTGCAGAGCATATGAAAGACGAAGAAGTGCTGTCAGTATCGCATAAAATCACTCAGCTCGGAAGCGTCCGTCATACCGGTGGCAAACGCTTTTGCGCGCAGCGCCGCATACAGTTCGGCAAACGTGGCTTCAATGTAAGGATTCACGAAGAACACCCCAATACCACAGGCAAAGCGCTCCCAGAAAAGCCAACCGAAGAACGAGAGCTCCAGAATGAAAATATTGAACTTCTCGCCATCTGTCATCTGGCGGCTGAGCTCCAGCGCACGTTGGTAGGTCATGGGATTTTCCGCCATCAGGTAATCCACCATGCGGTATTGGTATGCCTTATAGATGCCGGGGATCACAAACAGCAGGCTCCACAGGAAAATAAACAGATTTTTCATAAACATCACTTTCACCACGTTGCGGTAAGCTTGGGCCGCCGAACGTGGAGAACAGCGACGAGAACGGCGGCGGCCCAGCGTTGCCCACCCGGCTCTCCATAAAATAGCGGCACTTGCCGACTGTCACAGGATTTGCTTTTTACAAACACGGAAAAGCAGAACGCCAACCACCATTGCAATGAGCACGAAGCCAAATGCGGCGGCGGCCGGCTTCACAGCGCCGAAATTACAGCGCCGAAATGTCCCATAATTCCTGAGCAGAATGGAAGTACAGAACTTTGCGAGGCCTGGCGTTCAACAACGCCAGGTTTCGTTTTAATGTGGCGGGAGCAACACGGGAAAGGTTCCTGCCCTTGGGATAAAACTCCCGGAGCAGGCCGTTCAGATTCTCGTTTGTACCTTTCTGCCAGGCACAATATGGGTCGGCAAAATAGACCTCGCAATGCAATCGTTCTTCAATGCGGCGCCAGTTGGCAAACTCCGTGCCCCGGTCGCAGGTAATGGTCTTGACCAGTTGCGGAGGGAAAGCAGACAATGCAGCGACAATGGCGTTCTCTATGGTCTCCGCTCGTCGGTCCGACATCTTCATGGCAATGTAAAACCGAGTCTTGCGCTCCGCCAGGGTGGCAAAGCAGGCTTTGCTTTTGCCCTGGCCACTCACCACTGTATCCGCTTCCCAATGCCCGGCTTCCTCACGGCTGTATACCGACTTGTCCCTCTTGCGGATCGACTTTCCCTTACTGTATTTCCCTCGCGTTTCTTTCACTCCGTGGCTCTTTCCCTTGTGGCGCAGTACTTTCAGATTGCCGTTTACCAGGTATTTCTCGTAGATCCAACGGTAGATCGTCCGCCAGCTGGGCATCTTCAGCTCACAAGGAGTACAGGCGATCTGCTCCGGCGACCAGGTCGCCCGCAGCTTTTCCTCTATGTAGTCGAGCACTTCCTGTGAATGGAACATCCCGCGGTGGCAGTAGGAACGGCGCAGCAGATACTTCTTTTGGGCTGTGTGCGGGTAGTAGGTCGGAATGTCATACATGTGGCTGCAGTTCCGCCGTATCTCCCGCGACACAGTACTCACGTTTCTCCCGATCAGCCGAGCGATCTCTCGATAGCTCAACCCATCCACATAATATTTCCGTATACAACTGCGCTCTTCTATGGTAAGATGATGATAGTTCATACAGTTCCCTCCGGTGGTTTGGTGGTGTGGTAACTTCATTCTACCAGGGTTCTGTATGGACTTCCAGCCTTTTTTTTCCCCCGTTAAATATGTTGCACTTGATAGTATAGGTTGGCAACATTGATAAAAGCCATGTTCCGCCGCCCCAGATATTCTACAACGGATTTGGCCGCGTCGGCCATGCACTCCAGAAAAGAGTTGTGATCGGCCGTCCATAGCTCTCTGGAACACCCACACCGTGAATATGTGCTTTGCCGTGAGCAGAGGCGATGCCGATGGAAATATTTTTCAATGCGCCGCCGAAGCCTCCCATCATGTGGCCCTTAAAGTGAGAAAGAACCAGCATAGAGTCGTAATTCCGCAGGTGCGCTCCGACAAAATTTTCCTGCAGATGCATACCGTTTGTGACAGGCAGTGCCAGCTCGCCGGTTTCATCCATGATGTCACAGGGTGCGATATCCAAAAACCGTGCTCCTGAATGGCCTTCCAATGCTCCTGTGTGGTGTTCCTCCGGCCTTCGTAAGCGGTATTGCACTCAACGATGGTGCCGTGCAGACGTTCTGTCAGCGGACCAATCAACGCGGGCTGCAAAGTTATGTCCGCCCGGCTCTCCGGTAGAGATTTTCACTGCGGTCTTTCCACTCAGCCGGATGCCGAGCGCGCGTCATAGACGGTCCATCGCCTGTGGTGTGATTTCCCGTGTAAAATATACCCTTGCTTTTCGCCATATAGCTTCCGCTCCTTTCCATGAAAAATGCGTTATAATGAGGCATAATCTTCTGTAGGCAGGAATTCCAGCCACTCATTGGATGCGCCTTCTGCGGGGACCTCCACGGCCAGATGCTGGAACCAGCAGTCCACGGCGGCGCCATGCCAATGCTTGACCTCCGGGGGAATATTGACAACGTCTCCGGCGGCCAGTGCCCGTGCCGGTTTTCCGTCCTCCTGATACCAGCCGCGTCCCCCGTTACAAGCAGGATCTGTCCGCCCTTGTGGTGGATGTGCCAGGCGTTGATCGTACCGTGGGCAAAGTCACAACGCCGATGCCGACGCCGGAGGTTGTAAGCATATTCAGATAGCATTCACCCGTAAAATATTGCGCGTAGGCAGTGTTTTCAGCTCCGATGGGAAAAACCGCGCCGCCGCCGAGTTCCCGCTTCATTCGGTTTGCATCCATGAAGATTTCTCCTTTCAATCGCAGACCTCCATTTGAACCGCTGAAAAAGAGCATACACCTTGGAGCAGACTCGAAGTCAATAGTTGTTTTGAAATATTTTTGGGATATTGTTGTTAAAACAACGCATTGGAAAAAATATCTGTGGCAAACTGTAAACAAAGAAAAATCGGTTTAGAGGCAAAAGGAGGAGAAAATATTATGGCTTTTATCAAAATATCGAACACGAAGAGATAGTGCGGCTTTGCGGATGAGATATCGGCGAACACAGGGCAGGTCGTCAGTAAAACACTGGCGCAGAACAGCTGCGTCAGTATCACGCTGTTCGCTTTTGCAAAGGAGAGGGATCGGAACACACGATTCTGCAGGCGACGCGATGGTCACAGTCATCGAAGGAAAAGGCAGATTCGTGGTAGACGGCCGGGAATACTGCCTGTCCGCAGGGGAAACACTGGTGATGCCTGCCCGAAAGCCGCATTCCGTTCATGCGGAAGATGCGTTCAAAAATGCTGCTCACAGTTGTGTTTCCGCGGAACGACAGTGAAACATAAATTATTGTATTTTGCAGATTCAAAAGTAGCCGCCCCGACGGGTTGCTGCTTTTATGCAATAAGAAAACCGCTTAAACACTATGTTTAAGCGGTTTTCTTTGCAGCAATGTTAAAAACAAAAATCCGAACCTATAAGGTTCGGACTTTGATTATGTGGTGGAGATGAGGGGATCGAACCCTTACCTCTTGAATGCCATTCAAGCGCTCTCCCAAGTGAGCTACACCCCCACGGCACCAGCGCCTATCAGCGCCGCACTCTTCTCTCGAGTGCTTTATTATATTATCAAATCATTTCTTCGTTGTCAACCCCGAATTTTCAATTTTTTTTGTGAAGAAATAAAACAGCGGGCAGCAGACGGGAAAATATAAAAAACAGGGCATGCTATAAGCGGGGCGGTTTGTGCGAAAAACAGAACCCGTGTTCATGACGGTTGACACCGCTCATGAGTTTTGTATAATAATGTAGAACCCAAAAGAAACATGGCGGAGCTTGCCGCTGCGAAACAAAAAGAAAAAGGGAAGGTCGGGCATATGAACGGAAAACTACTTGCCGTACTCAGGCAGGACATTGATGCTTTTGAAGAGAAAAAAATATATGAATTTACAAACGGAGAGATTGACCGCAAAGGCTTACAAAGGCTTTTCGGGCGGTTTTGGCAGTTATGCGCAGAGGGAGAACGGATACAGCATGCTTCGTCTGCGCCTGCCCGGCGGGCGGCTGACGAAGGAACGGCTTGGGTTTATAGCCGAATGTGCCGAAAAATACAGCGTACCGCGTATGAAGCTCACCACATGCCAGACCATCCAGATGCACGACCTCCCGCCGCAGAGTGTGGTGGAGATCATGAAGCGGGCGCTTGATTACGACATTATAACGCGCGGCGGCGGCGGCGACTTCCCGCGCAATGTCATGGTGAGCCCGCTTACGGGGTGTGGAGCAGGGAGAGTATTTTGATGTGATGCCCACGGCTCAGGCAGTCAATGATTATCTACTGGCGCAAGTGCGGGAAACCGGCTGCCGCGTAAGCTCAAGGTAGGGTTCTCCAATGGACCGGCGAATGAAACACATGCGACATTCCGGGATCTGGGCTTTGTAGCCTGCGCGGACGGAACTTTTGATGTCTATTGCGCCGGCGGGCTTGGCGCAAATCCCAAAATGGGTGTACTGGTAGACACAGGCGTTGCGCCCCGGAATGTTCTGTACGACGTATGCGCTATGGTAAAGACTTTCCAGGAGCACGGAAATTACGAGAATCGTGCCCGCGCGCGTACGCGTTATTTGCAGGAAACATTAGGCGAAGATGGCCTGAAAACTGTTTTCGTGAGAATCTGGCTTTGGCGAAGGAGAAGGATATGGCCTTGGTGCTGCCGGACTCGACGGCACCCAAAACAGGCGGTGCGTCTCTTTCGCATCCGCGCGCCATCCCGCAGAAACAGCCGGGGCTTTACGCTGTGGCATACCATCCCATCGGCGGGATGCTGTCTGGTAAAAACCTGCCGAGCTTTATGAATCCATGTGCAATGCTCCGGACGCGGAATGGCGGGTTGGCCCGGATGAAACGATGTATTGTATCAATCTGACGGCGGAAGAGGCGCAGGCAGTGCTTGCCGTTACGGAAGAGGCGGCGCGCGGGATTTGTTCGAATCTTCTGTGGCATGCGTGGGTGCAGCGACCTGCCAGCAGGGTGTGCGGGATTCACAGTCAACATTGAAGATGCTGGTGGAGGCAATGCGCAGGGAAGGATTTTCCGACGGCATATTGCCGCGCATCCATATCTCCGGCTGCCCTTCCAGCTGCGGTACGCACCAAATCGGTACGCTGGGTTTTCGCGGCGGCGTGAAGCTGGTGGATAAAAAGCCGATGCCTGCCTATATGCTGTATGCAGGCGGATGCGATGCGCAGGGGGCGGAACAGTTCGGCCAGGAGCTGGGGATGATGTTGGAACAGGATATCCCGGCTTTTCTTGCGGAGCTGGGGCGTGCGGTGCGCGCGTCCGACGGAACTTTTTTGCGCAGTGGTATCCGGCGCATGAGGCGGAATTTAAAGAGATTGCTGAGAGATATATTGCCGACTGAATTGAAAACAGTCTGTCCTGCGTCCGTTTTGCGGGCGCGGGACTTTAAAATGTTTGGCAGCGCGCAAAAAGGCGGAGCGAGGTAATGCGGCGTCAAAAAGTTTACCGGAAGCATACCGGAAGATTGACAATTTTGAACAGGAAAGACGTTTTGGCTTGAAAGCGGGAAAGGATTTCCCCTATAATAAGTGATAACCCCATGGCGGCGTTTGGCAGGCTTCTGTCATACCGCGAACCCGCGCGGCGATGTGTAGAGCGGCGTTTCCGTCATGCGGCATACCACCAGGGCGGGCAGCCCACGGCTTGGGAGTATTCAGTGAAAGACAATGGCGCGGCGGAATGGCCGCTTTTTTTGACTTTTTATCATATGATATCGGATGCGGCGCGGCCCTGCGAAAATCCGCTGCCGTAGCGCCGGCGAAAGCACGTACCGAGCCGCCGGCATTTCGGAACGCCGAGTTTCACCGGACGCCCGCTGTAAAGCGGCAGGGCGGAAATAGACCTTTTCCGGCGGCGGTGTCGCAAGGGGTATGTCGCCGTGCGGGCGCAAAGCGACAAACGCCTGAAATGCCAGGTCGTGTGGATGGAGTAAAAATACAATTACGATCTGCCCGGAGACGGAACGCCGGTCGTTTATCCGCTGCAAAGCGGCAACGGGCAATACAATGTCCGCGTGATGCAGATACCACAGAGAACAGAGAATTGGTGTTTTTCCGCACAGGCGGACGTTGTGCTGGACAGTGAATTCGAGCCATTCCTGCAGCCCGGTCAGCGGGTAGCAGTGTGGACTCCGCATGTGTCTTGCTGGCGCGTCGGACATCAAGCGCACAGGCAGCGGATGCGGCGGCGGTGGTGAGCAGTGTGTACGAATATATCAAAGCAATGTGGACTATGATTACGACAAAGCCCAAAACATCGTAGACAACAACGTTACCGGATATCTGCCGGACCCGGATGAGACGCTCTCCACAAAGAAGGGCATCTGTTACGATTATGCGGCGCTCGCCGCGGCAATGCTGCGCAGCCAGGGTATCCCGACAAAGCTTATCACAGGATATGTTTCCAGCGGCGGAAGCAGGAGCTGTACCATGCGTGGAACATGATTTGGCTGGAAGAGAGCGGCTGGATCACCGTGGAATCAGGGCGCCCAGGCATGAATGGCAGCGCATCGACCTGACGTTTGCGGCTGCCGGCCAGAGCGCTTGTGGGCGACGGTAGGGCTATGCGGATAAAGAGGTCTATTGGAGGAGGAAAGGTCATGGCGGCAAAAATACTTCGCTCGCTGGCGGTGAGCGCCTTTTGCGAAGATATGGCGATGATGCTGGCAGGGCATTCAGGTAGATGACGCGCTCTCCCTGATGCGCGGAACGCGGGACGGCCCGTTGTACGATGCGGCTTCCGCCGTGTTTGAGCGTGTCCAAATGGGGAGCCTTTGGCCGAGGCGGTGGAGCAATGCGGATATTTTCCCGCGTATGCGGCGCAGCTTGTCGCGGCGGGCGAGGCGGCGGGACGCACCGAGAGCGTGCTGAAAAAGCCTCGCGGTATATTACGAAACACAGGATAAGCTGGAAAAAGGCTGAAAAGTGCTGTGATCTATCCGGCAGTTTTGCTGTTCTTGATGGCCGGAGTGCTGGCCGTTCTGGTCGCGCGTGTGCTTCCGGTATTCACCGGTGTTTATACGGGGCTGGCGGGAAGCGTAGCGGCTTCTTCTTATGCGTACATCACGGCTGCAAATATCATCGGCTGGGCATCTCTGTGCCTGGTCATCGATGCTGACGGCGCTTTTGCTTACCGGTGCGGCTGCGGCGCGCACGCAGCGATGGGAACGGCCTGTTCCGCACGTTGTTTGAAAAACTGCTTACTTCTGCTGCTGCCCGGCGGCTGGCGGAGGCGCAATTTACTACGGCGCTGGCCACGTTTACGGCCAGCGGGATGGACACCGACACAGCAATGGAACGCGCGTCGGACATGGTGCGGCACCGCGCGCTGCGCGCGCAGCTGGAAAGCTGCCGCCGGCAGATGCTTGAGGGGCGCAGCCTGGCGCAGGCCGTTTACGATAACCGTGTGTTCGAACCGCTGTACGCGCGCATGCTGATGAGCGGAGCACGCAGCGGCAATCTGGACCAGGTGCTGGCGCGCCTTGCGCAGGTGTTCAGTGAGGATGCAAACATGCGGATGGGGCGCATCATCGACAGCGTGGAACCTGTGAAGCTTGCGGATTTCTCACCGTTTCGGTGGGGATTACGCTCCTGGCCGTGATGCTGCCGTTGATCAGGCATTCTCACTTCCATCGGATAAGGGGGCGCGGGGATGTATCAGGAAAAAACGGCTGCGGCGGCGGCGCAAAACGGCTGGGCGCAGCCATAGCGGCAGTATGTACACTGCTGCTGTTGCTGGGTGTATGGGCTGTTTGGAACGGCGCACAGGCGGCAATGAGGGAACAGGCGGCGCAGAGCCTCAGCACGGCGGTGCTGGATGCGGCGGTGCAGTGCTACGCTCTTGAGGGGCATACCCGCAGAGCCTTTCCTATCTGGAAGAAAACTATGGCGTGCAGGTCAACCACAGCCGGTTTATTGTCAGCTATGAGGCGTATGCATCGAACCAGCTGCCGGTCGTCGCCGTGCTGGAAAAGCAGACGGCATGACAGTCTTAGGCGCGGGATAAGACAAAATGAAGGGAGGCGGCGGAGTGAAAAACACGGAGCGTTTTGGATGCATCTGTATCCGCTGCTTCTGTTTGCCATCATCGTGCTGTCGCTGCTGTTCCTTGTGATGACGGGGACCGGCTTTACAGTGCGGTCGTGGACAGCCAGACGCGGAACAGAGAGGCGCGCGCGGGTCATATCTTGCCGCGCGGGTGCATGCGGCGGACGCGGCGGGAGCTGTTTCCGTTGGGGAAGGCCCCGAGGGCGCGGCGCTGCTGCTGCGGGAGAACGCAGACGGCGAAACTTACGAAACCCGTATTTATTTATATGAAGGCGCGCTGCAGGGAGGAATATGGGACGGCAGATGCTGCGCTGGACCCGCAGGACTCCGAACGCATCGTGGATGCAAAATCCTTTTCCATCGAGCAGGTTCGACCGGGTCTGCTGGTAGTGTCAACCGAATACGGAAGCGCAGATATCGCGCTGCGCAGCGGAAGGGGGACTGGCCCGGATGCGTAGATCTCGGGGCGGCGCAGCTTTTTATGTGGAAACGCTGCTTTTTGGTACTCTTTTCTGCTTGCCAGCCTGACCGTGCTGGTGCAGATACTGGTGCTGCAAAGCGTACCCTCACGGGAGGCCAGGAGCTTTCCACAGCTGTAAGCATCGCCCAAAATGCGGCGGAGTTGTTTGCGGCAAGCGGCTCACAGGAAGATTTCGCAGCCCTGTTGGGTGCTGAGAAACGGCGCGCGGCACACTGCGCCCGCATACGACGTCCAGGGCGGTTGGACAGAGGATGAAACACAGGGGCTTACGTCCTGAAGCAGTGCTGGACGAAACGCCGCGGCAGGCGGGTGAGATGCGCACGGCGCATTTTGTTGTAACTGCGGCGGACGGCGATACGGTTTTGTATGAGCTGGATACGCAGAAATACATCGGCGGGTAACGCCGCGGGCAAGGGGGAGACGAGATGGAAAGCAGGCCGGTGCGTCTGGGATGGCTGTCGCTGCTGCTGACGGTGATCATCCTGTGTCTGGCAACGCTCTCTGTGCTGAGCTTTTCCACCGCCCGGGCCGACCTTGCACTCGCGCAGAAGCAGGCGCGTCAGGCCCAAAGCGTTTATGCGCTGGAATGCGCGGGACAACAATGGCTGGCAGAGCTGGACGCAGCTGGCGCAGGCCGGGGATACGGCGGAGCTGGATGCGCTGCTGCCGCATGGCACTGCCCGGGAAGGCCCCGGTGTGAGCGCCGTGCTGGAGGGCGCGGACGGGCGTTCGCTTTCTGTTTTGCGGAGTTGACAGCGGACGGCGGATACAGAGTGATACAATGGCGGCAGAGCGCCGAATGGGCGGGCGAGGCCGAGGCTCCTGCGCTGTTCGGTACACTGCGGGAAGAATAGGAGAGACGCATGGACGTCAGGGAAACGCTCAGACAGGCCGTTGAAATGGGTGCGTCTGATATTTTTATTATCGCCGGCCTGCCGCTTACCTATAAGGTGGACGGCCGCCAGAGGCGGATGGAAACGCGGCTGATGCCTGCGGATACCGCCGCGGTCATCTCGGATATTTACACGCTGTGCGGACGCAGCCGCAGCCGCATCGAACGGGAGGATATGGACGACGATTTTTCCTTTTCGATTCCAGATCTCGGCCGTTTCCGGGCGAATGTTCTGCATCAGCGTGGCAGCCTGGCGACGGTCATTCGTGTGATACGTTTTGGCCTGCCGGAGCCGGAAAAACTGAACATTCCGCCTGAGGTGCTTGCCTCGGCCAGGCTGATGAAAGGACTTGTCCTGGTGACGGGTTCGGCGGGCAGCGGTAAATCCACAACGCTGGCCTGCATCATCGACGCCATCAACCAGACAAGAGAAGGGCACATCATCACAATGGAAGACCCCATTGAATACATCCATCGGCATGACAGATGGTCGTGACGCAGCGAGATCTCAACCGATTCTCCGAGCTATGTCAGCGCCCTTCGCAGTGCTTTGCGGGAGAGCCCGGACGTCATCCTGCTGGGCGAAATGCGGGACTATGAGACCATCGAGGTGGCCATGACCGCCGCGGAGACGGGCAGCTGCTGTTCAGCACGCTGCACACCACAGGCGCTGCCAACACGGTGGACCGCATCATCGATGTGTTCCCGGCCGGGCAGCAGGCGCAGGTGCGCATGCAGCTCTCCATGGTGCTTCAGGCGGTCATCAGCCAGCAGCTTGTTCCCACGCTGGACGGCAAGCAGACCCCGGCGTTTGAGATCATGTATACGAACCCGGCCATCAAAACCTGATCCGTGAGGCAAAGACGCACCAGATCGATTCCGCCATTCAAGCGGGTGCGGCACAGGGTATGTGTACCATGGACGCAAGCCTGCTGCGCCTGGTGACGGAAAAAGCGCGTCAGTAAAGAGACAGCCCTCACACACTGCATGCATTATGAGGCGATGGAAAAACGCCTTTCAGCAATGAGCTGAATCCAAATTGATTCGGAGGGGGGAGAGGAAAGTGCCTGAGCAAAGTAAAATGGAAATATCCCTGTTCAGCGGTATGACGATCCTGTGGAACGGTACGCCGATCCTGGAGCACAGCGCGCGGCTCAACAAGCCTTTGAGCTTTTGGCGCTGCTTTGCTGCGCGGCGATAAAAAGCTGACGAATGAGCAGCTGATGGACGGCCTGTGGGAGAGCGATGAAATCGAAAACCCGGCCGGCGCGTTGAAAAACGCGGCGTATTCGCTTCGCAAGTTTTTGCAGAAAGCGGATAAGGAAAAACGCTTTATCATCACAGAGAGCGGGCGTTACATTTGGAACCCGGAAATCTCCGTCACCACCGATGTGTGGGAATTCGAGCAGGAGGCGCGTCTTGCGGATCAACCGGGCACGCCGGCGGAGGAGCGTATCCCGCATGCGCGGCGAGCGCTGAAGCTGTATACCGGCGATCTTCTGCCCAGCCTGAGCATGCAGCAGTGGGTCATCCAATACAGCAGTTATCTGCGGCAGACCCTATCTGCGTACCGTTAAAATCTGGCTGCCACGCTCTGCGAACGCGGAGGCAGGGAGGATCTGGAGGAGACGCTGGATATCTGCAACCGTGCGGCGCTGCTGGAGCCGCTGCACGAGGAACTTTACCGCTACATCTTCAATACCATGCGCAGGTTGGATATGAAGCAGGCTGTGCTGAGCTATTATCCGGTGATCTCCAACCTGTTTTACGACGAGCTGGGCGAACGTCTTTCGCCCGAACTGCGGGACATATATCTCTGGGCTTCCCAGGAGCGAACCAGATGAAGGAAAATCTGCGCCAAATTCAGCAGGATTTGGGCGAGATTACGCGGGACGCCCGGCCCATCCACGGCGCATACTACTGCGAGTATGAGATGTTCAAATCCGTGTACCAGATGGTCGCACGAAGCGCGGCACGTTCCAATAGTCATGTGCTGCTCATCCTTGTGACGTTTGAAGGAAAAAACGGCCAGACCGTGGCAAAACAGGAGATCGTGGACGCGATGGCGCGCGGCAAGGAAGTCATTCGGGAGTCTCTGCGCAAGGGCGATGTATTCAGCCGTTACAGCCGCAACCAGTACATCCTTATGTTGACGGTCACTTCGCCTGCCGACAGCGTTGTGGTGAGAACCGCATCAAGGATGCTTTTAAGGAAGTGCGTCTGAGCGCGAAAATCGAGCTGCGTATGAAAGCGCAGGAGCTGGACCCGATCGTTTAGCGTATGCAACCGCTTCTTCCGGAAAACGGCGCTTGCGTTTTATGTGCGACGGGTGTAGAATCAAACAGCCCCAGGAAAATAAAGGACGGAGGAACGATCACGATGCGTACACTCAACAGTGTTTCTGAATTCCAGACAGAGGCGGCCAACGCCGTTTTTACAAAGCAGCAGGCGATTTCCGCTACGTTGCAGCTCCTCACAAAAGAATGGAACGATCCCGGCAATACGCCTGAGGAAAAATCGGTTCTGGAAAATGCGATCCAGCGCGCCGAATTCCGCTACATTGATGCGACGAAGTCGGAGACGGACCGTATGCTGGACGCTATTGGCGTGGCGCGCTTTACTACGCAGGATATCGTAAACGCCATTCAGGCGATCGTATTCGATGCGGAGTGAGCCCCAACCTGAGAAACATTATCCCTGCTGAACAGAGCCCCGCCGGAAGGCGGGGCTTTTGCATGCCCGAAACGAGGAAAATCTCGCCGCACACTGGTTTGGCGTTTAGCCGGGGCATATAGCGCGCACACTATTTTTGTGTGGAAAAGGAGGGGATATATTGGAAAAAGGCTCATTGCAATGGCGGGCGCGTGTCTGCTTGCATTCGCCGTAGTGGTTTGTGCTCTTGCAGCCGTGTCTACAACCGGCATATGCGGCTGCCGCCGTACAGCAGAGCAGTACCAGCGTCGTGCTGAGTGAAGGGCGCGGCAATATTTACGACTGCGGTTTTTTTGCCGCTTACAGGGACGGTCTCGCGCTATGCGTTGATTGAGCCGGGGAGGACGAGCTATCATACTTTGTTTGAGGCCATCCCGGCGGAACTGCGCACGCAGTTTTATGCAAGCATCCAGCGGGGCTCTCCGTTCCTGATGCCTGTCACAGGGGCGGCGCAGCGCGTGCGCAGTATACGTTTGAAAAGCCTGTGCGGTACCAGCCTATGCCCATAGCCCAGCACCTCATTGGATATCTCGGAGCGTCCGGCCACGGTGTTTCAGGTGTGGAATATGCTTTTGATGATCTTTTACAGGAGGCCCACTTTGACGGAGGTGCGCTGCGCAATGAATGCGCGCGGGGATTTATAGAATCAGATGCGCCGTACCTGGTGGAATCTCCCGGCACGGGGGCGGTGTGATGCTCACGCTGAATTCAAGCATCCAGCGCGCCTGCGAAGCCGTAGGCATTGAAATGGTGGATAAGGGATGCATCGTTGTACTGACGCGCCTGGCACCGGGCGCGTGCGCGCCAGCGTGAGCCTGCCGCTGTACGACCCGGAAAATGTGGCCGCAAGCATCGCGCGCCAGGATACTTCACTGGTCAACCGCGCCTCAGTGCATATAATGTGGGTTCGGTGTTCAAGCCGCTGCTGGCCGCGGCGGCGCTGAGCAGGGAATCAGCGCAGGAGACGTATGAAATGCACGGGATCCATCGAGGTGGGCGGCCATGTTTACCGCCGCGTCTATGGGCGGGGCCACGGGACGGTAGACATGAAAACCGCGCTGGAGCAAAGCTGTAACTGCTACTTTGTGCAGCTTGGGCTGCGCCTGGGCGCGCAGACGGTGTACGACATTACAAAAAGTGCGGGATTTGGGCAAAGCCAGCAGGTTGCGGGCGGTCTGCGGGCAGCCTCCGGGAACCTGCCGGACGCGGCGCAGCTGGAAGATCTGGGCCAGCTCGCATCTATCAGCTTCGGCCAGGGAGCGCTGACCGCCACGCCCGTACAGGTTGCCGCGATGATGAACCTGTTTGCAAACGGAGGGCGGTATGTGGAACCTGTGTTTGTGGAGGGAATTGTGGATGAATACACGCAGTCGGTAACGGAAAAAGCCTGTACCGCCCGTCCAGCGGCAGGTGATGGACAAAGATGTGGCGGAGGTGATTCGGCAGATGCTTGTGGGCGTTGTTGAGAAGGGCTGGGGCGAAAAGCCGCGCCCCGCCGGCGGTGCGGGGGCAAGACGGGGACAGCGCAGACGGGCCGCTATCAGGAGGACGGAGAAGAAAATTATGGACGCGTGGTTCGTGGGTTTTTACCCTGCGGAAGAACCTCGATATACCATCGCCGTTCTGCTGGACAGCGGCACACACGACAGCGACGACGCTGCGCAGGTGTTCGCCAAAAGTAACGGATGCCCTGAGCTTTTTTCTTGCGCAGGAGTAAGCCGTCCGGGTGACATTGCCCGGATTTGATTTATAATAATATGGTAAACGTAAAAAGCAGGTATTACGGCAGAGACTGGGCCAATGGGGTTCCGCACGGCTTACAGAAAGGGAACGCAAAAGGCTGAGACGTTCCCGCTTTCAGACCCCACCGCCACCCGGATAGCCTCCCGTGATGAGCGGACGTAGCTGCGGCGTTAACGCGGGAAAGCGGCGTGCCTTTTGGTACGCAATTTGGTGGTACCACGGATGCTGACAGGCCTTCGTCCCTGACACAGGGGCGAGGGCTATATTTTTTTACACGGCAGAACAAAAATGACATTTATTTTGTGAGGAGAATGAACCCGATGGAATGGACCGGCCTGAACGAGCTGCGCGAAAAATACCTTTCTTTCTTTGAAAGCAAAGGACACCTTCGTTTGGACAGCTTTCCCCTGGTGCCCAACAACGATAACAGCCTTTTGTTGATCAACTCGGCATGGCGCCGATGAAAAAAATGGTTCCTCGGCCAGGAGGAGCCGCCGCGCCACCGTGTCACCACCTGCCAGAAATGCATCCGCACGCCGGACATTGAGCGCGTGGGCATCACGGCGCGTCACGGCACGTTCTTTGAAATGCTGGGCAACTTCAGCTTTCGGATTATTTCAAGCGCGAGGCTACCGCATGGGCGTGGGAATTCCTGACGAAGGTGCTGGAGATTCCCGCCGAGCTTCTGTACGTCTCGGTGTATGAGGACGACGACGAGGCCTACGATATTTGGACAAAGGAAGTGAGGGATCGACCCGTCCCACATGGTGCGCTTCGGCAAGGAGGACAATTTCTGGGAGCACGGCTCCGGCCCCTGCGGCCCCTGCTCCGGATCTATTTTGACCGCGGCCCCGAGCACGGCTGCGGCAAGCCGGATTGCAAGGTGGGATGTGACTGCGACCGTTATATGGAGGTCTGGAATCTGGTGTTCAGCCAGTTTGATTCAGACGGCAAGGGGCACATATACGCGCCTGGAGCGCCCCAACATTGATACGGGCATGGGCCTGGAGCGCCTGGCCTGCGTGATGCAGGGCGTGGAAACCTGTTCGAGGTGGATACCGTTCACAATATCCTGAACCATGTGGAGCGCATTACGGGTAAGACCTACGGCCGCGACCATGCGACGGACGTTTCCATCCGTGTCATCACCGATCACATCCGCTCCACCGTGTTTATGGTGAGCGACGGTATCCTGCCCTCCAACGAGGGCCGTGGCTACGATGCTGCGCCGCTTGCTGCGCCGGGCCGCACGCCATGGCCGTATGCTGGGGTTACGCGCCCGTTCCTGGCCGAGCTGTGCGATACCGTCATCCGCGAGAACGGCGGAGCCTACCCCGAGCTGGTGGAGCATGCTGATTATATCAAAAAGACCATATCCGCAGAGGAGGAGCGCTTCTCACGCACCATCGACCAGGGCCTGAATATCCTGTCGAATCTCATCGACAACATCGAAAAGGCTGCTGCCGAGGGCAAGCGCCGCGTGCTGGCGGGCATTGACGCGTTCAAGCTGAATGATACGTTCGGCTTTCCGCTGGATCTTACCAAGGAGATCGCTGCTGAGAACGGCATTGAGGTGGATGAGGACAGCTTCCGTACCGAGATGCAAAAAGCAGCGGGAAAAAGGCACGCAAGGACCGTCTGAGCCGTGACATTTCCGGTTGGACGGCGGATCTGTTCGGCGCGCTGGACGCTTCGGCCACAGAATTTCTGGGTTACGGCACGCTGGAGGCTGAGGCCAAAATCGTGGCGCTGTCCGACGGCGATGAGCTGACGGATGCCGTGTCCACGGACGACGGTGCGAAGGAGGGCGTTCTGGTGGTGCTGGACCGCACGCCTTTCTATGCCGAGAGCGGCGGTCAGGTAGCCGATACCGGCGTGATTGCAACGGCGGGCGGCGCGCATCTGGCGGTGACGGCCTGTAAAAAGACGCCGAAGGGTTATTATGTGCATACCTGTACGCTGCTGGACGGCGTGGTGCAGGCAGGCGATAAGGTCATCGCTTCTGTGGAGCGCGACCGCCGCCACGCGATCATGCGCAACCATACAGGTGCGCATCTGCTGCAAAAGCTCTGCGAGAAGTGCTGGGCGCCCATGTGCATCAGGCCGGCTCGTATGAGGACGACGAGCGTGTGCGCTTCGACTTCACGCACTTCAACGCTGTAACGCCCCAGGAGCTGGCTGAGGTGGAGCGGATCGTCAACGCCAAAATCTTCCGAGGCGCTGCCCGTACACATCAAGGTGATGCCCCTCAAAGGAGGCCAAGGAGCTGGGCGCTATGGCGTTGTTCGGAGAAAAATACGGCGATATCGTGCGCGTTGTGGATGTGGAGGGCTTTTCTACGGAATTCTGCGGCGGTACGCACGTTTCCAATACGGCCGAACTGGGCTGCTTCAAGATTTTGTCCGAATCCAGCGTGGCGGCGGGTATCCGGCGCATCGAAGGCACAACAGGCTACGGCGTGCTGCGCCTGCTGGATGAAAAAAATCCGATATGCTCAACCAGACGGCGGGCGCGCTGAAGGTAAGCAATATCCACGACCTGCCCGCCCGCGCGGCTGCGCTCACCGCAGAACTGAGATCCGTGCAGAAGGAACTGGACGACCTTAAGCAGAGGCAGACGGCCATGAAGGCCAGCGGTTTGTTTGAGGATGCCAAGGACGTGGACGGCATAAAGATCTTCACGATGTATCTGACGGGGACTGCGACAGATGCGCTGCGCAAGCTGTGCGACAATGCACGGGACAAAGCGCCCGCGTCTGTTACTGCGGTGATCGGCGAAGCCGAGGGCAAAGACAACGTTGGCTGTGGCTGTCGGCAAGGAGGCGCAGGCGCGCGGCCTTTGCGGCGGCAAGCTGGTGAAGGAAATCGCGGCTGTGGCCGGCGGCAACGGAGGCGGCAAGCCCGATTTCGCGATGGCGGGCATCAGGACACCTCCCGCATCGACGACGCGCTGAATGCGGTTCCGGGCATCGTCAAGGCTGCCCTGGTCTGAACGGGCCGTTCGTTAAAAGAAAAAAGACGCGCGCCCCATTCTGGGGCGCGGCGTTCTTTGGGAAAACAGAACACAGAAGGAGGGAGCGTTCATGCAGGACTGCTTATTTTGCAAGATGGCGGCGGGGGATATCCCTGTCAGCAAGGTGTATGAAGATGACACCGTGCTTGCGTTTCATGATATCGATCCGCAGGCACCGGTGCATTTTTCTCGTGATCCCCAAAACACATCGCTTCGCCTGGCGGCATTACGCCGGAGAACAGCGCTGTGGTAGCGCATATCTTTGAGGTGATTGCCCGGCTGGCCGAAGACCTGGAGCTTGGAAACGGATACCGCGTTGTGACGAACTGTGGCAGGGACGGCGGACAGAGCGTGCCGCATCTGCATTTTTCATGTGTTGGCAAAGCGCAGCCTGGCATGGCCGCCGGGTTGAGTGACGCGCGCCGATCATAAAAAAGGAGAATGAATTATGCGTAAAACTTATTGAACGTTGCCGGCGTTACGCGGGAGCTGCCGCTGTGCCCGGTGAATGAAAAGCTGGACATTGCCGCGTTTGTGATGTTCAGTGATGTGGAGCTTACTGTGGCCTGCGCCGGCGCTGCTGAAAAAAGTGCCGGAGTTTGATATTATCGTTACGGCCGAAGCGAAAGGTATCCCGCTGGCCTACGGATGAGCCGCCAGAGCGGCAAACGTTATATCCCGGCCCGGAAAGGCCCAAAACTTTACATGGAGGAGCCTGTTGTGGTGGAGGATGTTTCCATTACGACCGAGGCCGTGCAGAAGCTCGTCATCGACCGTGGGATTTGATTCCATGGATGGAAAACGCATCCCTCATCGTGGATGATGTGATCAGCACCGGCGGCAGCCTGCATGCACTGGAAACGCTTGTAAACAAGAGCAAGGGCACGGTTGTGGCGCGCGGCTGTGCTGGCGGAAGGCGACGCGGCAGACCGTAAGGATATCATTTATCTGGAGCCGCTGCCCCTGTTTTTCAAATAGTCCCGTATGAAAAGGCCGCTTGCCTGCGCCGGGTTTCTATATCTTGTAATACAACTGCTTGCAGCCTTTCTGCCGCCAGCGGCTTTTGGGCCGCTGGCGGCTGTTTTTCTTTGCGGCCGTTTTTCCGGCCTGGAAATGGGCGGACGGTTCCGCACTCACGCCGTGCTGGCATGCACCGTTACGGGCGCGGCGCTGCTGCTGCGCATGGCGGCGTTTACATGGATGATGGCTCCCATTCAGGCGCGCGCCGGAACACAGGCGGAGATCCACGCAGCGGTTGTGGAAACGTCGCCGGGCTTTCTTGAAGATACCGTTCGGGCCGGTGTTCTTGTGGACGAAGTGAACGGCATGGCTGTGCGCCCTTTTCGGGTGTATTTTCTTTCTCTGCCGCAGGCTTTGCCGGGCGAATGCTTTTCTGCGCGCGTGGAGTTCGCGGAACTGGAAGAAAACGAATATACATACGGCAATTACGCAGACGGCATTTTTCTGGCGGGAGAATATCTGGACGGTTTTTTGCCACAGGGGAGAGCGGTGCGCTTTGGGCTCAGGGCGAAACGGGTGCAGGCGGCGTTGAGCATGGCGCTGCGCAAAGTTCTGGCACAGCCTTATGCGGGAGCAGCCGCGGCAATGACGGCAGGCGACCGTGCGCTTTGACGGATGAGGTGAAGGACGCGTTCCGGGGCGCAGGGCTGTCCCATGTGCTGGTGGTGTCCGGTCTGCATCTGTCCGCAGTGGGCGGGCTCGTTTATGCGGCGGTGCGGCGTATGGGGGCGGCGCAGGCTGGCCTGCGCCTGCGCCATGTTTTCCTCTCTGGCTTTATGTGCCTCACGGGTTTACACCCTCTGTTGTGCGCGCGCGGGTACGGCAATGCTGCTGCTCTACGGGGGGCGCTCTGTTTAACAGGAAAAGCGACGCGCTCACTTCGCTGGGCCTGGCGGCACTGCTTTGTGCCTGCAGAACCCATATGCTGCCGTGGATGTAAGCCTGCTCCTTTCGTTCTCGGCCACGTTGGGGGTGCTTTGGGTGACGGCGGCGCACAGGCGCTGGCGCGCCGGCAGCGCGGCGCAGGAAAAAACGCAGCACGGCTGGGCTGGAAGCTGCTGTGGACTGCCGCGGTGCCGGCCGCGACATCTCTGACCACGCTTCCCGTGCTCATTGCCATCGGCGGAGGAGTTTCTTTGCTTTCCGTTGTAAAGCAATCTGCTTGCAGTGCCTGTTATGCCGGCTGTCGTGGGCCTCGGCTTTGCAGCGGCGCTGTGTTCGGGCGTGCCCTGGCTCGGTTTTCTGGCAAAGCTGACGGGTCTGGGCTGCGCGCTGCTTTTGCGCTGGATGCTGGCCGTAGCGGAATGGACGGCGTCCGTGCCGTATGCGTTTCTGCATGTGAGCGGGGCCTTTGCCATGCGCGGCTCTTTTGCTTTGTGCGCTTGGCTGGGCAGCCTGGCATCTGCATGTCCCTGTACGGCGGGCGGTGCCCGCTTGTCTGGCGTTTGTAATGCTGTCAGGCTTGGCATACGCGGCGGCGGATAGCGGCGTTGTGCGCATGGAGCTTGCAGGCAGTGCGGCCAATCCGCCTCTGGTGGTAATGCAGGGGCTTAAAACTGCGGTCCTGTTCCGTGGCCCGGAAGCAAATGCGGACGATGTGCGGAGGTGTTGGAACAATACAACCGTACGCAGGTGGATCTGCTGGTGGATCTGCGCATGGAGGGTGATACGGCTGCACTGGCACAAAACTGCATGCGCAGGATGCTTTGAGTGCACAGAACAGCATCATAAACAGTACCATTCTCGCACCGTTCCATGATATAATCATTTATGTAAAGCATCAGGCGAAGGGGAATTTTGCCTGTGTGGAGGGTGTGCGGATACCGCGTGAGGATCGCCAGCGGCAGTGTGGAGCTTTCTTCTTATCCGCCTTTTGACATTTATGTTGCGGGCACAGGACGGCCGGATGGGCTGGCGTGCACGCATCTGATCCTGCCCCGGACAGGGTATCGATGGCTTGAGGATGCGCCCCGGGCACAGTTCCACGGCCCTGCGGATATCTGTCTGCGCGCGGGAGCGTCTGTAACGATCAAAGAGGGGAACAAATGGTTTTAAACGAGCAGAATCTTAAAAAAGCGCTGGAACAGCCGCTGTGGCACGGCGTTTATTATTACTATTCCACTGAGGAATATCTTGTGCGGAGCTACGCCGCAAAAACGCTGGCCCTGCTGGCAAAGCAGGAGGACGATGCGGAGGTAACGCGTGTTGAAGCCCTGCTCCGTCTATTGAGGGAAGCCGTGGCTGCTGCGGGCACCATATCATTTTTCGGTACAAAACGCATCGTTGAACTGCCGATGCTGGAGCCGTCCGCGATGAACGAGGCGGATGTGGGGGGCGCTTTGCGACTTGATGCAAAAGTCTGGAAAACGCAGTGCTTGTGATGAGCACAGTGTTTAAAGACGACAAGAAGCTCTCCAAAAGGCCAAACAGCTGATCGGCGCAGCGGAGAAGGCCGGACGGCAGAACTTGTAAAGCCCGGGCCTCAGGACGCAAAGCGGTTTGCTGTGGAAAAAGCCCGGGAGCTGGGGTGGTTTGTCCCCGGGCGCTGCGTCTGGGCTGGTGGAACGCTGTGGGACAGACCTGTTTGCGTTGGAGAGCGAGCTGAGCAAGCTGGCGGCTGTGGCTGATTATGGAGAGATCACGCCTGAATTGATCGCACAAATGGGCACCCAGAGCATCGAAGCGGATGTGTTTGAAATGGTGCGTCTTGTCACGGCGCGCAATAAAACATACGGGCGATGGCCAAGCTGTCTCAGCTGTTGGAACTGCAAAATGAGCCCATTGCCATTGCGGCGGCGCTGTCCATCGTTTGTAGATATGTACCGTGTGAAGTGCGGCGCAGCGGCACATCGTAATTACGCGGCCGTGCACAAGGATTTTTTCATACCGGGGAAGCGATTACCGCCTGCGCAAATCCGGTGAGACGGCGTCCCATTATTCCCGCGCCCAGCTGGAGCATCCTCAGTGTGCTGCTGGGGCTGGATGCCGCGTTGAAATCATCTGCCGCAGACGGAACGGTGCTGCTGCAGACGGCTCTTTGCGAAGTGATGCAGATCGGAGAACGGCGATGAAGAAGCTGCGCGTGGAAGAAGTGATCGTCGTAGAAGGCAAGTACGACGCGGTGAAGCTGGCGGATTTGGTGGATGGGCTCATTCTTACGACGAATGGATTTTCGGTCTTTAAAAATGCGGAGACAAAGCGTCTGCTTGTAGAACTGGGCAAAAAGCGGGGCATTATCGTTTTGACGGATTCCGATGACGCCGGGTTCCGCATCCGCAATTATGTCAATAAGCTGGCGCAGGGCATATGTGAAAAATGCATATGTTCCGGCCATCGCGCAGGGAAAGAGCGGCGTAAAGCTCAGCCTTCGAAAGAAGGCGTGCTGGGCGTGGAGGGTGTGCCGTCCGAAGCGATACTGCGCGCACTGCAGACCGCGGGCGCGCGGGGAAAAGGCGAAAGCGCGCAGGGCGCGCCATCACCATACCGACCTGTACGAGCTGGGTCTTTTCCGGCACAGAAGCGCGGGCGTGCGGCGCGCCTGGCTGCAAAGCCTTGGCCTGCCGCCGCGCCTTCCAAAAAAGCGCTGTGCGAGGTGCTCAACAGTCTGTACACTTATGAGGAATTCGTACAGACCGTGCCGGGAAACAGTTAGCTTCGTTGATATAAGCTGTGCAAAAAGCCGCCCTGTCCGCAAGTTGCTTCTGTGCGTTGCGGACGGGCGGCTTTGTTTTTTTTAAAACATGGGGCGTGAACAGCGGAGATGGCGATACGGAACGCTTTATTTAAGCGTTCCGTCCAGGACGCATAATACCAGGGCCGGGAAGCATACAGCGTTTTGCCGGAGAGCGCCGCGCACGATCCGTCCGGCAACGCGGGGAAAGTGAAGGCTGTACGCGCACGAGCCTGATATTTGAGCTTCAGTTCCCAGGTTGGCCGCGTTGTTCCCGTATTTGCCGTCCCCAAGGATAGGGCAGCCGATGGAGGCCAAATGCGCGCGTATCTGATGTGTGCCCCCGTGACGAGTTCAACCTCCAACAAAGCCAGCCGCTGACAGCCAGCGTTTTATATTTTGTCACAATATCTTTTGCTCCGGGCGCGGATGTGTCCAGAATACGAACACGCGCCTGTCGGGCGTCCTTTGCAGATAGCCGCGCAGTGTTCTTTGCCGCAGGCGAGGGGGTCCAAAGGTGACGCAGAGGTATTTTTTTCGATCATACGCTCTTTTACAAGATGCAGCAGAAGCGCTTCAGCCTGCTGCGTCTTGGCAATGAGCACAAGACCGGACGTGCCGGTATCGAGCCGATGGCAGAGGCGCGGAGTCCAGCGTTCCGGCGCATATTTGGGATACAGGAGGGTAGAGCGCGGTTTGTGAGTGCGTCCGTCTTCAGTTACAGGAGCAGCCAGAACGTCGTTGATGCACAGCTCCGGCCTTGCGGAAAGAAATCCCGTCCGGCTTATCCAGAAGCAGATCCGGCAAAAAACACGCACGGTGCTCCCGCGTGGCAGGCGTGCAGAGAGCGGAAGCTTTCCGTCCACCTTGATTTTGTTTTCACGCAGATACTTTGCGCAGCCTGCCGGGGGAAAGCTGAGGATACTGCGCAAGCAGCGCGGAGTCCAAACAGGGGGCATGGAAGCATCGGTGATGACAAATTCGCGCATATTGGGTTTTCCCTTCTGACGGCGAAAGGCATGCCGCACGGCATGCCTTTTCGCTTTGCTTTATGGTGCTGCTGACGGGAAGCGAACCCGTATGGTGTTGCCACCGTCGGATTTTAAGTCCCTTGCGTCTGCCGATTTCGCCACAGCAGCAAACAGGCGGCTGGTTCGGCCGCTTTCTTATCATACAATAAATTCCGCCCGCATGTCAACGGCCATATAAAAAGCGTGGGCATATTCGTAAGAAAAAAACTTTACATCGGCAAAGCGCTCACTTATAATTTTTTATGCCGCGCGCATCCGTGCGGCTTCGGCGGCTTTTGGGCCTTTTCAACCGGCATATCCGGCATGTTTGAAGGCAGAATGCCCGCCTTTGCAGTAAAGAGGGATCGTATATGTTTATTCATGAAATGTTTCAGCAAAAGCCCTGTTTTTTCCGTTGAGGTGTTTCCGCCCAAAAAGGCAGGGGCCGCGGAGGAAACGCTTTATCCGGTGCTGCGGGAGCTGTGTACGCTTGGGCCGGATTACATCAGCGTTACTTATGGCGCGGGCGGAGGCACGGCCGGACAGTCGACTGCAAAGATTGCGTCGTATATCAAAAACGGGCTTCATGTGGAGGCTCTGGCGCATCTGACATGTGTAAACTCCACGCGTGTGCAGGTGGAGGAAACACTTACCCGGCTGCGCGAGGACAACGTGGAAAACGTTCTTGCCCTGCGCGGGGATATCAACCCGGATCTGCCGCGCCGGATGGATTTCCTGCATGCGAGCGACCTTGCAAAGCCATTGCGCAGACCGGCGGCTTCGGCGTGGCAGGTGCGTGCTATCCTGAGGGGGCACGTGGAAAGTCCGTCGTTGAAAGCGGATGTAGAGAGCCTGCGCTACAAGGCGGAAGCGGGCGTTTCCCATCTTATCACACAGTTGTTCTTTTGACAATGTCAGCTATTACCGCTTTTTGAATATGGCGCGCAAGGCGGAATTTCTCTGCCCGTGCAGGCTGGTATTATGCCCATCGTGAGCAAAAGGCAGATCGAGCGCACCGTGGCGCTCAGCTCCGCCAGCTTGCCGCCGCAGTTTACTAAAATGATCAGCCGGTATGACCACGACGAACAGGCCCTGTTCGACGCAGGCATTGAATACGCGGTCACACAGATCCGCGACCTGATCACAGGCGGGGCGGATGGAATCCATTTATATGCAATGAATAACGCACGGGTGGCGCGTCTTGTATATGAGGGAATCCGCGATCTGCTGCCGGAGAGGACATGAGGATGGAGCTTGCACTGCCCGAGCGGTTTGATACCCGGCAGGCGCTGCGGTATTTGGGCATCAGCACAGAAGAGCCGGACAGCGCGACGCGGGCTCTGCTGCGGCGTGCGGAGAGGACGCTGCGCGCAGCAGCCGGGCCGCGCGCGCAGTGGCGGTGCGCGCAGCGCGGGATGATATTTCTCCTTATTTGCAGGGAAACGATATCCTGCGGCATCTGGAAGGGTGCGGGAGCTGTGTGCTCCTGGCATGTACACTGGGCGCCGGGTAGATGCGGCCCTGCGTGCTGCGGGCGCGTCCGATATGGCGTATGCTGTGGTGTTGGACGCTGGCTTCTGTGGCGGTGGAGCAGACGGCCGATGCCGCTGAACAGACGCTGCGCAATGCGGAACGGGAGGAAGGGCAGTTTTTGACGGGGCGTTTTCTCCTGGATACGGCGATTATCCCATCGCCGTGCAGAACGATCTGCTGCGTTTGCTGGATGCACCGCGAAAAATCGGCCTGTGCGCCACTCCGGCGCATCTGCTGACGCCGCGCAAGAGCGTTACGGCTGTTTTGGGCGTGGCCGGTCATCCGGTGACGGGCCGTCGTGCGGGCTGCGCAAACTGTGCGTTGCGTGAACGTTGCGCTTACCGTAAGGAGGGGAAGACCTGTGAATAAAATATTTGACGGGAAACGCTATTGGCTGTTGGACGGCGCGATGGGGACGATGCTCCAGAAAAGCGGCCTCAAGCTGGGGAAAGGCCGGATCTGCTTTCCATCACACATCCTGATGTAGTAGAGCGCATCAATCGGGCATATGGGAGGCCGGCAGGGATTTGATTGCGCCAATACGTTTGGGTCCAACGCGAAAAAGCTGGCTGGCTGCGGCTATACGGTGGAAGAAGTGGTCGCCGCAGGCATTGGGGCGCAAAACGTGCTGCGGCCGGAACCGCGGCGCGTGTGATGCTGGACGTTGGCCCCATAGGCGAACTTCGGAGCCCGCAGGCGTGCTGAAATTTGAAGAAGCGTACGAGATTTACAAAGGAAGTTGTCCTGGTGGGCTGGCGTGCCGGAGCGGATCTGGTGAAATTCGCCACAATGACAGACGTATGAGATAAAAGCAGCGGTTTTGGCGGCAAAGAAAACACCTCTTCCGGTGCTTGTTTCCATGACGTTTGGAGGAAAACGGCCGCGCGTTCACAGGCTGCACCGTGGAGTCTTTCGCGATCACCGCGGAGGGGCTCGGGGTGGACGGCGTGGGCATCAACTGCTCATTGGGTCCGGCGGAGATCTATCCAATGGCGCAGCGGCTGTGCGCCGCAACCAGCCTGCCGGTGTTCATCAAACCCAAATGCGGGCCTGCCGGACCCGGCCACCGGAAGGTACAGCATCGGCCCGAAGGAATTTTGTGATGAACTGGAGCGCTTCAAGGCGTTGGGAATTTCGGCGGTAGGAGGGTGCTGCGGTACTACGCGAATATCTGGCGCTGCTTGCTAAGGCTTTTAAGCAGGACACGCCTGTGCACCGGGAGCCTGTGCGGCGCAGTGCCGTGTGCACTCCGACACGCACTGTGGAAATCGACACTGTACGTGTGATAGGCGAACGAATCAATCCCACGGGAAAAAGCGTTTTAAAGAGGCGCTTCGGGACGGAGATATGGATTATATCCTTTCCCAAGCGGTGGAGCAGGCGGGCGCGGGCGCGGATATCCTGGACGTAAATGTCGGCCTGCCGGAAATTGATGAACAGGAAATGATGATCCGTGCTGTAAAGGCTGTGCAGAGCGTGTGCGATCTGCCTCTGCAGCTCGATTCCACCCGCGCGGATGTTCTGGAAGCGGGGCTTCGGGTATACAACGGCAAGCCTATCGTCAACTCGGTAAACGGGGAACAGGCGGTGCTGGACCGTCTCCTTCCCATCTGCAAAA
>VOFB01001828.1_pt1 | contig 29641 bp, 52 predicted proteins | sample 5384141 | NCBI WGS metagenome assembly VOFB01 (sample SAMN12384721, study PRJNA508395) | human gut metagenome | isolation source: healthy gut A | host: Homo sapiens | reverse complement strand
TTCCAAGCTAAATTAGGAACAGTATATGACAAAACTTTAAGAATAGAAAAATTAGCATCAGATATAATAAACAATCTTGATGAAAAAAAAGCATTAAATGACACTTTAAGAGCAGCTAAATTATGTAAAGCAGACTTAGTAACTAATATAGTATTCGAGTTTACTGAACTTCAAGGTGTAATGGGACGTGAATATGCTAAAGTTAGTGGTGAAAATGACGATGTAGCACAAGCTATATTTGAACACTACTTACCAAGATTTGCTGGAGATATACTTCCAAAACTCAAGAAGGTGTAGCATTATCTATAGCTGATAAATTAGATTCTATAGCAGGATTCTTTGCAATAGAATAAAACCATCTGGTTCTCAAGACCCTTATGCTTTAAGACGTGAAGCTTTAGGTATATTAAGTATATTACTAGACAAAAAACTAGACATAAACTTAGAAAAATTAGTAGGAGATGCTCTTGATAACTACGATTACTTTTTCGATAAAGCTGAAGTTACTTCTCAAATAATGGACTTCTTCATAGAAAGAATCAAAAAACTTATTTAAAGATTTAGGTATAAGATATGATGTAATAGATGCAGTATTAAGCTCTAACTTAAACAGTATATCTGATATACATACAAGAGCAGTTGAATTAAATAAATGGCTTCAAAAGAAGAATTAGTTGAAATGTTAACTGCATTTAACAGAGTTTCTACTTTAGCTCAAAAAAGCTGAAACTGATATTGTTGACGAAGCTTTATTAAAAGAAGATGCAGAAGTTAAATTAAATGCTGGATTTAAAGAAATAAAAGCACAAGTTGAAGGATTCTTAGCAAATAAAGAATACAACAAAGCTTTAGATGCCTTTGCTTCAATAAAACCACTTGTAGATAACTTATTCGACAACGTAATGATAATGGATAAAGACGAAGCTGTAAAAGCAAATAGATTAGGATTATTAAAACAAATATACGATACAATGTTAACTATATGTGATTTATCTAAAATAGTTTATAAATAAAGATAATACTTATAAAACACTGTATATGTAATTATTAAATATAACCTTAAAAATAAAATAGGCATATAGGCAAACTTTTTATTAAACATGAGTAAACCTATATGCTTGTTTTTTTTTTTTCGGAAATTAGTAATAATAATTATCAACAAAAATAAACATTTATCTACTATAAATGAAAATAAATTCTCTTTTTATATAAAAAAATTGATTTAGTATGTATTTAATTAATATATATATTCCAAAATATATATTATATAGTATAATGAAATAATAAGATATATAAAGTGTGTGTAAATTTTATCTAAAAGTATACAACATAAATGTAGAAATAATTAGAAAAATAAAAAGTAAATTAATTATGTTTAATAATTATCATAAATAACATATAGCATTTATATAAAATATGGAAAATAGGACACACTAAATAAAAAAAGTGTTTACAGAATAGCAAATAGAGTTCTATAATATACTATATAGGAAAAAGATGGCAAAAAAAAAGTATAGCGTATTGAAAGAAGGTGATTATAATTCAACTTAATCAAAGACAACAAAAAATAATAGAAATAGTAAAAGAAAATCAACCTATAACGAGTGAAAATATAGCATCAATGTTAAACGTTACTAGGGCGACACTAAGATCAGACTTAGCTATTTTAACAATGACAGGAATATTAGATGCAAGACCAAAAGTTGGATATTTTTTATACAGGTGTCAGCCAAATTAATTTATTAGGAAATGACATAAAAAAAAAAAAAAAGTTGAAGATATGATGGGAATGCCTGTAGTAGTAAAAAAGATGTAAGTTTATACGATGTAATAGTAGAGATGTTTTTATCTGATGTAGGAAGTATATTTATTATAGATGACCAAGAAAATTTATGTGGAGTAGTTTCACGTAAAGATTTATTAAAAGCAACAATTGGGGGTCTTGATATCAATAAAATGCCAATAGGAATGGTTATGACTAGAACGCCTAATGTTGTGACAGTTGAAAGAGAAGACAGTATAGTATTAGCAGCTAGAAAAATTATTGAACATGAAATAGATTCTATACCAGTTGTAGATACTGATAAAGATAACCACACAATGAAGGTAATAGGCAGAATCTCAAAGACAGATATAACAAAACTATTCTTAGAGATTGCTGGAGAATAAGGAGGATTACCCGATGGATAATTTACTAATTTATGCAGTTTCAGATTCAATAGGAGAAACAGCACAACAAGTTTCTAGAGCTGCAATATCACAATTTGGATTATCGGAAGATGAATATGATATAAGAAGACATCCATTTGGGAATACTGAAGAAGTTTTAATGGAATTATTAGAAAGCGCAAAAAGATGCAATGCAATGTTTGTTTATACATTAGTTAATCCTAAGTTAGCAAAAATGGCAAGTGACTACTGTGAGGCAAATGGTATCTTAAAAAATAGATTTATTAACAGATATCTTGAGAATATTATCTGAAAAACTGGTAAGGCACCAAAAGGGGAAGCGGGCATTATCAGAAAAATGGACGAGAGTTACTTCAGAAGAATTGCAGCTATAGAATTCGCTGTTAAGTATGATGATGGTAATGAACCAAACAAAGGTATATTAGAAGCTGAATTAGTTTTAATAGGTATATCAAGAACTTCAAAAACACCGCTGAGTATGTACTTAGCAAATAGAAACATAAAAAGTAGCTAATGTGCCTTTAGTTCCAGAAATACCGATACCAAAAGAAGTATACGAAATAGATCCAAGAAAAATAATAGGTCTTACTAATTCACCAGAAGTGCTTAATCAAGTTAGAACAACAAGATTAAAAGCTCTTGGACTATCTAGTAGTGCAAATTATGCTAAGTTTGACAGAATACTAGAAGAACTTGATTATGCAGAAAAAGTAATGAAAAAATAGGTTGTCCAGTTATAAATGTATCTGATAAGGCAATCGAATAAACAGCAAGTGATATTTTTAGATATAATGAAAGAAAAAGGATACATAAAAAACACATAAAGACGCATAGAGATCATTAGTATTGTTTAAATAGCCGATTTTAATAGTATTTTAAAATTGACTTTAATATAAAAAAATTTTTCTAAAGAAAATAATAGAAGTTATTGGAGGAAAAGAAAATGGAAACTAAATATGTTTACAGTTTCAACGAAGGAAATAAAGACATGAAATCTTTATTAGGAGGAAAAGGAGCTAATTTAGCTGAAATGACTAAAATAGGATTACCTGTGCCTCCAGGATTTACAATTTCAACTGAAGCATGTAATGACTACTATGTTAGTAATGAAACAATAAAACCAGAAATAGTAGAACAAATAGAATCAAAATTAGCGCAATTAGAATCTGAATTAGGTAAAAATTAGGCTCTATAGAAAACCCATTATTAGTATCTGTTCGTTCAGGTGCAGTTATATCAATGCCAGGTATGATGGATACAATATTAAACTTAGGTTTAAATGATAATACTGTTGTAGGTCTTGCTAAAGCTACTGAAAATGAAAGATTTGCATACGATAGTTATAGAAGATTTATACAAATGTTTTCTGATGTTGCTATGGAAGTGCCTAAATATAAATTTGAAAGCGTATTAGACAGATATAAAAGAAACAAATGGATTTAAATTTGATACAGAATTAACTACAGACCATTTAAAAGCAATAGTTGAAGAATTTAAAGCTATATACAAAAAAGAGGTAAAAGAAGACTTCCCACAAGAACCTAAAAAACAATTAATGTTAGCTGTTGAGGCAGTATTTAGATCTTGGAACAACCCTCGTGCAATAGTATATAGAAAATTAAATGATATACCTAATAATTTAGGAACAGCAGTAAACGTACAATCAATGGTATTTGGTAATATGGGTGACAATAGTGGTACAGGTGTTGCATTTACAAGAGACCCTGCTACAGGAGAAAATAAATTATTAGGTGAATACTTAATAAATGCTCAAGGTGAAGATGTTGTTGCGGGTATAAGAACACCACAAAAAATAGCAACACTAGAAAATATAATGCCAGATATATATAAACAATTTGTAGAAACTGCAGACAAATTAGAAAAACATTACAGAGATATGCAAGATATCGAGTTTACTATAGAAAAGAGGAAAACTGTTCTTATTACAAACTAGAAATGGTAAGAGAACAGCAAAATCAGCTATAAATGTAGCTGTTGATTTAGTACAAGAAGGTTTAATCACAAAAAGAAGAAGCAATAATGAGAATTGAACCTAACCAATTAGATCAATTACTACATCAAAATTTGAAGATAAATCTTTAAAAGAAGCTGAAGTTTTAGCAAAAGGTCTTCCTGCATCTCCAGGAGCTGCTAGCGGTAAAATATACTTCAGTGCTGAAGATGTAGTTGAAGCATCAAAGACGGTACAGAAACAATACTTGTTAGACAAAAACTTCTCCAGAAGATATCGAAGGTATGGTAAGTGCTCAAGGTATACTTACTGCAAGAGGTGGTATGACTTCACATGCAGCAGTTGTTGCCAGAGGTATGGGTAAATGCTGTGTAGCTGGTTGTGGAGAAATAAAAGTAAGCGAAGTTGCAAAAACTTTAGAAGTTGGCGATTTAGTGCTTAAAGAAGGAGATTATATATCTTTAGACGGATCTACTGGTGTAGTTTATTTAGGAAATGTAAAACAAAGCTACAGCAGATATGACTGGTAATTTTGAAAAATTAATGAATTGGGTTGATGAAATTAGAGAAATAAGAGTTAGAACTAATGCTGATAATCCAAGAGATGCTAAGGCTGCTGTAGATTTTGGAGCAGAAGGTATAGGACTTTGTAGAACTGAGCATATGTTCTTTGATGAAGATAGAATACCAGCAGTTAGAAAAATGATTTTATCAAATACTGTAGAAGAAAAGAGTTAAAGCATTAGAAACATTACTTCCAATGCAACAAAAGACTTTGAAGATATTTATAGAGTTATGGGTGAGCGTCCAGTTAATATAAGATTATTAGATCCACCATTACATGAGTTCTTACCACAAGACGACGAAACTATAGAAGAACTAGCTAAAGATATGGGAATACAACCTATAGCAATTAAGAAAAGATGTGAAGAATTAGCAGAGTTCAACCCAATGTTAGGTCACAGAGGTTGTAGACTTGCTGTAACATATCCAGAAATAGCTGTAATGCAAACTAAAGCAATAATAAATGCGGCTATAGCAGTAAATAAAAGAAGGTTTAAACGTTGAACCAGAAATAATGATACCTCTTGTTGGTGCTATAAAACGAATTTAAAACAGTTAAACAAATAATAGTTGATACAGCAGAAGAAATTATAAAAGAAGCTGGTGTAGAACTTAAATACACTGTTGGTACAATGATAGAAATACCTAGAGCTTGCTTTGATAGCTGATGAAATAGCAAAAAAGAAGCAGATTTCTTCAGTTTCGGTACAAAATGACTTAACTCAAATGACATTTGGATACTCAAGAGATGATGCAGGTAAATTTTAGGTGAATATGTTGATAGAGAAATACTTGAAAAGATCCATTCAAGTATTAGACCAAGATGGTGTTGGTAAATTAGTTCAAATGGCTGCAAAATTAGCAAGAGGAGAAAAAGGTGACAATATCAAATTAGGTATATGTGGAGAACATGGTGGAGATCCATCATCTGTAGAATTCTGTTACAATACAGGACTTAACTATGTATCTTGCTCACCATATAGAGTTCAATAGCTAGACTTGCTGCTGCAAGAGCGACTATAAAAATCCTAGAAAAATAATTATTAGTAAATAATTTAAAAAAGCTATCTCAATATGAGGTAGCTTTTTTAATTTTCAACCTATTTAACTTAAGCAACGGAATCTTCGATGCGTTGGCGACATGAGCGAAGCGAATTTTTTAATTCTTATGAAATTTTAAATTTTACAAGAAAGAGTTGCTTATTTTTAAAAAAGAGTTGAGATTTTATATGAATTTAGGTAAAATAATTTATAATTTTAAATACATACGAAGATTTTAGGAGGAAAAAATATGAAGTACCTTACAAAAGAATGGTATTACGGAAATAAAGATATTTGTTTAGACTTAGATGTTGATTCAAATGCAGAACAATTATCAGAGGATTATTATAAAAAAACTTTATAATGAAAAATTAAATGAATTTTTAGAAGCTGAAAAGGAAGCATCAGAAATAGAATATGAACCGGAAACTTGGGAAGATATACAACTTATGGACGATGAAGGTAATATAGTAAATGCTAGAGATATAATGTCTGATGAAGAATTTGAACAATTAAGACAAGAGCTTTTACAAAATGAACAAGATAGTGCAGAATATGAAGTAGAAGAATATGATGAAGAGAAACTTACAAAAGATTTCTTAGAAATGCATCAAGGTGAAATAGAAGACTTAAAAACTTCTTTAGCAAAAGAAATACTAGATGAAGTAGCGGATATAAGAGTACTAGCACTTGGACTTTCAACGCAAAATGTTAAGGATTTAGTAGAAAAATACAGTCAAGAATGTGAAAAAAAAGATTTGAAAAAGCATTCAATGAATATAATAAACACTGGTATAGTATAAGTGATAAAGTGCCAGCTAATATAAAAGAAAATTATAATTTCCACGATTGTAGAATTTTAGATATAAAAAAGAAGGAAATGATATAGTATTTGAATTAGATAATAGCGGTGGATTTACAAATATAAATAAAATAATATATAAAGATACAGAGATATTAGAAAATAACTTTGTTGAAGGTTGTTATTGGGTTTATGATGAAATGTATTTATGCGACAAAGGATATGAGTTTCATATAGCTGTTGATGGTGAAAATGGATATAATTATATCACGCTTACAGCAAGCGATGTAACATTTGAATAGATGATTAAAAATAAAATGTCAGTTTTATAATAATTAAGATATTATAAAAAATGGCATTTTATTAATTTTTCGTAAGTGTGGCGAAATTAGTCGATTATAATTTATAATTGTATTAGGAGATAAAATATTAATATTTAAAAATATAAACGAAACAGTAAATAAAAAGGAGTTAAAAAATGAAAGATATATATTTTGATAATTCAAGTACATCTTTCCCAAAGGCGCCAAATGTAGGACGAGCTATGGGAGAATTTATAGAAAATGGTGCTTTTAATATAAATAGAGGAAGTTATGAAGGTGCTTATGAGGCAGGTAGCGCTGTTTTTTAGATACAAGAGAAATGTTAAAAGATTTATTTAACGCTCCTGATTCAAAAAATGTAGTTTTTACACCTAGTGTAACTTACTCATTAAATTACTTCATCAAAGGATTTTTAAAGCCAAATGATCACGTTCTTGTAACAAGTGTCGAACATAATGCAGTTATGAGAACAATTGTTCAAATGAAGGAATTAGGATTAGAATTTGATGTTGTACCTTGTGACGAAGAAGGAAGTATAACTGCTGATGACTTTAGAAAATATATAAAAGAAAATACAAAAGCTATCATAACAACACATGCATCAAACGTATGTGGAACAATAATTCCAATAGAAGAAATAGGAGCTTTATGTAAAGAAAAAGGATTAGTTTATGCTGTTGATACTGCACAACCTGCTGGAATACTAAATATAGATATGCAAAAAAAGCCAACATAGATTTTCTTGCATTTACTGGGCACAAAGGTCTATTAGGGACCTCAAGGTATTGGTGGATTTATATCAAGTGATAAATTAGAAGGATTAATTGACCCAGTTATAAGCGGTGGTACAGGTAGTTTATCAGATTCAGAAGAAATACCAGATTTCCTACCAGATAGATTTGAAAGTGGAACTTTAAACTTACCAGGAATAATAGGATTACACCAAGCTTTAGTTTATTTAAAAGAAGCTGGAATAGATAATATGAGAAATGAAAAAATGGAAATAACTAAATACTTCTTAGATAAAGTTAAAGAAATAGAAGGTGCAAAAGTTGCTGGTAAAAAGACTGTAGAAGGTAGACTTGGAGTTGTATCAATCGATTTTGAAGGATTTGATAATAGTATAGTTTCATTCTACTTAAGTAGTAAGTATAAAATAATGACTAGAGTAGGAATGCATTGTGCGCCAAGAGCACATCAAACATTAAATACATTCCCTCAAGGAACTGTTAGATTCTCATTTAGTCATTTTAATACAGAAGAAGAAGTAGATATATGTATTGATGCTATAAAAACTATTTTAGATGATTTAAGACAAGGGGAAGATATTATTTAGATTATATTAAAATTAAATAAAAATTTAAGTTATGCTTGTTTTAAAATACATTATTTATTGTATTATAAGACAAGCATATTTTTTATAAATTCTACTTATGTGAAATTTTATTAAAAACTTTTAAATAATAACTTGACTTGGAGTTAACTTTAAGTGATAAGTTATTATTAGAGAAAAGATAATTGATAAAAAATTTAAAAGTAAAAATAATAATTCAAAATTTAGATGTGATTTGGAAGTAAAATGGGGTATTAAATGGAGGAAATATATGAATAAACTTTATTTAGAATGTTATAGTGGAATCAGTGGGGATATGACAGTAGGGGCATTATTAGATTTAGGTGCAGATAAAAAGGTTTTAGAATATGCACTAAATAGTTTATCTATAGATGGATTTAAAATAAAAATAAGTAGGGTTTTAAAAAGTGGCTTAGATGTATGTGACTTTGATGTGATATTAGACAAAGATAACCATGATCATGATATGAATTATCTTCATGGCCACACTGATTCTAATGATGAACAAAATAAAGCTGATAGTCATGATGAACATCAACATAGTCATAGCCATGAACATACAAATTTAAAACAAATTTTGCATATAATAGACCATGCAAAAATGACAGAAAATGCTAAAAAATAGCAAATAATATATTTGAAATACTTGCAAAAAGCTGAAGCTAAAGCTCATGGTGTTTCAATAGAAGATGTGCATTTTCACGAAGTAGGAGCAGTTGACTCTATAGTGGATATAGTATCAGTAGCAGTTTGTATTGATAATTTAAATATAAAAGAAGTAATAGTATCTCCATTATATGAGGGAACTGGGTTTATAAGATGTCAACATGGTATTATACCGGTTCCAGTGCCGGCTGTTTGTGAAATTGCAAAAGATAACGATATAGATTTAAAGATAACAAATTGCGAAGGCGAACTTGTTACGCCTACAGGTGCTGCTATAGTAGCAGCAATAAAGACAAGTAAAAAATTGCCGGATAAATTTAAAATAGAAAAAATAGGTATAGGTGCTGGAAAAAGAGAATACGAAAAAAGCAGGAATCTTAAGGGTTATGATAATAAAAGATAATTCAAACAAAATCACAATATATACAAATTAGAAAGCAATATAGATGATTGTAGCGGGGAAGCTCTAGGTTATATAGTTGAAAAATTATTAAACCAAGGTGCAAAAGACGTTCATTTTATACCTGTTTTTATGAAGAAAAAAACCGTCAGCTTACCACTTAAATGCAATTTGTAGAGAAGAAGATGTTGAAAAATTTGGGCAAAATTATATTTGAAGAGACGACAACTATAGGTATACGCAAACAAAAGATGGAAATGACTATGCTAAAGACAGAGATTAAAAATATAGATACACCTTTAGGCAAAGTTCAAATAAAACTATGTGATTTAAAAGATGAAAAGCGTATTTATCCAGAATATAATAGCATAGTTAAAATATGCAAAAAACTGGTAAATCGTATCAAGAAATTTATCAGTTTATAATGGATGAAGCATATAAAATGGGACAAGAAGTATAAAAATTGTATTGATTATATTGTAAAATATAGTTAAATAGAATAATACAAAGAAAGGAGAAATCACCATGAAAATAGCCGAAGTAAGTAAACTACTAGACATTTCAGCTGATACACTTAGATATTATGAACGTATAGGATTAATACCTAAAATACATCGTGACAAAAGTGGAAACAGAGATTATACAGAATTAAACTGCAAATGGATAAAATTCATAAAATGTATGAGAAATGCGGGGATGCCTATAGAAATACTTATAGAATATGTAACTCTTTTACAAGAAGGAGAACATACTGCTGGAGTTCGTAAAGAATTGCTTTTAGAACAAAGAGAGCATCTTCAAGATAAAATTGACGAATTACAACAAATGTTATCATATTTAAATGGAAAAATTGATAAATATGATGAAGTTATTATGAAAAAAAAAAAAATTAAGAAATGAATATTAATATAAAAAATCTCCAAACATTTAAAATGCTTGGAGATTTTTCTATCTTTTGATAAACCAACTGAAATATCCGTTTTGATTTTTTTGATATGTAAGTATTGCATCAAATTTATTTCCGTTTTTATCGGTAAGTGATTTTACTTTTGCTTCACCTTTTTTAAGAATTGATTTAACCATTGTTTTATTAGGTTTTTTCTTATATAAAGCTAAGTATTTATCGTCTTTAAATATACCGTATTTACAAGTTTGATAATTTGTACATAAAAATCCTTTGTCAGTTTCAACTACATCTGAGCCACATACAGGACATTTTCCAAGTGATGTGTTATCAGTTTTGGAACTAGATTTTTAGATGAAGCTTTGGCGGCTTTGGTAGCTTTTTGCTTCTAATTGTGATTTTGACAAAGCTTTTTTAGTTTTAGGATCGTAAACATAAGCATCTGTATTTATTTTTTAGGAGCATCATATTTTATTAGATTTACATTTTTAACTATGAAATTCATTATATTAAGAAGATATTCTTTACGAGAGAATTGTCCCTTTTGAATATCACTTAAACTTTTTCTAGCTTACCTGTATAATCGACGTCAAATAAGTCTTTTTACAGGAAGATTTCAACTAAATTAATTCCTAAATCAGTTATATAATATGATTTACCTTTTTATTAACATATCCAACTTGGGCTATTTTTTTAAGAACATCACCACGAGTTGCCGATGTACCTATAGAGTATCCAGCCAAAACTAAATCTTCATCATCTACATTTTTACCACAATTTTCATCGCCTTAAGTAAAGTATCTTCAGTATAAGATTTAGGAGGTGTAGTTTGTTTCTTAAGTGGTAAAATTTCTAAAACTTCTACATTTTCACCCTTTTCCATAGAAGGAAGAAGGTCGTTTTTCTGTTCTTTATTATATACTTCTAAATAACCTTTAACTTTTAATACCTTACCTTTAGTTAAGAAAACACTATCGTCGACATCTGTTTTTATTTCAGTATTTTCATATTCAGCAGGTGGCATAAAGTTTGCAATAAATCTATCTTTGATAGCTTGATATACTATTTGTTCATCAGGAGTCAATGAGTTAGGTACGATATATGTAGGTATAATCGCACTGTGGCTATCGACTTTTGATGAATCGAAAACTCTCTTAGTTTTTGCAAATTTGATTTTATCTTCATAAGGAAGATTTTGTTTTTAATCTATTTAATGTTTGGCTAGCTTTATCAGTTAAACTTTCTTCTAAGTATACAGAATCAGTTCTAGGGTATGTTATATATCCACCCTTACCTTTACCTTCATAAAGAGATTGACATACGTTTAAAACCTTATCTGATGTGAAATGAGAGTATTTAGAAGTAATATGACCTTGTGAAGTCAAACTGAATAATTTTGGAGCATATTCTTTAGATTTAGTTACTTTTTAGATGATATAACTCCATTTTTAGAAGTAATGCTATCAATAACAGCCATAGCTTCTTCTTCAGTATCAAATTTTGTTTCTTTACCTTTTATCAACTTACCTTTATATGTACCATTTGCGCATTTAAAATTACCTTCAATTTCAAAATATGTCTTAGGAACGAAGTTTTTAATCTCCATATCTCTATCATATACAAGTTTTTGACAGTAGGCAAAATAACACGTCCGATATTTAAAAAGTTTTCCATTTCCATATTTTAATGTTGCAACTGATGTAAAATTAATACCGATAAGCCAGTCTGTAATAAGACAGTATATCCCAGCTGCTTGAAGATTTCTCATATCTTCTTCGTCTTTTAAATTCTCAAGTCCTCTAGTTATATCTTGTGGTGTCCATTCATTTACTAGAATTCTCTTAACAGGTTTTTTATTTTTTAGCAAGTAAGAATATTAAAAATGCGATAAGTTCTCCTTTCGCGGTCATTATCTGTTGCATTTATTACATATTCTACATCCTCTCTATTTAAAAGTTCTTTTATTATGTTGAATTGTTTTTGTTTTGAATCATCTACTTTGAATTTGAATTTATCTGCTGGTATAAATGGGAAATTAGCCATTTTCCAAGAACCAGAGTACTTTTCTTTGTCATAATCTTTCATATCATACAAAGAAACTAGATGACCAAATGCATATGTTACAATATATCCATTTCCTTCAAAATAGCCATCCCTTCTAGTCTTAGCTCCTAAGAAAGAAGCGATAGTTTTTGCGACAGATGGTTTTTCTGCAAGTATTACTTTCATAAGGAACCTCCTTTTAAATACTCTTTATGTTATCACAAAAAGAATTAAATTTCAAGATAAGGGGTTTAAATTTATATTGTCAAGTTAAGTTTTATATAGGCACTTAATTTATAGCTTGAAGTAAAAAAAGAATTTATTTATAATATTATTTAGTCAAAATAAAAGGAGAGATAATAATGAAAGAAATTAAAATAAAATATCTTAATGATGATATAAAAAGATTAGAATACATAGATGGAAAATCTGACTGGATAGATTTAAGAGCAGCAGAAGAAGTTGAATTAAAAGCTGGTGAATTTAAATTAATCCACTTAGGTGTAGCAATGCAATTACCAGAAGGATATGAAGCTCATATAGTACCAAGAAGTAGTACTTTCAAAAAATGGGGTATAATCCAAACTAACCACTGTGGTATAGTAGATAATACTTATTGTGGACCAAATGACTGGTGGCGTATGCCAGTGTTTGCACTTAGAGACACTAAAATAGAAGTTAACGATAGAATATGCCAATTCAGAATACAAAAAAATCAACCAACTTTAGTTTTCAATGAAGTTGAAGAAATGGAAGCTGACAATAGAGGCGGATTCGGAAGTACAGGTACAAAATAATTTTATATATAAATAAAGGGTTGTTATATGGGATTTTCATATAGCAGCCCTTTTAATATTTTTCTTAAAATAATCTTTTTATAACAAATAAAATCAGTTGTATTAATAAAAGTAATATTCCTACAAGAAAGAAAAAAACACTCAATAGGAACTAAAAAAGAATGGTTCGTCTAAAGTACCATCAGATAAAACTCTAGATCCAATTATGTTATAAGTAATTGCACACCCAAATGAAATTAAAAAGGTAATAATATTACACATTTTTTCATAATTTAATCCTCCTTATAAGTATTAAATATTTAATTTATATTTTGAATTAATTGCATTTTTTTATATAATATCAGGATGAACATCAAAAAACAATATTTGATTATTGAAAAACAATAAAAAATATATTGATTATCATTAAGTCATAGAGCGCATCTATCTTTTGATGCTTATTATAATTAAGTAAAATAATCTATCAAAGATGGGAACTTAATATAAAAATAGGTAACTAAAGAAAAAAATATACATGGTAATTAAAGTTATTGTTTTATTTTTATGGACAAAAGGGAAGGGGTATAATAATATTTAAAATGAAAAGTAAAATTAAATTATAAAAACAAAAAGGAATACAATTTCATAGATTTTAGATAATATGAAATTTATTAAACTGTATTATTTAAAGATTAAAAATCTTTAGATAAATGGGAGGAGGTGAGGATTTGTAATATCTTAAACATTGATATTACATTATAAAAACATGGATTTTACAAGTAAAAATATTATAACAACAGCAGCAGTAACGGCAGCACTTTTACCGACATCTAGCTTTTAATGCAAGAAAGTCAAGTAGCATATGCAGACAGTGTAGAGTATGAGTAATAACTGGAGATGATGTTAATTTTAGAAAAAGGACCATCTACTAGTTATGCATCTTTAGGACAGTTAAATAAAGGTGATAAGGTAGAATATATAAGTGAGACAAATTCATGGTCAAAAGTTAAGTACAATGGGCAAACAGGATATGTATATTCTAAATATGTAGCTCAAACAAGTACTACTTCAAACACACAAGTTAAGTATGTAAATTGTTCGGCATTAAATGTTAGAAGTGGAGCAGGGACAAGTTACTCAATAATAAAATCAATTAGTACGAATACAAAAGTAGAGGTAATATCTACAAATAATGGTTGGTCAAAGATAAAAGAAGGCTCTACTACTGGATATGTATCAGCTAAGTATTTAAGTGACCCACAGACATCATCAAGTACTTCTTCTAATACTACGAGCACTTCAACATCAGCTAGTAAATTAGTTAGTTATGCAAAATCACTTTTAGGAAAACCATATGTTTGGGGAGCGCAAGGACCAAGTAGTTTTGATTGCTCTGGATTTACATATTATGTATTCAAAAAATTGTGCAAACATAACTTTACCTAGAACATCAGTAGATCAAAGTACTTACGGAATTACTGTAAGTAAAAGCAACTTAAAAGTAGGAGATTTAGTATTTTTTGATACAGATGGTGCTAATGATGGTAATGTATCCCATGTAGGTATATATATAGGTTCAAATCAATTTATACATTCGTCTTCAACTAAAGGTAAAGTAGTAATTTCTGATTTTACAAATTATTATAATAATGCATTTGTAAGGGCAAAACGTGTATTATAATAATTTCATATTATAGTAAATTATTTTAGAGACTAAAAACTTAGTCTCTTTTTTTGAAAATAAATATATTTTTTGTATTAAATTCATATAATTTTGAAAATAATAGTAAATAAGAAATTATATGCAAGGAGTGATTAGATGGCTGAAATAATTGACTTTTATCAATATAAGTATAGCCGAAGTAATTATTATCTTAATTTAGCTTTTAACTAAAGATAAAATAATTAATATAAAAATTCTATAGAAGATGGATTTGAAGACTTATTTATAAATAAAGAATATGAATACGCATATAAAAAGACTACACCTATTATTCGAAAATGCACTAAAAAAAAGAATCTAAGGGGTATGTCACTATAAGAATAAATAAATGCTATACAAAATATCTAAAAAACTTATACTTTTCTTATTACAATAGACCAGAAAGCGATGACATAAAAGAATTAATATTTTACATGCAGTATTTAAGTGACATAGAAAGTGAAAGTATATCAAAATTTACAACACTTAGCGAAAAAACAAAACTAAGTATACTATCATATATCTAGTATAAAAGCACATATGATATAGAATTTTAACTTAAAATGATAATAGAACTTTAAACCTATACATAAAATAATTGCTGTTATCATTTTTATGTTAATGAAATTTTAATATATATTTTATAAAAAAAGAAACACTTGATATACTATATGGAGTGTTTTAAAGTTAGCTCAAATAAAAGCTAAGATAATTAACATTTTCTAGAACAATTTTCTACAATCAGTATAATCATAAACATCCATCAAAGCTTCCCCGAATCTTTGATAATGAGTGATTTCTCTTTGACCTAAAAAGCTTAGCACATCTTTTAAATCAGGGTCATCTGTTAAATTTCTCAATTGATAATATGTTGCCAATGCCTTTTTGTTCAGCAGCCATATCTTCATGTAAATCAGTAACAGGGTCTCCAAATACATTTATATAAGCAGTTGTAAATGGAACTCCATTTGCATCAGTTGGTTGAATTCCGTGTCCAAATTGAGTATAGTTAGCATCTAAGCCAGCAGCTTTTAATTCTTCTGGTGTAGCTCCATCTGTTAATTGATAAATCATAGTTGATATCATTTCAACGTGAGCTAGTTCTTCAGTTCCGATATCTGTTAATAGCCCTTTTGATTTTCCTGTAGGCATTGTATATCTTTGTTGTAAATATCTAAGCGCTGCACCTAATTCGCCATTTGGGCCTCCAAGTTGAGCCATTATAACTTTAGCCATTCTAAGATCGCGGCACTTCAAATTTACTGGATATTCTAGTGTTTTTCATAAATCCACATAATTTAAATCCTCCTATTTTTTTACATATAAAATTCTTTTTTCCCAAGGCCAAGGTTCGTCAACCCATTGCCATGGACAGTTACTTGGGCGTGTCCAAAATTTGTTAAAGGGCCGTATTGTTTTCATAGGCACATCTAGCTTTTTGCATATTGAGAGACAAAAGAATTGTAAGTGTTTACGGCAGTTTTGTCTTCAGGATTATTATCTAAATATAAATTCATATCTACAGCAGCAAAACCTAATTCCATAACGGCTTTTATAAGGTCGTATCTACAAGTTGATTGTCTCATTATCTTCTACCTCCCAATCTATTTTTTGGTGATTCATAAAAGGTAAGCATTGTAATTTTCAGAATTAAATAAGTATAATTCTGGGAATAAGCTACCGTATTTTAAAAGCAGTACATAAGTTATACATTTTTGTTAGAGTCTGATTATTTACATATGGTCTTGCCAATTGGTCACCACAATTAGTTTTTATACCTCTAGTTTTTTCCATTATGTTTAAACCTCCTGATGATATGATAGAATAAGTAATATCTACCTTAATATATAATATTAAAAAGCGGGTTAAAATGTTACATTAGATATAGGAATATACAAATTGTATATATAAAAATTAATGTATAAATTATTGCGAACTTAAAAGTAAGAAATAAAGAAGGTTTATAGACTTGAATGTATATTATGAAATATGATAAAATTAATTTCATGTTTTAAATTGATGAGGTGATTTAATGAGTAAATTAGCAGGTGAAGGCTGTAAAATAATTATGCCTACGGAAGAAAAAAAAAAGCCTTTAAGAGAGATAGAAAAAAGTATAATAAAAAAATATAGAAAATATACATGGTCTAAATTTATAAAGGCTATAAAAGATTATAAATTAGTTGAAGAAGGGGATAAAATAGCAGTAGCTATTTCTGGTGGAAAAGATAGTTTACTTATGGCTAAAATGTTCCAAGAACTTCAAAAACACGGACAAGTTAAATTTGACTTAGTATTTTTAGCTATGGACCCAGGATACCATAAAAATATAAGACAGTTATTAGAAGAAAACTGTGAATATTTAAATATACCACTTACAATATTTGATACAAATATATTTGATGTTGCAGGTGAAATAGCAGAAGATTATCCATGTTATATGTGTGCTCGTATGAGAAGGGGAGCATTATACAACAAAGCAGAAGAATTAGGCTGTAATAAATTAGCATTAGGACACCATTTTGATGATGTAATTGAAACTACAATGCTTAACTTATTATGTGCAGGTAACTTTAAAACTATGTTACCTAAATTAAAATCTAGCAACTACGACAAAAATGCAAATAATAAGACCTCTTTACTATATAAGAGAAGAAAGTATAATAAGATTTATACAAAAGTAGTGGAATTATGCCACTTAACTGTGCATGTATGGTTGCTGCTAAGAAAACAGGTAATAAGAGATACGAAATAAAAAAGAACTTATTAAAAAATCTAGGTGAAGAATATCAAGAAGTTGAAAAATCAATATTCAAAGCTGCTAACAATGTATATCTTGATTCAGTTTTAGGATGGGAACAAGATGGTGTTAGACATTCTTTTCTTAGAAAAATTTGAAGACTAGATATAAATAAAATAACTCCCGTTTTACGGGAGTATTTTTTATTTATAATAGAAATGTACTTTTGGGTTTTATATTCATATAATTTTAAAAAGAAAGTATTACATTATAATATTATATAAACTACTTTAAAATTTTGTGGTAAAATATAATAAAAGTTTATAATACATGGAAAATTATATATCTTTAAAAAAATACGGATATAATTTTAAAAAAATGTGTTTTTAATAAAAGGTATAGCATAAAATTTAATTAGAATATTTTCTTATGATTGGGGGAATTGTATGAAGAAAATATATATGGATTTTGAAATGAACATGAACAATGCTAAAAAATAAAAGGGAAGGATTTAAAGCTGATTTAATAGCAATCAGGGGCTATAAAGTATGATACAAAAACTAAAGAAATAGAAAAGTTTAAGTCGTTAATAAAACCTATTTTTACAAAAGACAGTTTATCCTCATATAGAGGAATTAACACATATTACAACTGAAGATTTGGAAAATGCACCGACTTATGAATCTGTTATGAGGTCATTTAAACATTGGCTAGGTGATTTTAATGAAATTGATGGTATTTATACTTTTGGTAATTTAGATTTAACTTGTTTAAAAAATACAGATAGAATAAGTTCACAAAAAAATAATCATCCTAGATTTTTTAAATAATATCCAAAGTTTTTTTGTAGACATAAAAGAAATATTTAAGATATGGAATTAAGTGTATGAACTATATATCTCTAACTCACTTATTAGAGTTATCAAATACAGAGTTTAGTGGAGATGCACATGACCCTTTATATGATGCGTACAATTTACATATCTTAGATGAAGTTTTAGAAAAAAGACCAAGATATAAGAAATTATTTAATAATTCAAGATATAAATAAAATCCTTACAATCAAATAGATACTAGTATAGATTCTAAAATAAAAGATTATGAAAGATATTTATATCATAATGAAGGCAACTATACTATTGACGAACTATCTATAGATATATTGTCTATGGTTTGGGAGATATGTATATTCAACTAGACAAATAAAAGTTAGAAATATAGACTTAGTAAAAAGACATAATGAAAAAATTGGATACTGTAGATAAGCTAAGAGGCATAAAAGATGGTTATTTCTATGTTTTAAATAATTTTTATCTTGATTTAATGGATTTATATGGAGATGCACTTTTATATAAATTAAGTCAAAAAGAATATGAAGACGAGATGGATAATATTTTAGATTTATTTATTGAAGATATGGAATATGAAAACATCTTTATAGATATAAAAGTAGAATTTGAGCCGGCTGAAAGTTTGACCTAAGCTAATTGATAAAAAAATCTTCCTCGAGAAGATTTTTTAATGTAAAAATATATCTAAATACTACTAAATTAGTATATCTATATATTATGGTATAATTTCAATTATAGAAATAATTAAAATCTAATAAAAATTTGATAGGTGATTATATGGTTATAAGTGAATTAGTCAAAAAAAAAAATCTTTTTTGAAACAGGAAAAACTAAAGATATAGATTTCAGAATAGAATCACTAAATAAATTATATAAAAGCTATAAATAAATATGAGGGTAAAATAGAAGAAGCATTAAAAAAGATTTAAATAAATCTAAATTTGAGTCTTATATGACTGAAATTGGAATTACACTTAGTGATTTAACATTTATAAAAAAAAGAGTAAAGAAATGGGCAAGGGACAAGAGGGGTTTATCACCGATAAGTCAATTTCACTCTAAAAGTTTTATAAAAAAGAACCTTATGGAGTTGCACTGATAATATCTCCGTGGAACTATCCATTTTTATTATGTATAGAACTGTTAATTGGAGCTATTGCAGCGGGAAATTGTGCAATATTAAAGGTATCTGAGGATTCAGTACATACATCAAAAGTTATAACTGAGATGATAGCAGAAACTTTCCCAGAAGAGTATATAACTGTAGTAAATGGAGATAAAGAAGTTACAACAGAATTGTTGGAAGAAAAACTAGATTATATATTTTTTACAGGTAGTCCAACAGTAGGCAAAATAATAATGAAAAAAGCAGCACAAAATTTAACTCCTGTAACATTAGAGCTAGGAGGCAAAAGTCCTTGTATAGTGGAGGAAAGTGCGGATTTAAAAGTAGCAGCAAAGAGAATAGTATTTGGTAAATACTTAAACTCAGGGCAAACTTGCGTCGCCCCAGATTATCTATTACTTCAAAATAGTGTAAAAGATGAATTTGTAAAATACTTAAAAGAATATATAGGATTATTTTATACTAAAGAGGCGTTACGAAATAAAGATTATACAAATATAATAAATGAAAGACATTTTAATAGATTAATAAACTTAATAAAAGGCGAAAAAAGTAATTTATGGAGGCGATATAGATAGAGAATTATTAAAAAATAGAGCCAACTATATTGGATAAAATAACTTTAGACTCGCCTATAATGCAAGAGGAAATATTCGGACCTATACTTCCTATAATAACTTTTGATAATATTGAAGAAGTAAAACATATTATTTTGCAGGAGAAAAACCTCTATCACTTTATTTATTTACTAAAAAATAAAAAAGTAGAAGCTGATATTTTGAAAAATATATCTTTTGGAAGCGGATGTATAAATGATACAATAATACAACTAGCTACATCAAGAATGCCTTTTGGTGGAGTTGGAAATAGTGGAATGGGTTCATACCATGGAAAATATAGTTTTGATACCTTTACACATGAAAAATCGATTGTAAAGAAATACAATTGGATTGACCTACCTATAAGGTATATGCCTTATAACGATTTAAAAATGAAATTATTAAAATTATTTTTTAAAATAAAGGAGATTTAAATGAGTAAATATACAGACGATAAATATATTGTTGTGGATTTAGAAACAACTGGACTAGACCCTTTTAGTGGGTGTGAAATTATAGAAATAGGTATTACTGAAATAGTAAACAACCAAATAGGCAGAAATTACTCAAGACTTATAAAGCCAAAAGGTATAATACCTTCACATATAACTGGGATAACAAGTATAACTAATGAAATGGTAGAAAATGAACAAAGTTTAGAAACTGTTTTACCAAACTTCAGAAAGTATGTAGGTGATACAACAATAATAGCTCATAATGCAAAATTTGACCTTAAATTTTTAAATTACTATCTTGATTTACTAGATTAGAACCTATAAATAATCATATATGTACTTTAGAAATGCTAAAAAAATGTAAATCTTATAAAGGTAAAAATAAAAAGTTAGAGACTGCATGCAAATACTACAATATAGTAAATGAACATGCGCATAGAGCAAATAGTGATACATTAGCGACAGCAAAATTATTTTTTAACAATAAAAAGATGATGTAGAATAAAATGGACTTAGGTCCATTTTTTTTTATATAAAATAAAATTCATAAAAAATAAAACTAATTTCAGATAGGAAATTATATTTATAAAAATAAACGCCCATTATGTTAAGATTTAGATACATCAAAGACTATAGGAACAAAGCAAATTTGTAAGTAATATATTAAATAAAGAATGTTATTAAAATAGTAATACTACTTGATTATATTTGAATCAGTATATTGAAATGGGGGATATATATGAAAAGTAATAAACTAAATAACAATAATTTGAAAAAAGATTCTATAGAACAAAATGATCCTCAAGTAAGATTAATTCCTTATATTAAAAAATGGAGAAAATTTTAGACTTAGAAATAATGCATCTCCATATGGGGTGAAGATGATTGCAGCACCAAATATGTGGAAATCTTCTCATACAGGTAGGGGAGTAAAAATTGCAATTATAGATTCAGGCTGTGATGTTAACCATGTAAGTTTAAAAGATAAGATAGCAGGTGTAAGAAACTTTACCCCTGAAGATATGAAAAATCCCAACATAGTAACAGATAGAATTGGTCATGGGACACATGTTGCAGGAACTATAGCAGCAAAAATTATTCGAATTTTTTGATTGGAGTTGCGCCAGAAGCTCAGCTATATATATTAAAAGCAATAGATAGAACTGGCTCTGGGAAGGCGAGTTGGGTGATAAATGCGATTAATTATGCTACTGATTTAAATGTAGATATAATATCTATGTCTCTTGGAATGCCAACTAGTGATGATAAATTAGAAAAAGCTATAAAAAATGCAATTAAAAATGGAATATCTGTAGTATGTGCAGCAGGTAATGAAGGTGATGGTGATTATGACGATTTTGAATACTCATATCCGGCTGCATATGTAGATGTAATATCAGTAGGAGCAGTAAATAAAAAAGCAGTTCCAGCATATTTTTCAAATGCAAATTTAGTTATAGATTGTGTTGCTCCAGGTGTTGATATTATTTCAACTTTTCCAAATAACACATATGCTAGTCTTAGTGGAACTAGTATGGCAGCCCCCATGTTACAGGGACATTAGCTCTTCTCAAAAACTGGTCAGATGATGTATTTCAGAGAGAACTTACAGCAGATGAGTTGTATGCGCAACTAATAAAATTTACAAAAAACACTTGAATATCCTAGAACAATACAGGAAATGGACTTGTGTATTTAAAGCCGAGATAAGTAAGATATTAAAATATATATAAGAGATGAACTATTTTTTTAGAATAATAAAATGGTTCATCTTTTGAATTTGAGCCTCATATTATATAGTAATATAAAGTGGGGGAGTTGAAAATCATGATATATATTGATATGGATATACTTACGGATAAGATACAATTCAGCATTTTTAGATATTTTTCTAATACTAAAAAGTAATAAGAAGAGATGAAATAGTCTTGCCTAGATGTTATAATACAGCCCAAAAGTTGAATTATGTTAGAAATTTAGTGTCTATTTTTATCGAAGAAGATAACATCAAATACTACAAAATTCATATTGGAGACTTAGAAAATAATGAGGATGTTAAGAAAATTTTAGATGATATGGAAGAGGCAATAAAGATGGAAGGGGTATTAGAAGAATTATTTATAAGTAGGGGAGTTGAAAAATGGAAATAAAATCAAAGTTAAATATGAAGATTATAAAAAAAGTGCAGTCACATGGAGCCAATTCATCTTTATATATAGTAGAAGATACACAATTAAAAGAAGTTTTTATGTTAAAACAAATAGATAAAAACACTATAAAAAAGAAAGTAGTAAATATTTTGATGAAGTAAGAAAAAATTAAAGATATAGAAAATAAAAATATAGTAAAAAGTAAATTATGCTACTTATGATGACGATAATATATATATATCTATGCCATATTATAAAAATGGCTCTCTACAAGATATACTCCAAAATAGAAATTTAACTGTAAGAGAAATAGTAAAGTATTCTCTAGATATATTAAGTGGAATTTATTATATTCATAAAAATCAAATTTTACATTGTGATATAAAGCCGAGTAATATTTTAATTGATGATTATAATTGTGCAGTTTTAGCTGATTTTGGGTCTTCTATAAATATAAATTCAGATGGAGTAGGCAAACTAAAAATGTGTACTATAAAACATATTGCGCCAGAGCAATGTTATAGTTCAAAAGTAGATATGCGTATTGATATTTATCAATTTGGAAACACTTTATATAGAATGTGTAATGGTGAAGAAGAATACAATCGCCAAGTCAAAAACGAAAAAATCTACCCGAATTAAAAATGGCTATAGTAAATGGTGAATTCCCAGCCAGAAAAAATACTACCCACATATACCAAGGAAACTAATTGAAATAACTGAAAAATGTCTAAACTTAGATCCAAATGATAGATATCAAAGTGTATTAGAAATTTTAAATGATATGGCAAGAGTCAATACTAACTTAGATTGGAGATATGAAAGAGAAGATAACATTTATAGATGGATAAAAGAAAATAAAAAAATTGTAATGTATAAACAAGATGGAATTTGGAGAGTAAATTATAAAACAAAGGGTGAATTTGAACAAAGTTTTGAGAAATTTTCGCAAGGATTTAGATATATTAGAAAGATTATAAAGAAGACAATTAAAAATGGGGTTGTTGATTATTTATCCAACAACCTCATTTTTTAATTATTTATTATTTTTCTCTTTTAATTTCCTTTTTGGATTTTTTTTGAGAGCTTTTTTTGAACCCCTTGCAATATCTTTTGTTTAATTTGATTTCTTTTTAAAAGAAGTAAATAAAGTATTTAAATCATAACCTTCTGGATATAAATCTTTAGCTTTTAAGTAAGGTTCAGTTCTCTTTACATTTACTGTTATAAATTCGTTATTATATAAAACTTGAACGTTATTAAATTTATCGATAGGAGAATATACTATTGCATAATCATCTTTGTCTAAAAGTTTTATTTTGTCTCCTACAGAATAATCAAAAAGTAGTAGTATGTTTATTGTTTATTGAGTTTCAGTTCTTATTTTGTTGTTATCAATTAATTTTATTTCATAATCTTTATTGTTTATATAATTAACAGCTTTCTTTTAGGACTTTGTCTTTGATTCCCATTTTTTAGAGATAAATAAAGCATTGCTATTTTGGGAATGCCCTATGGTCAATTTATAAAGAGGTTCTAATGTATCTTTATCAAACATCATACCTGCATTTTCAAAATCAGGGTGTATAGTGGCGTATTTTTTAATTCACCATAATGTGTTGATGCAATTGTTATACATCCCATTTCATATAACTCTTCTAATATAGCTATTGCAAGAGCAGCTCCTTCATTTGTTTCAGTACCACTTCCTATTTCGTCTAGAAGTACTAAAGTAGATTTGTTGCTTTTGTTGATTATGGAAGCTATATTTTTAATATGAGAAGAAAATGTGCTAAGTGCATTTTCGATACTTTGATCGTCTCCTATATCGACAAATATATTTTCAAAAATTGATATTGAAGTTCCTTTTTCAGCAGGAATATCAATTCCACATTGTGTCATTAAGACGAGAATGCCGACTGTTTTTAGTGTTACTGTTTTCCTCCAGCATTAGGGCCTGTTATTATTAAATTTCTGTATTTTTCTCCAATTTCAAAATCAAGAGGAACTATATCCCCTTTAAGTAGTGGATGTTTAGCTTTTACTAATTTAATATAGCCATGATTATTTAAATCTGGTGTTATACAGTTATTATTTAGGCTGTACTTAGCTTTTGCAAAATATCATATCGTAAGTAGAAATTACTTCTAGATTTATTTTTATTTCGTTTATATTTTCAAAAATTAATTCTGTTAAATACGATAGTATTTTATATTCTTCAATAGCTTCTTCTGATTTAAGTGAAATAAGTTGAGTGCTGAATTTTGATATATTATCGGGTTCTATAAATACGGTACCTCCTTTTGCGGAAATATCTAAGATAGTACCGTTTACATAATTTTTATAAGTTGATTTTATAGGGATAACATATCTATCATCTCTTTTACTTATTAAAAATTCTTGTATATATTTTTTATTTGAACTTGAAGTTAAAAAATTTATTAAGCTTTTCTTTTATTTTATCTTCACATGCCTCAATGCTTTTTCTTATTTTTTTAAGCTGGCTTGAAGCATTCGTATTTATTTTATTTGATTTTATGCAGTGATTTATTTCTTCTGAAATAAAACTTAAATCTGTTATATTTAATGCATAAGAAGAGAGTGTTTCACCATAAAAAGCTCATATTTTTCATGAAAATTTTTATTTTATTGCATCCTAGTAAGAATGCTTCTATTTTCATAAGATCTTCAGTATTTAAGGTTATTCCCTTTTCTAATTTATCTATTAATGGATTTAAATTAAATACACCTTCAAGTGGAATATGTGTACTATTATTTAATATATTTCTAGCGTCTTTGTTTTCATTTAGTATAGTATTTATAGAATTGATATTTTTCTTAGGTGTTAATTTGTCTATAAGTTCTTTACCAAGAGAACTTACACAGTACACTTTGATTAATTCCTTTAAATCATTTAGTTGTAGTTTTTCTAATGTAGTATTATTCATTTTCGGCTCCTTTATTTATATAAGTTATTTTATATAACCTAGTAAATAAGGAGTTTTTAAGTTGTACTCCTTATTTACTAAGAAGCACCACTTCTAAATTATAAGTTTTATTCAAAAAGCATTCTCCTTTTATTAAATTTATTTGAAACTCTTAATTATATATTATTTAATATAATAGAAATTGTTTTAATATAATAAAAACAATTATAAATAAGTTTTCCTAAATCATAAAAATTATACTTTAAATCGTAATATATTTATATAAATTAGAATAAAATTATTTATGTAGTATTATATAATATATACGATCATTTTCAAAAAGCTTCTTCTACATATAATCCTGCCTGTCTAAACATATTTCTTTGTTGATAAATATCTAAAAGTTTTGGAGTATATATTGGAGCATTTGTTCCTATATATGAGTTTAGTGATTTTCTGCTTTCGGGATGAGCTATTAATAGTTTTCCATCATCTGATAAATTATTTTCGATAAGTTTTTTGTAGTACTTATTTTGTGTTTTAATAGTGGAAAGACTGAAAAGAGTATTATTTTATCGAAAGTACCTTTTATATCATCTGATTCGACATCAGCCAATTGGAACTCTATATTTTGTAAATTTTTAAATTTTTCTTTAGCAATTTCAATCATATTAAGTGATTTATCTACACCTTTTATATTACCTTTTTGATTGTGTTGATGAACAAATGGTATCAACATTCCTGTACCAGTTCCTACATCTAAGATTTTATCATTTTCCTTTATAGAAAATCGATCTAAAATATAGCTTATTTTACAGATGTCCATTATTTTTGTATAATCCCAGTTAATTGAGTTTGAATCGAAAAATTGTGTGTAATCCATGAAAATTTCCCTCCTTACTGCACAATAATTAACATTTTGAAAAAGTAGCCACGAAAGCAAGTAACCTTCCTGGCTTGACAAAATCTTAATTAAATAATAATATAGAAAGTTAGAAAATGCAACTAATTAGCGCTTGTCTATTTTCGACAAATTGAGATAAAAAATTAAAATATTAAAAAATACTTGACTTAAAGTTTAATTGAAAATATAATCAATTTATATCAATTAAATTTTACTAAACTGTTGGAAGGATGGTAAATATGTCAGAATACGATAAGTTAAAATTAGATAATCAGTTGTGCTTTTCTCTATATGCACTTTCAAGAGAAGTGATAAAAATGTACCAACCAGTATTATCAAAATACAACTTAACATATACTCAATATGTGACTATGTTAGCTATGTGGGAGCTTGAAAAAGCACCATTTAAAGAAGTAGCTAAAAAGCTTTATTTAGATTCCGAACGCTTACTCCAGTTTTAAAAAACTAGAAAGTATGGGTCTTGTAAATAAATACAGAGATAAAAACGACGACCGCATGGTAATTGTAGAATTAACTCAAAAGCAATCGATTTAAAAGATGACATAAAAAAGTTCCAGATGAAATGTACTGTAAAATAAATGGTTTGGAAGTAGATGAACTTATTAAATTAAAGAAAAGTTTAGACAAAATGTTAAAGCAGTTAGGCAAGTAATTGTCTAACTAAAAAATAACACAAATTGATTGAATTAAATTAAATTTAAATAAATTAATTATAAATAAAAATATATTTTAGGAGAATAAAAATGAAATTTTACGATTTTAAAGCAAAAAAAAAATAAATGGACAAGAAGTAGAAATGAAAGATTACGAAGGAAAGGTAGTTTTAATAGTTAATACAGCTAGTAAATGTGGTTTTACACCTCAATTTGCAGAATTAGAAAATTTATATAAAGAATATAAAGATTCAGGATTAGAGATACTAGGTTTTCCATGCAACCAATTTGCAAAACAAGACTCTGGAAGTAATGAAGAAATACATTCATTTTGCCAGTTAAATTACGGAGTATCATTTAATATGTTTGAAAAAATAGAAGTCAACGGGAAAAATGCACATCCACTTTATAGATTTTTAAAAGATGAACAAGGTGGAATAATGGGAAGTGATATAAAATGGAACTTCACAAAGTTTTTAATAGATAGAGATGGAAATGTAGTAAAAAGATATGCTCCAATTGTAAAACCGAGCAAAATAGAAAGTGATATAAAAGATTTATTAAAATAATTTAGCATTAAAATATTTCAAATGAAATTCTTAAAAATAAAAATTATAATCAGATATTGATGTATTTTTTAGTTAAATTTACAAATAATAAAAAAGGATTATAAGTAAATAATTAATAAATATAAAGGAGAAAAAAATATGATATACGATTATAAAGTTAAAGATACAAACGGCGAAACAACTTCCTTAGATAATTATAAAGGAAAAGTACTTTTAGTAGTTAATACTGCTACGGGTTGTGGATTTACACCACAATATGAAGGGCTTCAAAAATTATATGATAAATATAAAGACAAAGGCTTTGAAGTATTAGATTTCCCATGCAATCAATTTTTGAACAAGCTCCGGATCTGATGAAGAAATAAAAATTTCTGTACAACAAATTATGGTACAACTTTCAAACGTTTCTCAAAAATAGACGTAAATGGTGAAGGTGCGGATCCAGTATATAAATACTTAAGAGGGCAAGCACCAAGTGCTACAGAAGACGAAAAATCTCAAGAGCTATACGAATTTTTTTGAGCTCAAAAGGATTTAATACGAGCGGTGATGATATTAAATGGAATTTCACTAAATTCTTAATCGATAAAGATGGAAACGTAATAAAAAGATTTGCACCAACTGATGATCCAGAAAAAATAGAAACAGAAATAGAAAAATTATTGTAAGACAAACTTTAAGAAAAGTAGTTTAGTAAAAATAAGAATAGTAAATATAGAAAAAATCAAAAATATATACAATAAAAAATTTAGGAGATATTGTAGAATTTTTATATTATCTACAATATCTCCTATTATTTTATACAAAAATAATATTTTAACTTTTAATATGTCGAAGTACAAACTTTTGGAATCATCGAAAAATTTATTTAGAGATTCTTCTGTAAACAATTCATTTTTAGGAAAAGTCGGTATTTGACTTTTTATAATTTTCATAAATCCACTTTTCAGTAAGCTCAATATCACTTGGAGTAATTGTATATACTCCATTATCAGTTTTATGTCGATATTTTTCTTTGGAAATGTAAATTTATTTTCTATATCTAAATACTTTGCAATAAGATTGAAGTTTTTATGTTTGAACTTAATGCAAGACTCCCTATCTCCATAAAAAAACACCATCAAAGGTCTTCATTCCTATGATAATATTTTCACTATTATAAATAAAATAATGTTCTTTTAATAAATTATTTAGATAATAATCTAAAAGTATATGGCAGTAGATACCTGTAGAGATTATATCGTTTTTCGCCCAATATCTATCTTTATACTTTTGTAAATCTGGCAAGCTAAGCTCATCTTTATAAATATAATAGTGTGAGAATTTTGATGATATTGGATTATCCATAGGTATTAAGAAACCTGATTTAATATCTGGAATTAAGTTTGCAAGTATAAAAAGATTTTCTTCTTCTTTATTTAAAGCTAAAGTATTTGAAATTTCATTAGCTAATTTTATATGAAAACTCCATGCTGGCATAATAAAAAGTCCTTTCTATAATATAATATTTTAAAAATCTCCCAAAATTTATATACATATTATGTATTATAAAGTAAATGGAATAAATTTCAATAAAAAATAATATATAATTTTTGAAGAAATTTATTGAAATTTAATCTTTATTCATGTATATTTTAATAAGTGAATCATAAGTTTTGATAATCAAAATATTTTATATAAAAAATATTTTATGATCTTAAGGAGGAATATTGTGAAAAAGAAATTAGTAATAGGAATTATAGTAACTTTATTAGCATTGACGGGGATAGGATATGCTATAGGAGATTATTTTGTAAATTATGCGCTATCACCAGTAAGTGACTCAGTAAATAGAGAAATAAATGAAGAAGATAAGATTAATATAAAAGAAGATGCCCAAAATATTATAAAATCAAATCAAACTAAAGAA
>VOFB01004291.1_pt1 | contig 29657 bp, 45 predicted proteins | sample 5384141 | NCBI WGS metagenome assembly VOFB01 (sample SAMN12384721, study PRJNA508395) | human gut metagenome | isolation source: healthy gut A | host: Homo sapiens | reverse complement strand
GGGTATTCTCTTTTATGAAAAAAATCTTGATTTTTCTTACAAATAAATTACAATGTGGTAACAACTATGAATATTCGGAAACAGGGTAGCATGACGATGAAAAATCACTTGCCCAGCGCGATCATTCTATTCGTGCTCTTGTTGGCGTTCTGCTTTCACACAATCGCCGCAGACAACAAATCCTATTCGGAACAAGTACGTTGGCTTCCACACAATCAGGTTATCTTTTCACAAGCATTGGAAACCTCATCGGTTGATTACCTCGATGTCATTGATCCCGTCGCCAGACACTGTGGCCACATTGCTTCGTACTACACCGGATATTACCGTCAACGGGACCTGGATCGCCGCCCAAACCGCCACAATCACTGCGGACGGCACAACCTATCTTTCCATCACGCCAGTCCTCCAGGCACTTTTCCCAAATGTCTCGGTCACCCTAAAAATGGACGGCTCATGCATCAGGCAACGGCCTCTCTGGAAGCCATCGCAGAAGAAGCCTATTTTATGGTCAATGACCGGTATTTTATGTACCATCCTTGGTTATGGCCCAAGAGAATGATCTGTTGCTCCCCGCAGAATCACTGGCCAACGCCTTGGGCTGTTCCGTGGTGAAAGAGCCCGCAACAGGAACCCTTTCGATTCGCCGGGTCGGGCCGGTGGCCACCGCTAACACTTACGTGAAGAAGACCTCTACTGGCTCTCCCGCGCTATCTACTCTGAGTCTGAAACCAGCCGATGAAAGGAGGATTGCCGTGGGAACCGTAATCCTGAACCGAGTCGCGGATGAGGCTTTCCCCTACACAATTCAGGAAGTCATTTTGCACCAGGGCAATTTTCTCCCGTGGCCAACGGCACTATCTACCGCACCCCTGATGAGAAAAAGCGTGATCGCTGCCAAGCTCTGCCTGGACGGTGTGCGGGAAGCCGATGGGTGCCTGTGCTAATGTAACCAGCATGTATTCCTGGGCGGATCAAAGCCGTACCTCCTGCACCATCGGCGGACATAATTTCTTCTAATCTTTTTCACCGGCTCGGACCTTGCAGTCCGAGCCGGTTCACTCAGCCTAAATTTTTCCAAAATTTTTGCATTTTTCTCTTGACTTCTCTTCCAAAGCTGTTATAATACCTATTGTTGCGTCCCCCACGGCAAAATTTCAAAAGCAAGTCATAGTAACAGAGCAAACACGGAGAAAGTCGCGTAGTCTGGTCGAGGGCGCATGATTGAAATCATGTAGGCCCCTAAAGGGTCTCGAGGGTTCGAATCCCTCCTTCTCCGCCAGAAGAAAAACCTTGATCTTTCAGATCAAGGTTTTTTCATGTGTCAATGGATCACCATAAATTCCCCCCCCCGCTCTCTAAACTACCCTCGACAACCTTGACAAGGCAGCAAATCCTATGGTATCGTGAGATGCAATAGAATACTTATTTGCTCCAAAACGCACCGCAGTAATTTTATTGTAGGCTATATATTTTCCCTGTTTCTGATTGATAAACAGGCAAATATATGGCCCTACTTTTTGGACAGGAAAGAGGCGATTACATTGAAACATACAGAGCATCCCATGGGAACCAGCCGGTTCTTCCCTGTTGGTCAGCATGTCACTGCCAGCCATCACCTCCATGCTGATCCAGTCACTGTACAATGTGGTAGACAGCATTTTTGTTGCGCGGGTGAGCAACGACGCTTTAACCGCCGTTTCCCTGGCATACCCTCTGCAAAATATGGTACTGGCCGTGGCTGGTAGGATTTGGAGTGGGTGCCAATGCTTACATTGCCCGCAACCTGGGAGAAGGAAATCAGCGCAACGTGGACCGTACCGCCTCTATGGGGATGGTCTTTACCACCATTCACGCTGTGATCTTTTTGCTCATTGGGCTGCTTGGCAGCGAACCGTTCCTGGGGATGTTCACCAATGACCCCGAGATCCTCCGCATGAGCAGCAGTTACACCCGCATCGTAATCTGCCTGTCTTTCGGCAGCTTATATCACATTTACATTGAAAAGCTTTTCAGGCAGTAGGAAACATGTTTGTGCCCATGATCCTGCAAGGGGTTATGGCGCCATTGTCAATATCGTCCTGGACCCCATTCTAATTTTTGGTTTATTGGGGCTGCCTGCCCTGGGTGTCACCGGTGCCGCAGTCGCCACGGTGGCCGGGCAGATGACAGCCTGCAGCTTGGCCGTACTCTACTTTTTCCGGACCAACCCCGGCATCCATATCACCCTTCCGGACATGCGCCCTGACCGCAGCATCGCCAAACGAATTTACGCCGTTGGTGTGCCATCCGGTCTGATGACCGCCATGCCCAGCCTGCTGGTTGGTATTTTGAACGCGCTGTTGGTGGAGCTCCATGCCCGGCGGTTGCTGCGTTCGGTCTATATTTCAAACTGCAAACCTTTGTCTACATGCCGGCCAACGGTCTGATTCAAGGCATGCGCCCTCTAATAAGCTACAACTATGGTGCAGGCCGCCAGGACCGCATGCGCCACATTATTCGATGGAGTTTAATTCTCACCGCCGTCATCATGGCGGCAGGACCTTGTTAGCCTGGCTTCTTCCCACGCAGATCATGGGCCTGTTTGATGCGGACCGTGCTCATCGCCGTAGGGGTTCCCATGCTACGCATCACCAGTCTCGGCTTTCTGGTCTCCACGCTGGGGACCGTTCTGGCGGGGTGCTTTGAGGCTTTGGGGAAAGGTCTGCGTTCCCCTTGCTGTCTCCTGTATCCGCCAGCTTATCATCATCCCTCCGCTTGGCCCTTTGTTTTTCTCTCGTTTCTGGGGCTTAAATGGTGTTTGGGCAACTTTTCCGGTGGCTGAGACACTGGCTGCCCTGGTGGCCGTGCTGCTGTATTTTCGCCTTATGAAGCAGTTGTGTCAAAGAGAAAGAAGAGGGCGGCTCCCCTGAGACAGAAAATACATGAAAAACGATGCACGCAGAAATGCGTGCATTGTTTCATTTGTCGGCCCTGTTCCCTGTCCATTTCACTTTCTCGAAGGGTCCAGCAATCAGAGACTGTTCGCTCGATCACAAAATTACGGTAAATACCCTCTGGGTTACCAACGTGTCATGGGTCCCTCCCTGGACAATCTTTCTCCGGTCCAAAACCAGGATTTGATGCGCATTGCAGACGGTTTTCAGCCGGCGGACAATCATCGGCACAGTTTTCTCCCGTGTCAGCACCTCCATGGCCTTTTGCAGCATCCGCTTTAATATTGCAAAGGTCGCTTTATGAGGCTGGGACACTACCAAGGAATACAGCGTGGCATGGAAGCGCACCACCCCAAATAAAATGTATCACCAGAAAATAGGAGAGCATTCCAAACAGCACTCCTACCACCCCAGACAGAACCGCCGGATCAGCAGACCGTGCTCTCGTCCCCCAGTTCCCATAATTGTCTGTTGCTAAAGCTGGAAAGAGTGCCTTGATTCTGTTTAGAATCAAGGCACTCTTTCAGGACGCGCCACAAAGCTTGCCTGCATGTAGAGCCATTCTACACAAATCGACGTTCTCGCCCCTCCTTGGGAAGCAAAGGTTCGGACCTCACACATAGACCAGAGCTGGCTGTCTGGATCACGCTGACGGATACGCATCCAATGGGTTTCCTCAGAATTGCTGTAAACAATGTCATCCAAACCAATCTCGTTGTAATGGTCGCGTTGTTGTTGCTCTGGGCCTCCACCGCACCTGAGTTGTAAATGCTGGCCCGCCGGATATCTGCCAAAACAGGAACACTGGTACTCAAGGCCTGAATACCAATCCGCAGGGCAGACGTAGAGACATTTTGGTAGGTCAGCACCAAATTTTCAATTGGAATATTGACCATGCTGCCTGCCTTAGAAAGATCCAGATTGTAATATTTGATGTTCGATTTTAGGTTCGGACTGATAAAGCTTTGCTCCGATGTCTTGAAACTCACCTTATAGCTCACGGGGTGTCCTCTTCCACCGCAATTTTCGGTGTTTCCCGGCAAGCCCCCTGCGGTCCTGTCTCCCCTTGTGCTCCCACTGGCCCTGCCTGACCCTGGGTTCCTTGAGGGGCCCGTAGGGCCAGGTTCTCCCTTTTTCTCCCCAGGGGCCGGTCGGGCCCATCTCCCCTTTTTAAGCCTCCCCTTGGATACCTTGCGGACCCGTGGGACCGGGTTCTCCCTGAAACCCCTGCACACCAGGCTCTCCCTTTTCTCCCCCCGGGCCGGTCGGACCCATCTCCCTTGCAAGCCGACCTCTCCTTGATACCTTGCGGACCCGTGGGACCAATTTCTCCCTGGAGCCCCTGTGCACCAGGCTCTCCCTTTTCTCCCTGGGGGGCCGGTCGGGCCCATCTCTCCTGTAAAGCCGGCCTCCCCTTGGATGCCTTGCGGACCCGTGGGACCAACTTCTCCCTGGAGCCCCTGTGCACCAGGCTCTCCCTTTTCTCCCCGAGGGCCGGTCGGACCCATCTCCCCTTGTAAGCCGGCCTCTCCTTGGATGCCTTGCGGACCCGTGGGACCAATTTCTCCCTGGAGCCCCTGTGCACCAGGCTCTCCCTTTTCTCCCCAGGGGCCGGTCGGGCCCATCTCCCATGTGCCGACCTCTCCTTGGATACCTTGCGGACCCGTGGGACCAACTTCTCCCTGAAGCCCCTGCACACCAGGCTCTCCCTTTTCTCCCCAATGGGGGCCGGTCGGGCCCATCTCCCTTGTAAGCCGACCTCTCCTTGGATGCCTTGCGGACCCGTAGGACCAACTTCTCCCTGAAGCCCCTGCGCACCAGGTTCTCCCTTTTTCTCCCCCCGAGGGCCGGTCGGGCCCATCTCCCCTTGTGCACCGGCCTCCCCCTTGAATGCCTTGCGGACCCGTAGGGCCAGGCTCTCCCTTTCCCCCTGGGGCCCCCGCTCTCCTGTATCTCCTTTGGCACCTGTCCGTCCGGCCGCACCTTGGGAACCTGCCGGAATAACGAAATCCAGCGCAACGCCTGTCTCCGTTTCACAGGCTGTTACCTGGGCGGTCTCTCCTGGTGATAACCCTTCCAATTTCCACAGTAGGCATCGCGCCCATAGGGCCTGCGGGGCCCGGGCCTCCCCGGGGACCTGGGGACCTCTCTCCCCTGGGAATCCTTGCTGTCCGAGGGTCCAGTTTCGCCTGGGATTCCTCGCTCTCCTTTCTCTCCTCTGGGCCCCACAGGACCAGTAGGGCCAGGGACTCCTGGGACCCCTTGAGGTCCTGCCGGTCCCTGCCAGTCTGATACCTCGCTGGGATGCACCACTGAGAGAAATTCCCATAACCATACATCCAAAACACTCCTTTTCCCAATGCCACTATCACTTTTGGGCAGACAATTTTTCTGCCTCCTTCTCTGGCAGCTCCTCCTGTTTCTCATTCTGGATTCCAAAATAGAATGCCACAATCACAGAAAAAAAACGGTCAAAAAAATCCTGGTTGGAAATTGCTCTGCCAGAGAAAGGCGAGCAAACACAACGGTTAAAACAATGGTCACAATGCTTTTTTACACAAAAGATTATTCAATCTTCGCAGCCAAATCGAACGCACGAGACTCACTCCTTTTGATCACCGTACCTTTTCGCATTTTATGCCATGGCCTGTCAATCTGTGACAGAGAACACCCTGTTCCCTCCATTTTCTCAAAGTTTTTCCCCCAAAACAAGTCGGACTCGTTTTTCTCCGCTCCTCTGGAATGTCGAGAGAAATCCCGCCATAAAGATTGACATTCTCTCAATCAGGACGTACAATAGTGTCGAATGTTTGCCCTGTACGCAGACGCGAATAGGATATAAACGGAGGTAAGGACATGAAGTTTTCCAGCAAAGTCAAAAATGCGGTCTGTCCCCGATGCGGAAGTTCCATCCCTATGCAGTGGCGGCGGAAGCCAAAGGCCGTAAGATCTATCATCTGAACATTGGCCAGCCCGACGTGGAGACCCCTCCTCAGTTTTTGAGGCCGTGCGGAATTTCAGCCAGTCTGTTCTGGAATACGCCCTCCCCTGGTGTGCCTGAGCTGATCGACGCTGTTCAGAAGTATTATGACAACCTGAACATGCACTTTGAAAAGGATGAAATTCTCATCACCACCGGCGGCTCCTGAGGCCCTTTCTATCGTTTTTCCAGTGCATTCTGGATGACGGAGACGAGGTTCTGATTCCTGAGCCCTTCTATCCCAACTACGCCACCATGGTCAATACCACCGGCGCCAGCATCCACCCCATCCCCACCTCCCCGAGGAGGGATACCGCTACGCTGACCGGGCTAAAATCGAGGCGCAGATCAATGAGCACACCCGCGCCATTGTCTGCACCAACCCTGGCAACCCCACCGGCGTTGTGCTGACCCCGAAGAGCAGCGCCTCATGTGCGACATTGCCAAGGAGCACAACCTGTTCGTCATCGGCGACGAGGCTTACCGTGAGTTCGTATACGGCGGCGAGCCCCTGCAGTCCTTCGGCGAGTTCGCCGATGCTGCGGAGAATGTTATCGTCATCGATACCGTCTCCAAACGGTTCTCCGCCTGTGGTGCCCGGGTGGGTGCCATCCTCAGCCGCAACCACGAACTGCTGTCTGAGGCCATGAAGTACTGTCAGGCCCGCCTGTCTGTGGCGACCCTGGATCAGATTGCTTCCGCCGCGCTGTACAATGTCGGCCCGGAGGATTTCGCCGCCGTTCGTGAGGAGTATAAGCGCCGCCGTGACACTGTGGTGGCTAAGCTGGCTGAAATCCCCGGCGTGGTTCGAGTGTCCCAAGGGGCTTTCTATCTGATGGCCGCACTGCCTGTGGATGACGCCGACAAATTCCAGCAGTGGCTGCTGGAAGAGTTTGAAGACAACGGCTACACTGTCATGTTTGCCCCCGGCGAACCCTTCTATGGCACCCCCGGCAAGGGCAAAAACGAGATCCGCATTGCTTATGTGCTGAAGCAGGCTGATCTGAGCGCGCCATGGACCTGCTGGCCCTGGGCATCAAAGCATATAACGAGAAGAAGTAATCATTCCTTCCAACACAACGCCCTGTGATCTGTGATCACAGGGCGTTCTTTCATTTCTCCAAAAACGCTGAACCATCACCGCCATTTGGGCCCGGTCCGCCGCCGCCTGTGGGGCCAGTGTTTCCCCGTCCGGTTCCTCGCAGGATTCCCTCCGCGACAGCCCATTGAACTGCTTCCTCTGCCCAAGGTGCTACTTTGAGATCGATCCGCATAGCCCTGCAGGTTATCTCTCTTCTCTACATCCCTTCCGCTGTACTCCCCATAGCGGTAGAGAAACACCGCCAACGCCTGCCGGCTTACGCCTCGGGCGGGGAGAAAACTCCCGGGGCCGCTCCCCGGGCAATCCCAACCCTTCAGCCCATCGAACGGCCTTCCCATACCAAGCGTCAAGGGGAACATCGGAAAACCAGTGGGACCAGAGCCTGGCGGTTCCCTGCCAGTCGGTATAACATGGTCACCACCGCAGCCCGTTGGGCGGGACGGTCCGGTCCAAACCGGTCCGGCGTAATCCCCTGCAGCAGTCCCTCTCAAACAGCTCTGTAACCCCCTTTTGCATACCAGTCCTGAGGACGCACATCCAAAAAGGGCATCTCTGCGCCCTGCTCCAGCAGCATACCCTCAGTAAACCGATCCAGGTCCACCGCGCCCGCAATTCCGGGCACCCGCCATTGTCCTCATACTGAAAGCCCGCCCACTGTGTCCAGTAGCCAAGGGAGGTCGGTCTTTGGGCCCATAATCCGCAATCCAGAGGGGATACCGCGTCAGCGCCGGTTCCCAGATCTCTGCGGCACTGGACGCATTGGTATAAAAGCCGGCGTTTTTCCTGTTCTCTCCCTCCAGCGTCTCCGCAAATGCCAAGGCAATCCTGCTGAGTTCTCCTTGGACAGTGCGCCGTATTGTTCAAAGTCCACCGCCGGCCGGCAGTCATAGGGATATTCCGAATCAGTTCCGAAAAATAAACCGCTTGCGCCCGGGCCTGGGTCTGATTGGTAGCGGTGACAAAGAAGTAAAAGCCCACCTTCATCCCCGCCTGCCGGGCACCTTCCGCATTCTCCTGGAATCGGCTGTCCTCTGACAGACCATATCCCTGCTCGGATATAGACCATCTCTTTTCCCGGCCGCCTTCACCTGGGAAAAGTCAATTTCTCCCTGCCAAACACTCACATCCACCCCTTCGTAAACCGCCGCCTGTGCACGCACCGGCAGGACCAGCAGGGAGAGAGCCAGCAGGAAGCACCATCGCTTTATCCATTTCATCACATTCACCATAGCTTTCTCTGTATTTGCCCCAGTGTATGTCACTGGGGGGCGTTTGTGATGAAAACAAGGCAAAACCCTGAACCCGGTTTCCTGGGGAAAAAAGACGGGGAAAAGCATTTCCCTTGTAAGGTACGTGCATTTCTCTGCAAAAAAGTGGGGGAAAGACAATGTCTTTTCCCCACTTTGCATGAAAAACTTGATTTTATCTAAACTCAGCTGATCTTCAGGGTCAGGTTGGAATACCCTGCTCCAGATTGTTGTAGTCCGCATCCACAGCCAGGGTACCATCCTTGACCTTCTGATACATTTCCTCATACTGCTCCACAGTATAGTTGGTCAGGCTCCAGGAATCGGTGGGCAGGCCCACGGCGTCCTCTTCCACACCCAGAGAAGTGGCAACGCCGCCGATTTCGGAGAAGGTATCGTCATAAACCTTAGCCAGAGACCATTCCACCGCGTCAGACAGTTCCTTCATGGCGGAGGTCACAACCGTATCAGACTGGGTGGACTGGTCCACGTCAACACCGATCACGGCACCATCGTTGGCGGAAGCCGCCGCCGTGATGGACTGGAACATGGAACCGCCGCAGGCAAAGATCACTTCCGTGCCGCTCTGATACCATGGCCATGGTCTGCAGCTCAGGAGAGGCAGAAGCTGGAGCCGTACTCCCAAGAATAATTCATCTCCACCTGGACGTCCTTCTAACCGCCGCAGCGGCGTTGGCGCCCTGCACAAAGCCATAACCATACCGGCAGCAGGCGGGATTGGTGCCGCCACCACCGCCGGAGAAGCCCAGCTTGGTGTAGCCTTCCATCACAGCGGCATAGCCGGCAAAGTAGCCGGACTGCTCTTTCCTTAAAAGCAATGCCAGCCACGTTGGCCAGAGGCTGATTGTCGTCTCCATTGATGGGATATCCGTCCACAAAAGATAAACTTGGTGTCAGGATAGTCAATGGCGGCCTGTTCAGGGCAGCTTCCTGCAGGAAGCCGGCGCAAACCACCACCGTGGCGCCGCCATCCACAGCGGCCTTCATGGCCTCATAACGGTCATCGTCGGTGGCCTGGTCGCCGTTGGCAGGCTGATAGTACTTGTAAGACATGTCATTCTTGCTGGCATACAGCTTCACGCCGTTCCAGGTGCCCTCGTTGAAGGACTTGTCCTTGAGCTGGCCCACGTCAGTGACAAAGGCCAGCTCATACTTGCCGCCCTCAGACGTCATGGAGTCGGGGATGTCATTGGCCGATGTCTCGGTGGTGGTAGCGGGCTCCTTGGTGCCGGCGTCTGTGTCTTCTGCCGGGTATTGTCCCTGCCGCAGGCGGCCAGTCCCAGGACCATCACCGAGGCCAAGAGAAGTGCAAGAATCTTTTTCATCCTTTTCATTTCCTCCGTTTCAATGGATTGGTTCGGTGTGTACAGGGCATTTTTACAACCCTTTAATGGGATTATAACATTGATATATCCAGCAATCAAGAGTGCAAATGAAACTCCCTCCCTTTTTTGACAAAATTGACAATCTGTTGTTTCCCTGTTCAAAGGCCGCCAGACAAAATTGCATTGTGCCCGGGAATATGCTATCATGTTTTGGTAAGAATCTTCCAGGAAAAGGCGGGAACAACAGTGGCAAAACTTTATTTCAAGTATGGTGCCATGGGCAGCTCAAAATCCGCACAGGCGCTGATCACACAGTTTAACTACGAAGAATTGGGCATGCGCGTTTGGCTGATCAAACCCAGCATTGACGACCGGGACGGCGCTCTATCGTCAAAAGCCGTGGGGGCTCTTTCGGGAGGCCGATGTCATTTTCCCGGAGGACAATCTATATGACCGCTATCAGGCGGAGAACACTATGACGTTATCATCGCGGACGAGGCACAGTTCTTCACCCCCGAGCAGATTGACCAACTGCGTCAGATTGTAGACGAAGCGGATCTTCCTGTCCTCTGTTTTGGTCTGCGCACAGATTTTCTTACCCATCTTTTTTCCTGGCTCCCGCCGTCTGATGGAGTTGGCCGATTCCATTACAGAGATCAAGACCGTGTGCGCCTGCGGCCCAAGGCCACCGTCAATGCCCGTCTGGATGCCAGCGGGACCATTCTCACCACAGGCAGTCAGGTGTTTTGGGGGCAATGACAGCTATGTCGCTATGTGCCACCGGTGTTGGCGCAAGAAGATCCAGGCCCAGCAAAAAAGCAATCTGAATTGAGACAGCGCACCCTGACTGGGTGCGCTGTTTTCTCTTGCCCTGCCTTCTTTTCGGAAATCTTCCTCCATTTCCTGGCCCTATCTGGATGCTGTTTTCGAATTTTATTGAAAAAGCTGACAATCTTATGATTTTATGGTATAATGTAAATATAATCTATCGTTTGACACCCAATACCGTAGAAAATTTCAGGAGGTCTCTGCTCTATGAAATGCCCGTTCTGTGCCACCCTTGACAGCAAGGTTGTAGACTCCGTCCCGCCAACGACGGTACCAGCATCCGCCGCCGGCGGAATGCCTCAAATGCCACAATCGGTTTACCACCTACGAAACCATCGAAGTTCTCCCATGATCGTAATCAAAAAAAGAACGGCATTCGTCAGGCATTTGATCGCAGCAAGCTGATGACCAGTATGCTCAAGGCCTGCGAAAAACGGTCTGTCTCTCTCTCCCTGCTGGAAAAGGCCGCTGACGACATTGAAAAAGAGCTTCAAAATGAACTGGGCGGTGAAGTGAGCAGCAAACAGATCGGTGAATTGGTCATGGAAAAGCTGAAAGACTTGGACGAGGTGGCCTATGTTCGCTTTGCCTCTGTCTACCGGCAGTTCAAAGACATCAACACCTTTATGGATGAGCTCAACAAACTTCTGACAACAAAAAATAAGGCTCCAGCCCCTTCCGAGTCAGCAAAAGTGGATATCTCTCCCCCATCCCCCTGCTGCGGAATCTGCTTCCCGGCAGGGGACCATTTTATGGTATCCTATCCTGTGGAATTCATTTTTTATACAATGTGTACCGATGACAAATTTGATTCCTCATTGTATCATTTCTTTATTCCTGCCGGCGCCCTTGCTTTCCATTAGACAGCATGCAACAGAATGTTAAGAATTACGAATGCTTTTCTCTATTGATGTTTTGTCCGTTTTCCTTTATAATATAGGAGTATAAGGCAGGTATAAAGAAGATATTACGTTTCGTATATTGGGTTGAGATTTCCGCAGAAAGCAGAAAATAAAATCATTTCTGTTTTCCTTTTGACCCCTGTATTCCAAGATACGAATCATAAAAATCCATTTTGAAAAATCGACGCAATCCGTACCGCGGCTTTTTTCAGAGGGCCCCGATGCCGGCATGGTTTCCGTCTCCTCTCCGCCGCAGCAGAAACCCCGCAAAGAAAGGAGTGTATCTCATTGGTTAAATTTGAACACATTTCTCTGTCCTATGGCAACCAGCAGGTGATCTTTTGACTTGAGTTTTGAGATCCCAGACGGTAAATTTGTCGTCCTGATCGGGCCATCTGGCTGTGGGAAAACCACCACCCTCAAAATGATCAACCGTCTCATTCAGCCAAACGCCGGTCACATCTACATAGATGGAGAAGACATCGCAAAGCAGGATAAGGTAACCCTGCGCCGCCGCATCGGCTACGTGATCCAGCAGATCGGCCTGTTCCCCAACATGACGGTGGCCCAAAATATCTGGTGGTTCCCAAACTCTTGAAATATCCCAAGGAACGGTGCGAGCAGATCGTCCGGGACATGCTGGCCATGGTGGACATGCCTTATGAACAGTATGCCCACAAGTATCCTCAGAAATGTCCGGCGGACAGCAGCAGCGTGTGGGAATCCTGCGTGCCCTGGCCGCTTCCCCTCCCATTGTTCTCATGGATGAGCCCTTCAGCGCGCTGGACCCTATGACCCGGCGCACCCTCCAGCAGGAGATGAAATCCCTGCAGCAAAAGCTGAACAAAACCATCGTCTTTGTCACCCACGACATGGAGGAAGCCCTTGATCTTGCTGATCTCATTATTTTCATGAACCACGGCAAAATTGAGCAGATGGCTTCCCCGGAAGAGATGCTGTCCCATCCGGCCACCGGTCTGATCCATGACTTCCTGGGCAAGCACATGCCGGAGCAGTCCGCCGCAGACCTGAAGGTCAAGGAGTTCATGCGCACCGGCGTCTATACAGTGGAGCAGACCCGGGGCATCAACGAATGCATCAGCAAAATGCAGCGGCACAACGTGGACACCTTGATTGTGGTGGACTCTCTCAAAAAGTATCTGGGAACCGTGTCCATCACCGATATCCGTCTGACCGGGCATGTGGTGGATTCCATCGGTCCCTTAATCCGCTGCAACATGCCCACAGTGCAGACAGAGGACAACGCCCGGGCCTGCTTCGATCAGCTGATTGAGAGCGGAAGCTCCTATCTGGTGGTCCTGAACCCCGACCAGACGGTCGCCGGAATCGTCACCAAGACCAGCATGGCTTCGGCAATGGCGGAACAGCTGTGGGGGGTGAACCAATGAGTTACCATGATCTTCCCCAGGCCATTTTGACCCACCTCGCCTTCACCTTGGTTTCCGTGCTGTTCGGTCTGATCCTGGGCGTGGTGTTGGGCATTCTGCTCTCCCGCAGGCCCAAGCTGTCCAAATTTGTGCTGCCGGTGCTCTCGGTGTTCAATACCATCCCCGGCATTGTCTTTGTGGGGCTTCTGTTCATCTGGCTGGGCATGCAGCCGGCCACAGTGCTCATCGCGCTGTCCATCTACGCGATGTTCCCTATCCTGAAAAACACCTATGCAGGGCTGGTCTCTGTGGACCCACAGTATATTGAAGCGGCCCGGGGCTGCGGCATGACCCCTTATCAGCGCCTGTATAAGATTGAAATTCCCCTGGCGCTGCCTACCATCATCGGCGGTCTGCGAATGTCCACCATTTACACGGTCAGCTGGACTGTCCTGGCTGCAATGATCGGGCAAGGTGGTTTGGGCACGTTCATTTACACTGGAATCAGCGCTAATGACAACGGACTCATTCTGATGGGCGCCATTCCCGCAGCACTGCTGGCCTTCATCTTGGGCTCTCTCATCGACGCGCTTCAGCGCAAAGTGGTACCCAAGGGAATGCGAAAGGAGGCGGACGAGCTATGACCGGTATCATGATTTTAGACCACATCTCGATCGTTGTCGCCGCCTTGCTGTGTGCCATCGTGGTCGGCGTCCCTCTGGGAATTCTTTCCTACTTTTATCCCTCCGCCCGCAAAATTATCCTGCGGGTGGTGGACCTGCTCCAGACTACCCCTGCATTGGCCCTGCTGGGCATCATCATGGTCTTTCTGGGGGCGGGCAAACCGACCGTCATCATCGGTCTGGCCTTATACTCCCTGCTGCCCATTGTACGAAATACCTGCCTCGGCCTGAACCAAGTTCCCGACTACCTGGTGGAAGCAGGGAAAGGCATGGGCATGTCCCGGATGCAGCGTCTGCTCCGGGTGGAAATGCCCCTTGCCACCCCCATCCTCTTCACGGGAATTCGAATCGCGGCAGTCAACGCGGTGGGAACCGCCGTCTTTGCCGCCTTTGTGGGCGGCGGCGGCCTGGGGGCGTCATCAACACCGGCATCCGGCAGGATGACATGGCAGCCATCCTTGGCGGCACTGGCGTGCTGATGCTCATGGCCTTGGTGCTTGACACCTTAATGGATCTCATAGAGCACCGGATGAATCACCACACCGCCGGTTCCACCTCTCACCGCTTCCGTATGGTCAAACGTCTGGGGCCGCTGGATTGGCGTCTGTGTGATCGCGGTGGGCGCCTGGAGCTTCATTCCCCAAGATGAAAACGGCATTGTCCTCTATCAGGGAGAATTCTCGGAAGTCCAACTCATCAACAGCATGATCCAGCAGCTCATGGAGGACCGCTATGGCCTGGAAGTGACCATCAAGGACCAAATGACCTCGAAGAACAACTTCCAGGCGCTCATCGGTGACGATCACAGCTGTGACCTGATGTACAACTGGGATGGCACGATCCTCACCACCATTCTGGGGTTGGACACCACGGACATTCCCCGACGGCATGACCCTCTACGATTTTGTCAACCAAACGGTTCAGGAAGAGTACGACTGCCGTATGTTGGGAAAAATCGGGGTCAACAACACCTATGCCATTGGTGTGACAAGCCAAGTGGCGGAACAGTACAACCTGAAAACCATCAGCGATCTGCAGCCCGTGGCCGGTTCCCTGCGCTTTGGCGCGGAGCAGGACTTTTTCACAGATGCAGGCAGCATGAAGTTTGGTCCCTTCGTTGAATTCTATGATCTGAACTTCAAAGAGGTTCTGCACGTGGACATCATGCTGAAATACAAGGCCATCGAAGAAGGCTCTTATGAGGTCATGGTGGTTTACGCAACAGGCGGCCTGAACAAGCGGGCCAATCTGAAAATTCTGGAGGACGACAAACAGTTTTTCCCAGAGTATTACGGCACTATCTTGGCCCGCAACGATCTATTTGAACGGTTCCGGGAGGAAGCCCCCGATTTGGAGAAACCCTCTCCTCCTTGAACGGGCTGTTCACCAACGATCTCATGAGCAGTATGACATACGAAGTCGATGTAGAGCAGCGCTCTGTTGACGACGTGGCACGAGAATTTTTGATAGAACAGGGTCTGTTGGCACAGTGAAAGAAAACAGAGTGGACATTCCAGTCCACTCTGTTTTTTCTCTTCCCGCCACTTCCTCGGTGATGGACAGGAAAACCGGCAGGTTCTTTACAGAACACTGCCGGTCTCCCTGATTTTTATTTTTTAGGATGTGAATACGTTTCAAGTCAGGACTTAGGCGTCCTTGGCCTCCCAAGGTTTGCTCAGCTCTACCAGCCGCGCATATTTCTCCTGCGCCTCCTTCTCCGCCCGGGCAAAGAGCTCTGTGGCCCGTTCCGGGAAGGTGAGCTGAAGGGAGGAATAACGGACCTCTCCGGTGAGGAACTCCTGGTAGTCCATAATGGGTGCCGGAGAATCCAGCTGGAAGGGGTTTCTCCCCTTCTCCTTCCGGCGGGGATCATAGCGGAACAAATGCCAGTAGCCAGCTTGTACGGCGGCCTTCATTTCCAGCATGGTGTTGTTCATGCCAATCTTAATACCGTGGCTGATACAGGGTGCATAGGCGATGATGATAGAGGTACCAGGATAGGACTCGGCCTCCAACAGCGCCCGCAGGGTCTGGCTGTAATCCGCGCCCATGGCCACCTGGGCGACGTACACATAGCCATACTGCATGGCGATGGCCGCCAAATCCTTCTTTGGACCGCCTTACCCGCTGCGGCAAACTGTGCCACCGCGCCGGTATTGGTCGCCTTGGATGCCTGCCCGCCGGTATTGGAGTAGACCTCAGTATCCAGGACCAGAATATTGATATTCTCTCCCCGAGGCCAACACATGGTCAACCCCGCCATAGCCGATGTCATAGGCCCAACCGTCGCCGCCAAAGGCCCAGACCGACTTTTTGGCCAAACATGTCCCGCATGTTGTACAGGGCCTGCAATTCCTCCTGGTTTCCCCGTGCCGGCCGAAATGGCTTTTTGCCAGCGCGGCGGCCAGTGCCTGCCCCAGTGGTCCGAGAGCCTTCGGTTTCCCTCCGGTGGTTCAGCCATTTCTGGGCACACAGGGTCACAGCGGCGGGGGTGTCCTCCTTCTGGGCAAGGGACCGGGCCAGATCCGCCGCAGCAGTCTGCCGGGCGTTCACCGCCAGGTTCATGCCATAGCCAAACTCCGCACCGTCTTCAAAGAGAGAGTTTTCCCAAGCCGGTCCTCTCCTCCTTATTGACTGTATAGGGCGTGGAGGGGGCGCTGCCACCCCAAATGGAGGAGCAGCCGGTGGCGTTGGCAATGTACATCCGGTCACCAAAAAGCTGTGTCACCAGCTTGACATAGGGTGTCTCACCGCACCCAGCACAAGCCCCGGAGAACTCAAAGAGGGGCTGCTGGAACTGACTGCCCTTCACGGTCTCCCTTAGCAAAGGGAAGTTCTTTTCTGGCTCACCTGCTCCATTCCATAGTCAAACACGGTCTGCTCATCCAGCTGGGCGCTCAAAGGCTCCATGGTCAGAGCCTTGGTTTTGGCCGGGCAGGCCTCCACGCAAGAGCCACAGCCTGTGCAGTCCAGCACCGACACCGTCATGGAATAGGCATAGATCTCACAGCCCTTCCCGCGCATATCCCGCACCTTGGTCCCCTTTGGGGGCGGACACCACTTCATCCGCGTCCATGACAATGGGACGGATACAGGCATGGGGGCAGACATAGGAACAAATATTACATTGGATGCAGTTGTTGGGGTTCCAGGCCGGAACCTTTACCGCAATCCCGCGCTTCTCAAACGCCGCTGTCCCCTGGGGAAGGGTACCATCCGCCCAGGCATCAGTTTGAGACCGGGATGGCGTCTCCCGCATGGCATTGGCAGGGATCATAATATCCTTCACGTACTGCGCCAGTTCCGCCCGCTCGGTCTTCACGGAAAGCTCCGTGGGTTCCTCCTGCGCCTCCGCCCAGCCGCTGGGGATCAGGATTTCCTGGACGCCCTCGACACCGGCATCCACCGCGTTGTAGTTGCGCATGATGACGTCCATTCCCTTGTGGCCGTAGCTCTTCACAATGGCGTCCTTCATGTGCTGTACCGCTTCCTCCACCGGAATCACCTTGGCCAGCTTAAAGAATGCGGCCTGAAGAATGGTGTTGGACCGGTTGCCCATGCCCAGCTCAATGGCTTTGTGGGTGGCGTCACAGGTGTACACCCGGATATGGTTCTGGGCCAGGTAGCGTTTGGCCGCCGCCGGGAGATGCTCCTCCAGTTCCTGCAAGTTCCAGGGACAGTTGAGCAGGAAAGTGCCCCCGGCTTAATATCCTGTACAATGTCAAACTTTTCAATATAAGAGGCCAGATGACAGGCGACAAAGTCCGCCTTGGTGACATAGTAGGACGCCTTGATCTGATTCTTTCCGAACCGCAGATGGCTGATGGTCACACCGCCAGACTTCTTGGAGTCATACTGGAAGTACGCCTGCACCTGCATATCGGTGTTGTCGCCGATGATTTTAATGGAGTTCTTGTTGGCGCCAACGGTGCCGTCGCCGCCCAGCCCCCCCAAAACTTGCAGGCAATGGTCCCCCATCCGCCACATCGGGCTCCTCCAGAATGGGGGAGAGAGCGGTGGGTCACATCGTCGTCGATGATGATGGTAAAGCTCCGCACCGGCTGGTCGCTCTGCCCATTGCGGAACGCAGACAGGATTCCGCCCGGCGTAGTGTCCTTGGAGCCCAAGCCATACCGGCCGCCCACAATCTTCGCTTCCGCGAAGGGGGTGCCCGCCAGCGCCGCCACCACATCCAGGTACAGCGGCTCTCCAATGGAAGAAGGCTCCTTGCAGCGGTCCATGACCACGATATTTTTTCGCTGTGGCAGGCAGGGCCGCCACAAAGCGGTCCGTGGCAAAGGGGCGATAGAGGCGCACCTTCACCAGGCCAACCTTTTCCCCCTTGGCGTTCATATAGTCCACCACTTCTTCCGCCGCGTCGCAGACCGACCCCATGGCAACCATCACGGTCTCCGCGTCAGGGGCGCCATAGTAATTAAACAGCTGGTAGTTGGTCCCCAGGCGCTGGTTGACCTTCCCCATATACTCTTCCACCACAGCGGGGAGAGCATCATAATACTGGTTGCGGGTCTCATTGACCTGGAAGAAGATATCCGGATTCTGGGCCGAGCCCCGCAATACCGGGTGCTCCGGGTTCAATGCCCGTGCCCGGAAGGCATGCAGCGCATCCATGTCCACCATGGACTTGAGCTCATCGTAGTCCCACACCTCTACCTTCTTGATCTCATGGGAGGTCCGGAATCCGTCAAAGAAATGGAGGAAGGGAACCCGCCCGCCGATGGCGGCCAGGTGGGCCACCGCGCCCAGGTCCATGACCTCCTGGGGATTGGCGCTGCACAGCATGGCATATCCCGTGGAACGGCAGGACATCACGTCACTGTGGTCGCCAAAGATCGACAGCGCATGGGTCGCCAGCGCCCGGGCGGAAACATGGGTCACCCCAGGCAGCAGGCTGCCGGCAATCTTGTACATATTCGGGATCATCAGCATCAGGCCCTGGGAGGACGTGAAGGTGGTGGTCAGCGCCCCGGCGGTCAGGGAGCCGTGGACCGCGCCGGCAGCGCCTCCTCCGACTGCATGACGGAGACCTTTACTGGCTGGCCAAACATATTCTTCCGCCCCTCGGCAGACCATTTATCCGACAGCTCTGCCATCACAGAGGATGGGGTAATGGGATAGATTGCCGCGACTTCGGTAAAGGCATATGCCACATGAGCCGCCGCAGTATTGCCATCCATTGTCTTGCGCTTTCTTGCCACGTTGACTCCTCCTTGTCCCAACGCAAACGGGAGACCCTTTGCTGGATTTTTCCTGATATTCAGAGGTAAGCCGTAAAAACGGCCCACTGTATTCTTCTGACAATCTAATCCTACCATTGAAGGGCTCCTTTTGTAAATGAAAGTTCTATCCAAACTTCCTGCAGGAAAACCCCTGGAATCCTTCTATCCTGCTGGGAGAGCAAAAGAAAAACGAGAGCTAAAGTAGTTCTTTGTGCAAATAAACCACATGCGAATTGTCAATCTTTGTACTACATCTGTGGATATTTGTCTATCCTGTCAAAACAAACGGCGTGCCTTATCCGGCACGCCGTCGAAAAACGTCAGCGGTTTTGTTCCTCCAAAATCCGTCCGTCCCCAGAGAAAGTGACCACCCGCCAGGGAAGGTCTTTCCCACTGTCCAGCAGCGCAGCCTTGGCTGCGCGCTCTATTCCGCCGCAGCAGGGAACCTCCATCCGGGCAACGGTCAGACTTTTGATCCCATTGGCCAACAAAATCTGCGTGAGTTTTTCCCGGTAATCCCCTCATCCAACTTTCGGACAGCCAATCAGGGTAATACGATTTTTCATAAACTCCTGGTGGAAATTTCCATAGGCATAGGCCGTACAGTCTGCGGCTATGAGAAGATGGGCCCCGGAGAAATACGGCGCCCGAACCGGCACCAGCTTGATCTGGACTGGCCACTGTCCCAAGCAGCTCTCCCCTGCGCCGGAAAAGCAGAAGACGTTCCCTCTTTTCCGCCTATGGTGCGGGGCTGGCTGCCGGGACAGCCGCAAGGTAGCGGCGTAGGGACAGTGGGTGCCTTGGCCTGAGCCACCGCCGCTGCATTGTACTCCGGTGCCTCTCGTACTTCAAAGGAGATCGCGCCGGTGGGACACCCAGGCAGGCAATCCCCAAACCGTCACAGAAATCCTCCCGCATACCAGCCTTGCCTTCCCTTCTCTCATTTCAATGGCGCCTTCATGGCAGGCCGCAGCGCAAATCCCGCAGCCGTTGCAGGCTGCCTCCTCGATCTTGATGATCTTTCTTACCATTTCACGAAACCTCCTACAATGTCCTTGACTTTTCTCTCATAGTTTAGTAGGATAAGGGAATCGTATGTTGGAAATCCAACACAATAGGAGATTCTATGGAACAATATTTCGCGCTTTTGCGCCAATGCCCGCTTTTTTCAGGGGATCTCTCCCCCAAGAGTTATCCCAGATGCTCCCCTGTCTGGGAACCCGCCACATGCAGGTCAAAAAGCACCAAATGATTTTCCGTGCCGGAGACCCGGCACGCTGGGTCGGTTTGGTGCTGTCCGGCGCTGTCCATGTCATTCAGGAAGACTACTATGGCAACCGCAGCATTGTCTCTACGTTCCAGCCTCCTCAGCTTTTTGGGGAGGCTTTTGCCTGCCGGTGTGGCGTCTCTGCCGGTCAGTGTGGAGGCTGCCCAGGACAGCATCCTTCTGCTGCTGGACTGTCAGCGTGTCATCCGCACGTGCAGCGACGCCTGTGCCTTTCATCAGCGCCTGTTGTCCAACCTGCTGCATGTGGTCGCGGCCAAGAATCTTTTGCTGACGCAGAAGCTGTCGTTCCTGTCCAAGCGGACCACCAAGGAGAAGCTCATGGCTTACCTGATGGAAGAGGCCCGGCGGGCGGGCAGCCCCACTTTTCGCCTCCCATACGACCGGCAGGGCCTGGCAGATTACCTGGGCGTGGACCGCAGCGCCATGTCGGCTGAGCTGAGCAAGCTGCGCCGGGCGGGCGTTCTCGACTGCAAGGGGCGATGTTACCCTCCATAAATCCACTTCCTAAAAAAAAGAGAGAAAGGAACCTGTTATGGAATTTTTCAAAACCAACAGCCGGGGGATCGCCCTGTGCCTGGCCATCGCCGTTCCCGCCTGGATTTTGGGCACCTTCTTCCCATTGTCGGCGGGCCGGTCATTGCCATCCTTCTGGGCATGCTGATCGCCATTCCCCTGAAAAACCAGGGACGGATGGCGCCCGGCATTAAATTTACCTCCAAAAAAAGTGCTGCAATGGGCCGTGGTGCTTTTGGGATTTGGCCTGGATTTGACGGTGGTACTGAAAACCGGCAAGCAGTCTCTTCCCATCATCGTCTGCACCATTGCCGCCTCCCCTGCTCATCGCCTTCGTGCTGCACAAGGCCCTCCGGATTCCTCCAAAATCTCCCACTTTGGTGGGGGTTGGTTCCTCCATCTGCGGCGGCTCCGCCATCGCCGCCACCGCGCCGGTCATTGATGCCGACGACGAGGAAGTGGCCCAGTCCATCTCTGTAATTTTCTTCTTCAACGTTTTGGCAGCCATTCTCTTCCCGATCCTGGGCAACCTCATCGGCTTCAGCACAACTTCCGGCGAGGCTTTCGGCATCTTTGCCGGTACCGCCATAAACGACACCTCCTCTGTCACCGCAGCCGCGGCCACCTGGGACAGCATGTGGGGATTGGGAACCGCCACGCTGGACAAAGCGGTCACCGTGAAGCTGACCCGCACTCTGGCCATCATCCCCATCACACTGGTGCTGGCCTTTCTCTATACCCGGAAGGGGCAGAAAAGCCAGGGGAAAGGGGTCAGTCTCAAGTCCATCTTCCCCTTTTTCATTCTCTATTTTATCGCGGCCAGCCTTCTGACCACCGTCGCGGTCCACTTTGGGTGGATGCCAGCGTCTTTTCCCCATTAAGACACTGAGTAAATTCTTCATCGTACTGGCCATGGCCGCCATCGGACTGAACACCGATATTGTCAAGCTCATTAAAACCGGCGGTGCGCCCTGGCCTTAGTCGCTTGCTGCTGGGTTGGCATCACCGGCACCAGCCTTCTCATTCAGCACGTTATGGGCCTTTGGTAACAGAATTCTTGATACGTACCTTTGCTGTACTTTTGGGCTGTGGACAGTCCCTATGAAAACATAAAAAATGATCCTGCCGCCCAGGAGACGGCAGGATCATTTTTTACTTTAAGGCAAAATAGGCCAAAACCACGCCGCCCAAAACGATGCGATACCAGCCAAATACTTTGAAGTCGTGCTTTTTAATGTACCCCATGAGGAATTTGATGACCACCAGAGAGACCAGGAAAGCCACCAAGCTGCCTACCACCAGAGTCACCAACTCCGGGGTGGTGAACACCAAACCAAACTTCAGCAGTTTTAGCAAGCTTAAGCCAAACATCACCGGTACAGCCAGAAAGAAGGTAAATTCCGCCGCCGCCACCCGGAAACCCCAATAAGAAGTGCGCCAATGATGGTCGATCCCGAACGGGAAGTGCCCGGAATAATGGACAAACCTGAAACAGGCCAATCAAAAGGCGGTCCGATAGGTGATCTCCGCCAAGGTCTGCACCTTGGGGGTTCGGGTTTTGTTCCAGTTCTCAATCAGAATAAATCCAACACCATAGAGAATCAGTGCCGCTGCAATCACCGTGGGGGTGTGGAGATGGGCCTCAATATAGTCGTCAAACAGGATGGTCACCACCGCCCCAGGGATACAGGCCACCACCACCTTTACACCACATCTGAATGGTGTCCCAGCGCACTGCGGGCTGGGTGGGTGTTTTGCGCTGGAAGGGCCACATCTTTTCCCAGAACAGGATCACCACCGCCAGGATCGCCCCCAGCTGGATGACCACAAAGAACATATCCTTGAATGCCTCACTGACATTCATCTGTAAAACTCATCCACCAAAAGCATGTGGCCGGTGCTGCTGATGGGGAGCCACTCGGTAATCCCCTCCACAATGCCCAGGAAAATGACCTTCAGCACTTCAATGCCATGTTCGATCACGTATAATCCTCCTTGCTGCTCAGTTGTTCTATACGGCTTCTACGCAAAGGCAGGCCTTAGTATACCAATTTTTTCCTCCCCTGTCCAGGCCATGCTCAAAAAAGGGCGCTGTCTTTCATAAATCCCTGGGTTTTCCGGCATACTATCTATGGGTGATAACAATGAAACGAAACAAAGTTCTGACTTACCTGCTCTTCCTCCTGCTTCCCCCTGGCCGTGGGCGGCCTGGCGGCCCTTGTAACATATCACGGGATGCCGGTCTATGAACAGCTGGAAAAACCGGTTTTCACGCCACCATCCTTCCTCTTTCCCATTGTTTGGAACCTTCTCTACGTTCTCATGGGGATTGGAGCCGCCCGGGTGTGGCTCAGCCAGGACCCCATGCGGGGGCAGCGCCTGCGTCCCTTCGTGCTCCAGCTCATCGTGAATTTTTTCTGGACCGTCTGGTTTTTGGCGCGGGACAGTATCTGCTGGCCTTCTTTTGGCTCCTCATTCTTCTGTGCGTCATCGGCTGGATGATCGCCGCGTTTTCAAAGGCGGACCCGCTGGCCGGGCGGCTGCAAATCCCATATCTGCTCTGGACCGGATTCGCCGCAGTGCTGAACTTTTCTATTTTCCTTCTCAACCTATAACCGCGTGCCTCACGCCTCCTGGCCGGCCGCCAGCTGCTGGTCCAGGGCCTGGGCAAAGGCCGGAAATGCCTTGCGCAGACGCAGAATATGGCCCTGCTGGTCCTGGAAACAGTGCTCTGAATTTCCCTCAAACACCACAGGCCCCCCTCCTTTGTCATCACATAGTGAAGCCGCAGACGGACCCCGGTAAACTGCGTCAAAGTCACCTGAATGGAGATCACATCCGGGAAAGTGGTGGTCTGCTTTATACTTGGCGTCCAAATAGGTTGCCGGGGACACCGAGCCCATGGCCTCCAGCCGCTCCAGTCCCCATCCCAGCTGGGCCAGGTAATCCACCCGGGCCTCCTCCATCCAGCGGATATAGTTGCTGTGATGGACAATTCCCATCCGATCGGTCTCATAATACTGCACGGTGTGCCGATATGCGTTCATTCCTGTTTCTTCTCCTTTGTCTGCCACGTCCCGGGAATCACTATGCCAGTGTTCCCGTCAAAAAGTTTTTCCTCGTCTTTGCTGCCCAGCCTCTCAAAGAAGCGTAGGGGCGATGGCCTCCGCCTCACGAACAATACGATTTATGAGCTGTTGTACCGTCGGGATATCGTGAATTCGTCCTACGACTTCACCGCAAGGGAAAACACCTCCCTGGGTGTCCCCGCTGTCATAGCACTTCTTCTGCCGTTTTCCGCTGACATACGGGAAAATATCCTCTAACTTGGGGTTCCCTTTTTCCAGTTCCGCCACTTGCAGCGTAGTCTCATTCTTCAAATTTCTATGGGGAAAATCAATGGACCGCTGTACCACCATTGTCGCGCGCTCATTGCTGTCCACCAAAAGTTTCTTAAAGTTGGGATGGATGGCGCACTCCTGTGTAGCCATGAACCTTGTCCCGATGACCACGCCCTCTGCTCCCCAGCGCCCGCATGGCCAAGTAGCTGCGCCCATCACATACACCGCCGCCGCCAATCACAGGAATATGAACCGCACTGGCCACAGAAGGGACCAGCACCATAGAGGTCACATCATCATTCCCCGGTGCACCGCCGCACTCAAAGCCCACCACAGAAACTACATCCACCCCTGCAGCCTCTGCTTTTTTGCGCAAATCGGACGGCCGTTGATTTATGAATGATCTTCGCGCCCGCTCCATGGGTTCCTCCACAAAGGGTTTTGGGTCCCGGCCGGACAATTCCACCACAGGGACCTGGCTTTGGCAGCAGGCCGCAATAAAATCCCATGTTTTCTCCCTTCCACCACTTCAGGAAACATAGAGATATTAACGCAGAAAGGCTTGTCTGTGAGAGACTTCGCCCGTGCAATCGCCTCGGTCAGTTCCTCCTTCGTCTGATACAAAGACGCGCTGATCGTACCCAGGCCCCCCTGCATTGGATACCGCCGCAGCCAACTCAGGCGTTGCCAGCCACTGAAAGGCCCCCTGCATAATAGGATACTGGATTCCTAAGAGCGAACAAAGTGACGAGTTCATAAATCCTACTCCTCCTTATACAACAGATAAAAATAACCAAAACGAAAAAAAGAAACCGAGATCCTCTCTGAAGAAGTCTCGGTTCTTTTCCATCTGGTGCGGATGACGGGACTTGAACCCGTACGTCATGGACACACGCCCTCAAACGTGCCTGTCTACCAGTTCCAGCACATCCGCATTTTTAGGTTGCTTAGATAGTATACTCATTCTGGAGAGATTTGTCAATCCCTTTTTCCTCTTTTCCCTCCTATTCTCAGAAAAACCCGGCGGTGACACCGCCGGGTTTCCCTGTTTTGGATCAGCCCTTTAGGGAAGGGGGATAGGTCCCGTTTTCGTGGAGGGCTTTCAGCGCCTGTTCCACCACCGGGCGATCCTCCTGATAGGTGACGCCGAACCAGACCGCATCAGTATGGAGCACCGCCACATCCAGCCGGCCCGCGGTAATTAAGCGGTCCACCAGCACCGGCAGCAGGCATTCCGCCTTCTGCTCCTCCGGCGCCAGTTCCCGGAGGAAGGTGTGGAAATAGGCCTCCATCTCCTCAAAAAATCCAGGGGTAAAGCCCCAGAAATTCATGGACACCACGCTCTCCGGGTCCAGGGGACCTCCTGAGCCGGGTTCTCCGTGTCCGTAATGCGGCCCGTCAGGGTACTTTTTAATTTTCAGGGTCTCCCTTCACCTTTCGCAGGCTGCCGCTGTCCAGCTGGCAGACCCCCGGGAGACCGTCCCGTTGTCATGACGGTGTTTTTTCAAGCGGTACCCCACCATGGCCCCTCCCCGGTGGGCTTCAGGGTCAGGAGTTTTTTGCAAAATGGTCTCATAGGCCGAGACGCCGTAGTAGTCGTCGGCGTTGATAATAGCAAAAGGGCTCCTGCACCACATCCCGGGCGCACAGGGCCGCGTGGACCGTGCCGAAGGCTTCTTCCGCTCCGGGGAATGGTATAGAAGGCCGGAATGCTGGAGAAGTCCTGCACCGCATAGCCACCTCCACCGGCTCTCCCCTGGGGGTGTGCATGGTCTCGATCCGGTCCCCGCAGGGCGCGGATGGTGGGCTCCATCCCGGTTTTTATGATAAACACAATCTTATGGAACCCGGCCCGCACCGCGTCATAGACCGAATACTCCATAATGGCCTCGCCGTGGGGGCCCAATGCGTCGGTTTGCTTCTCTCCGCCGTAGCGGGAGCCCATGCCGGCCGCCATGATTACCAAAGTCGCTTTCATGTTGATCTCTCCATTTCGCCGCCTCAGGCGGTTTTTTCTTTATTATACTATGCTCTTCGGCATTTTTTCCATTCTGAGGGAAAAATTTCCGGGAAATCCCCTCTTTCGGCGGAAATTTCTGGCCAACGCCGGAAATATGGTACAATAGGGGCAGAGACTTCGGGATATGCCCGACCATAAGGAGGTTTTCCCATGGAACAACTGACGGTACGTTGGCACGGCCACGCCTGCTTTCCCTTGACCTGCCGGGACTTCACCGTGGTGTTGGACCCCTATGAGGACCACTACGTCCCCGGGCTTTCCCCCGCTGCGCTTGACCGGGGACCTGGTGCTGTGCTCCCACCAGCACAACGACCACAACGCAGCGGAGATTGTCACCCTCGCACCGGCCGCCCCAACCCCTTCCGTATCACCAAAATTCCACCTTCCACGACCCGGAAGGGGGCCGGCTGCGGGGGGAGAACACCATCCATCTGCTGGAGGGGACAGATGGGCAAGCTGCGGGTGGCCCATTTCGGGGACTTGGGCTCTCGTTGCCCTGGGCGTCCTTCTTCATACTGATACTCTCCCTTGGGGGAGTTGGTGGCCTCCTGCATGTCGGCGGTAGTACCACGCCTCGGTGTCCAGGTTGTCCGGCCAGACCAGCATGTCCTTCAGGAAATGGTCCGGGTCGGGGTGCCGGTCCAGGGTGCGGTTGACCATGGTCACCGCCTCGGCCCGGGTGATCTGCTTCTGGGGGCCGAAGGTCCCGTCGGGATAGCCCTCGATGATCCCGCGTCCGCGGCCTGGTTGATGTAATCCTGGGCCCAGTGGCCGTCGATGTCCGGGAAGAGGTCCTCGCCCTGGTAGTCCATGTCGAAGAACCGGGCGATGGTGGCAAACTCCGCCCGGGTGATATACCCGTTGGGGTGGAAGCTGCCGTCCTCATAGCCTTCCAGGATGCCCGCCGTTGGCCATGGTGGAGATGGCGTTGTTGTACCAGGCGTCCTCCGCCACGTCGGTGAAGCTGTTGTCCTGGCTCCAGTACGCGTTCCGGCTCTCATCGGTGAGCATACGGAAGAAAATGGTGGCCACCTCGGCCCGGGTGATCTTGCCCTGGGGCTTCACGGGCTTTCTGGTCTGGTCGTCGGTGGGCAGCCCAGTGGCAGTAGTCCACGGGGTAGCCCATGATGTAGCCATAGTGGTCCTCGGTGTTCAGGCTGGGCTTGTCGTCATCGGGGTCCGGATCGGGGCGGTGGCTTCCGGGCTTCGATGATTGGTAAAGACGATCTCGTCTGCTGGTTTCTCGTTCTTCTCCAATGTTCCAATCATCAACGGTAAGTTTCCCGTCCTTATTCTCCACCGTTACAGAAAGCGTGTAAACACTGGTGTCATACTTGACACGGTTTAGGTCTCCCTCATTTTCTGTAATTTTGTACTGATAGGTTCCCGCTTCCGTGAAAATGATGGGGGCAAAAGATGCCGATGCTGTGCTGTCAGAGGATTTGGTGATTGTAATTCGATTTGGGTTGGGGACAGGGTATCCTCCGTCATGGCCTCAATCTGGAAGGATACCGCATCACCTATGTTCCAGCCGCTTCCGGTAAAGGTTTTGTTGATAGCCGGAATGATTTCCGCTACAGCGTTCCCACTATCAAACGTATTTGTGATCGTGATTGCTTTGTCAGCCTTCTCTTCAATCGTTACCGAAATGCCCTGACTTTGCTCAGAAGCCGATACTGCCTCCGACGCAAACGACGTATCTTCGTATGCAACAGTAAACCCTGATACAGCATCCTCTTTCACAGTGATCGTCACACCCACCGGAACTTGCAGCGTGATGGTCTCCCTACCATGGATCGAAAGCGTGGCTGTTCCATCCTTAAATTCTACCTCTTCGCCCCTCGTTTCATTCTCCTTCATCCGGTACACCGTCCCGCCGTTCAAATTCTTTGGTTCTGCGGTCAGGGTAATATCAAAGGAAAGTTGGGAGGCGATGTCCTCGTCGAGACCAGCCACGTTCTTGGTGATGGAGAGCTTCCCCGCCGCCTGGCGCTGGTTCCCCACCACCACCATGGTGGTGCCGGAGAAGAGATTGTTCAGGCTTTGATCCCCCAAGGGCTGTTTGGGAGACTGAATGATATCATCATGGTCCATGCACTGCCGAATGGACAACCGGCCCCAGCCCTTGTCATAAGAGAGCACATTGGGATACTCTTCACTGATGGGTGCATATTCCAGGACAGCATCATTTGTGGAATAGGACAGATGGGTTGCCTCACCCAATTAGTATTCTCATTCCATGTCCATGTCCCTGTTTCTTCTCCCTCTTTTGAGTACGTCCCTGTCTCCAGTGCCGCCTTGATGTCGTGGAGGGTGGCGTCAATGTCATCGTCCTCGGCAAACTGCACCATGCTCTTGACCAGTTTGCCCACGCCCAGGTTGACAGAGACCATATCTTCTTCTTTCCCTGCATCGGCGTAAACGCCGGTGTCATCCACGATTACGGAACTGCCGGGGTTCTTCTCAAATCCGCCCAGGGCCTCTGTCTCACTAAGTAATACTCTCCTTTTGGGAATCTTGAAAAGGTCATCGCACCCTTTGATTGTGCTTCCATTCCCCAAGTCAATCGTCTCTGTTTTTTCTGTATTTTCCACCGTGATCGGTGTTTTCTCTTCTGATATTTGATAATTACCCTGTTCATCAACTGTGATATCCTCTTGTTTATACAGAGAAAACTTTGCCCCATCCAGGGGTACCCCTCCTCGTCCGTCTTCTGCACCAGCAGGCGGTTTTGGATGTTGGGCACATACAGGCTCATCGCAAACTGGCGCTGGAAGTCATAGTCCAGCATGACAATGTCCTCGACATCGACATCCTTCAACGCTTCGACACTTGTAATCTTTTTGATTGATGTAAAATAACCGCCGGTATACCCCGCCTGTTGCTTCTGATCTTTCGCTGCTACCAAGTAATACTTTTCAATGTCTCCAGGCAGATTTTCAATGGCGCAGGTGAACTCAGTGCCCAGCTTAAATGGATACCAGTTCTCCTGGGCCGCCTCGAGAACACCTTCCATCCCCGCTGGATGGATTTTCCAACCTTTTTCCGGATTCCCGGACACCGCTGTCAAATCCTTCAAAGTAAGTTCTTCCCACGTTCCTCGGAAATCATTCGGCCGCTTTAGAATCACGGAAAACATGGTGCCCACAGGTTTGCCCTCACTATCAAGGACTTTGACTTTTTCCCTCTTCAGTTGTTTCCACATATTTTGCGCCGGGCTCCTCCCCCACTCACTGTGCGGGCCGTCGCCAGCACCTTAGACATGGCATAGGCGCCCACGTCCCAGGTGCTGTCAGACAAAGGATGGGGTATCCACTGTCATTGCTCTGCAAGTGAAAATGAACCTCTTCTATGCCCCGATAGCCCTCTGGTACCTCTGTCTCCCGAAGTACCCAGTAAGAACTGACCCCTTGCAGGTCACTGGGTACCAGCGGGACGTTCTCCTGATCCAGCAAGATAAACTCGCCCTTCTCATCCGTTGTTCCTGTGGCATAGGGTGCGTTCTGGTATTCATCTATAATATCCCAGTTCTCGTCCGCCGGATAGAGTGCAAATTCTGCGCCTGCTACCCCTCCGCAGTCCCCTCAGCCGTATAATCCTGACTTACCTTTTGATCTCGCTCTCCAGGATCACCTTCATATTGAACTTGAGGCTCATGTTAGACGCCCCCGTTCCCCCGTTCCAGATAGAAGAAATTCAAGGTATGGAAGGTGCCTTCCCGAAAGGTATTTTCATCCCAATCATCATCGTCCCCATTTTTTTCCCTGCACTCTTAAACGCCTGTTTGAGTGTTGTGGACAATGCCCTCCTTCCCAGAATCCTTTCCTCCGTTCACATCAATCT